>JAABUQ010003964.1_pt1 | contig 26154 bp, 16 predicted proteins | sample 5560001 | NCBI WGS metagenome assembly JAABUQ01 (sample SAMN10711888, study PRJNA513371) | rock metagenome | isolation source: Antarctica rocks | place: Antarctica: Victoria Land, Finger Mt nord | collected 2015-12-18 | reverse complement strand
GGCGTATTGCGGCTGGCTGGCCCGAATTGCTGCTGAGCACCGACACAGGCAGGCACGGCAAGGGCCATGGCATTCGACGAGGCGCGGCTCTAGCGACGGGTGAACTGGTCGGGTACGTTGACGCCGCCGATTATAAGACGCCAATCGAAGAAATGACCCGGTTACTGCCATGGCTGGCTGATGGATTTGATCTCGTGATTGGATCTCGGGGCGTGGCGTCATCTCGGGTCGAGCGGGCGCAGCGCTGGTACAGAAGGTGGGGTTCGCGCGGATTCGCCGTGCTCATGCACACGATCGTTGGGCTGCCGGACATCACCGATACCCAGTGCGGCTTCAAGTTCTTCACCCGTCGGGCGGCGAACGACATCTTCTCACGCGCGCACATCGACGGATACATGTGCGATGTCGAATTCCTGTATCTGGCCAACCAACTTGGTTACCGGGTGAAGGAAGTTGGGATCCGCTGGAGCGATGACGGCGACAGCCGGCTGGAGCTTGTGCGCGGCAATATTCGCAATGTGATGGATCTGGTACGAGTACGGACCGGCTCCGCGCTGTCGCGGCCCGGTCGGCTGTGGTGCCTCTCGCGAAACCAAGCACTCAGTCGCGACTAGAGCGATAGCCCGAGTTGAGTGGCCGCGACGCGTGACGCACCTTTTCGATTTCCCCTGGCCGGCCATACCGAACAACCTCGCAAGTCCCGTATGGACGGGCAGCGGCTTCCGCGTCGGCCACGAGGACGTCGCGTTGTTGTCCTACGAGCCCAGCCAATCAGGCTGGACCGATGAACTCACGGTGTTCCACGAGGATACCGCGGGCTCAGATCACCCAATAGACCGGGCCTCCCGTGAATTGGCTCTGGCCGGATTGCAACTGGCCGCGCCTGATGAGCCGGTGGTTCTCGAGATCGGGTGCTCATCCGGCTACATGCTCATGCTGGCACGCGAGCGTACTCCCAAGACTCGGTGGATCGGCTCCGATTATGTCCGCGGCCCCCTTGAGAAGCTCGCCGTGAGTCTGCCTGGTGTGCCGCTACTGCACTTCGACCTTCGCCACTGTCCTCTTCCCGACAACAGTGTGGATGCAGTGTTGATGTTGAACGTCCTGGAACACATCGATGATGATGCACTGGCAATGCACCATGTGCAGCGCATCCTTCGGCCTGGGGGTGTGGCCGTTATTGAAGTTCCCGCTGGGCCTGGCCTGTATGACGCGTACGACGAAGTGCTCATGCATCATCGACGCTACACGGCCGCCGGCCTGCGGAAACTGATCCGCGGGAGTGGGTTGCAGGTCGCGCAGTTTACCCATCTAGGCGCGCTTGTGTTCCCCGCGTTCTATGTGGTCAAACAGTGGAACAAACGACGTGTTTCGCGGCAGTTGGCGATGCAGCGAAGCGTGGTCGCCAGCCAGATCCGGTCGACTCGTTCAAGCCGGATGATGACCACGCTGCTTGCGGTTGAGCTCGCGCTCGGTCGCCACCTGGCGTGGCCATTCGGCATCCGCTGCGTCGCAGTGGGTCGGAAAACTGGTGCCCCGGCGAAGGCGTAGCGCGGCGCGGCGGTTCCGAGCGGTAGTCCCGTCGCGTCTGACCGGATACACTGCGCGAATCACAACTGAACCGATAGGGCCCGCGTCATGTCATCCTCTCTGAACAACAGCCCACACACACGCATCCTTATCACGGGCGGAGGTGGCTTTCTCGGTCGCCATGTCCTCGATGTGCTTGCAGATCGGGGTTATGACAACGTATCAGCCCCCAGGAAAACTGAGTACGACCTGACTGTGGCGGGTCAGGTGGCGGCATGCCTGCGCGATACTCGGCCGCAAGTCATCGTCCACCTGGCTGCCGTGGTTGGCGGGATCGGTGCGAACCGAGATCGACCGGGCGATTTCTTCTACCAGAACCTGATAATGGGTACGCAGTTGATGGAGCAGGCGCGACTGGAAGAGGTCAGGAAGTTCGTTGCCGTTGGCACGATCTGCGCCTATCCCAAGTTCACTCCGGTGCCGTTCCGCGAGGACGATCTGTGGAGCGGCTATCCGGAGGAGACCAACGCTGCCTACGGGCTGGCCAAGAAAATGCTCCTGGTGCAGGCGCAAGCGTACCGCCAACAGTTCGGATTCAACGCGGTCTATCTGCTCCCCGTAAACCTGTACGGGCCAGGTGACAATTTCGATCCTCAGACTTCGCATGTCATCCCCGCCCTCATTCGCAAGTGCCTCGAGGCTGTTCAGAACGGCGACAGCTCGATTGGGGTGTGGGGCACCGGTACGGCTACCCGCGAATTCCTCTACGTGCGTGATTGCGCGGAAGGTATCGTAGCGGCGCTGGAACGCTATGATGATCCAGATCCCGTCAATTTAGGTTCCGGAACTGAAATCAGCATCCGCGAACTGGTCTCTGAAATTGCTGCGATCACCGGCTTCGACGGCCAACTGAGATTCGACGCCAGCAAGCCCGACGGCCAACCCCGGCGGAAGCTGGATACGTCACGCGCACAAGACCGCTTCGGCTGGCACGCCAGGACAGACTTCCGCGCCGGGCTGCGCGCAACCATTGACTGGTATGCGGCTGAACGGTCGCAAGCGCAACGGGCTCCAGCCCCCGCGTGAGCAGCTAACGCGTGCGCTGCCGCGACGCGGAGAGCTCTATCTGGCGGGCGACAAGCAGTGCGGCGAGTTGGACGGACAGCACGGGTATTCGAAACAACACCCTGGGATCCTGAGCGGCCGCACGCAGGAACCATCGCGCGCCTTGCCATACCGACTTGCGCCAGAGCACCGCCGCGGCGGCGCACTCGAAATACAGATGTCCCATGACTCGTCGCCTGGCATGCAGCGCGTCACCAGGAACGGTCCGCCCAGCGTAGAAGCACTCGACCGCGCGTGTCGATTCGAAGACAACTTCGCCAAGCTGGCGCCGGCTCTTCGTTTGCGCGTGATCGGTGATCACCGCCAATGGCGGTCCGGACAGGTACAGCGGTGACGTGTGCTTGATGGCCCGCAGCCATAGGTCATAGTCCATGGCCAGACGGAACGTTTCGTCGAGGCCACCGGTCGCGTCGAGCAGCGACCGCCTGAAAAAGGCACTGGGTTGCCAGATCGGGCTGTGGCCGCGCAGTGCCGCGGGGAACACAAATGGTTCAGATGGGCGGAGCGACAGGTTGCCGCCCGGCTCGGTACGCATGAAGCAGTCGCCGTAGATCCACTCCAACGATGGGTCAGCTTCGAACTCGGCCACGATGCGGGCGACCGCGCCCGGAGTGTAGTAATCGTCGGAGTTGATCCAGCCGAGGATCTCACCTGTCGCGCGCTCGAAGCCCTTGTTGATCGCATGAGCCTGGCCGCGGTCAGGCTCGCTAACCCAGTAGTCCATATGGGCCGCGTATCGGGCTATGAGCTCCCGACTGCCGTCCGTCGAGCCGCCGTCAATGAGGAGGAACTCGATCTGCCGGTGGCTCTGCAGCAGCACGGAGCGAATGGTCGCCTCGAGGTACTCGGCCTGATTAAAGCTCGGGGTGACAACCGTTACGCGCAACCGACCAGAGAGATCCGGCTGATCCGCGGTCGTCCATGGCCAACCCGAGCGGCCGGGTGGCGGCAGCGGCAGGTCTGGGAAGATCCCGATCACGCCGATGCGTATAGCGCTCGGAAGTCCCCGAACAGAGCATCCCAGGTCCACCTACCCAACGCCTTGCGTCTCCCGGCGGAGCCAAGCCGATCTCGCAACTCGGGCGTGTCTAACAGACGAGCGATGCTCGAAGCGAGGGTGGCGACATCTCCAAACGGCACAATCAGGCCATCTTGCCCGTCGGTGATGACATCGGGGACACCGCCGGCGTCTGCGCCGATCACCGGCACGCCGTACGACCAGGCCTCCAGGTATACGATTCCGAACGAGTCACTGCGCGAGGGCATGGCAAAAACCTGACCGGCGGCAAGCAGATCGAGCTTGTCTGCCTCAGACACGGTGTCAAGCACCAGCGTGCGCTCTCGAACTTCGCGTGTCTGCCGCCGCCAGAACCGTCGGAAGTCCGGCTGGCTGCCACCCGCAAGCACGAGCGTTGCGCACGTGCCGCCGCGCCAGAGCACTCTCATAGCCTCGACGAGGTGCTGGGTACCTTTATCAAATGCGCGCGTGCCGACAGCGAACACAATCGGCTCGCCAGTTGACAGCCCGTGGCGGGCGCGGAACCGCGGGCCGTCGCCTCCCGTAAGCTCGGACGGATTGATCCCGCAGGCGATGACCCGAAGCCGCTGTGCAGCAAACCCGCGGGCGGTCAGGTAGTCTGCTTCACGCGGCGTTCGGGCGACAACAATGTCGCTCTGCGCCAGTAGCCACCGCTGCGCTGAGCGCATATACATGCGAGCCCCCCGATCCGACCCTGGCTCAGCAGTATGTACATGCGGTGTGGTCACAAGTCGCGCGCCTGACCGGCGTGCGAGGCGATATCCGGCGAACAAGATGCTGTTGTAGGGCAACGACGTGGTATGCACGACATCGAAATCATCGCCGATTGCGTGCATCAGCTCCGGAACCACAGGCGATGGCTGGCGTATGAGCAGGTCTACCTTGCGCAGTGGTAGCAGTCCCAGAGTCAGGGTCAAGGGGAAGTGGAATGGCAAATGCCGAACGGGAAAACGCCGAATCCGCACGCCATTGTGTTCCTCTTCGCGCACCGGGATGCGACGCCAGCCGGGCTTCCAGAACAGCTCTACGTCGAACGCATCGGTCGTGTAGACCGTAACCGTGTGACCATCGCGTACGAGCCGCTCGCTGATCTCCTGCATGTAGCGCTCCGATCCGCCGACGCACGGCCAATAGCGGTGACAAACATGCAGGATATTCACGCCGCGGCCAACGCATACGCGGCGTGCGTGGCACGTGCAGCTCGGTCCCAGCTGAACTCCGAAGCGCGCAACGGGCCGAACGCGCCAGCCTTCAGCATGGAGCTCCGGTCGATGAGCAAACGCTCCAGACTTCGCGCGATGTCCGTTGTGGAGGCTGGGTCCACGTAGCTCGCCGCACTGCCAGCGACCTCACGTAGTGCAGGTATGTCCGCCGCGAGCACCGGGGTTCCGCAAGCCAGCGCCTCGAGTACCGGCAGCCCGAAGGCTTCGTGCAGTGAAGGGAACACGAACAATCGGGCTCGCTGATACCAGCCCGGCAACTCGTCATCGCGTGCCCGCCCCACGAAGCGGACCTGTTGCTGCATGTCGAGCGCGCGCACCTCCTCGCGAAGGCGAGCGTCCGCCCATCCTGGGACGCCGAGTAACACGAGCGGATGTTTGTGCCGAAGTGAGCCGGGAAGCATCGCGTACGCCTGGATCAGACGCGCAAGGTTCTTGCGAGGATAAGAACGACCGACCCACAAGATGTATTCGTCCCGGTGCTGCTCCGGACTGAGTGGTTGGAATCGGTCGGTGTCGATTCCCAGGTGGACCGCGGAGGCTTTGTGCGCGGGCAAGCGCATGTACTGCACCAGCTCCTGCAGGGAGTGTTCGCTTATCGCCAACACACGACTGGCCTTGCGCGCCGAGGCGGACCGCAACACCCGCCAATAGACGCCCAGGGGAATCGGAATCTCTGAATGGGGCATAAACGGCTCCGCCTCCAATAGAGTCAGCACAATTGGAGACCTGGCCGCCAGCGGAGACACATTCACGGGCGCGTGGACTACGTCGACGCGAGCGCGCTGTATAAAGCGTGGAAGAGCCAATTGCTCCCAGAGTGCCCGCACTGCAAGTGAACGCGCCGGAACAGGGCACACCACATGCCGGACCGTGCGCCCCGGCGCAGGGAACAGCGACACGCTCCATGGCGCGACCAGCAACGTGTACTCCGAGCTGTTGTCAAGCCGAACGAGATGTCGGATAAGCTCGCGCACATAGGTTCCGTCTCCGCCTGGACGTCGCGGATCAAGTGCGAGCGTGTTTATGGCTACGCGCAAGTACCCCACCGTCGACCCGTCCGCAAGGTGCAGGCAGCGAACGCACCCCGAAGGAGCGCCAACAGGTTCGCGCCGGTGCGATAGTCCCGACTTCGAATCAGGAAAGCCAGGTGATACGCCAGCACCAGGGCCGGCAGCAGCCACGCAAGGGGTCCCTGGGCGTAGCGGGCAGCCACAATCGTGTGGTTACGTACGGAGTAATAGGTCCTGCCGGGCCACCCGGGTCCCGTGCTGCCAGCTCCGATATGCCATACCACTGCCTGGGGAACGACGCCTACGACAAAGCCGGCCCGACTCGCACGTAGACACCAGTCAAGGTCCTCGAAGTACAGGTACAGGTCTTCGTCCAGGAACCCGACCCGGTCCAGCATGGCGCGGCTGGCAAGGAGAGCACACCCGCTTACCGAATCGACACTGTGCGGCGCCATGTCGACGCTGGAGATCGCCAGGCCTCGGCCGCGCTCACGATGGCGTCCTGTCCAGCTATTGAAGGACTGACCGTTGCTCTCGATGTGACCCGCCGAGCGCTCCGAGAGAACCAGGGGCCCCAGAATTCCAATGTTCGGCCAATTTCTGGTGGCTTCGATCAGCGCCCCAAGACAGGATGAAGCCACCACCACATCACTATTTACCAGAAAGACGAACTGTGTCCCCTCCTCCAATGCCGCGCGTATGCCCGCGTTGTGGCCTCCAGCAAAGCCGAGATTTGCGGGCAGGCGGAGAAGCTCGACACTGGCGGGCAGACGTGGCGTCAAGCCTGAGCCGTTGTCTATCACCATGACGCGGAGATCGGCAGATCCGCTTTGCGCAAGGAGACTGTCCACACATCGCTCGACAAGTGGTAGCTCGCGCTCGCTCCAGAAGAGGATCGTCGCCAGGACTCGCGGACATGCGGAGTCAGGCACGCCGTGGGCCGAAGCGCATGCCGAGGCTGAACCCGAGCGCCTTTGTCGCTTCATACACCAGCATGTATGGCAGCCACTGGACGCGGCCGCTGCGCAGCAAGTAGACCGCCTGCGCCAGGACGTAGCTCGCGCCGCGCAGGCCGATGGAAATTGGCGGATCGGCGATCAGCCCACGCAGACTGGCACCACTCTGCCAGTTGCGGAGGAACAGCCCTCGCAGCGAGTAGTTGTGCGAATGGTAGACCTGCGCCGCGGGTTGGTAGACCACCTCGTAGCCGGCGCGGAGGACATCGCGAGCCCAGTATTGATCCTCGCTCATGATGACGTCTTCGCGGAAGGGAAACTGCTTCCAGACGTCGCGCCGAATGGCCGAACTGACGTTACTGAAAAAGATGTCCTGGATTCGGACTCCGCCACGCTTGGCAGCGCGGCGGCGGGCGGGCTGCGCCGAATACGTACGCCCCAGAAAAAATCGAATCAGCGGATCGGCCGTTCGCGTCGGGATCTGACGCGCATAGACACCGGCAACCATCGAGTCAGCGAGAGGCTCGACTAACGTGCGCATCCACGTCGGTGATGCGGGTTGCGCGTCCTGACTCATGAACAGCAGAACGTCCCCGCGGGCGAGCTGAGCGAGTAAGTTGCGGGTCCGGCCATGGCCGAAGTCTGCCTTGGCTATGCGATGGAAGCGAATGGGAAATGCGCGCATTCGGTCCACGTCGATCTGCGGCGAGGAGGAATCGACGACGAGCACTTCAAATTCGAAGTCTGCTCCAGGCTGTTGTTCGAAAACCGATCGAAGGACAAGTTCAATGGCCGGACCGGGATTGTGCGTTGGAATCAGCACCGACGCGTGGGGCGTGCTCACTCACTAACTCTGCGGGGCGGCGCGCGTTTCTACCCCGAGCAAACTCAGGAAAAACGCGTTGAACGTGCTTTGGACCCCGACGATGACCAGTGTGATGGCAAAGAGCAGTGGGCGAATTTCGTCGAGTTGTGGGAACCCGCTGGAAGCCCACTTCCAGACCAACCAGCCACTCAACGCGGCGCCACCAAGCACGAATGTAGAAGCCACAGCGAGGCCACGTTCGAGCGTGAAGCGCTCGTAGAAGGCGCTGATAAAGCGGTCCTCCGGGTCGAACCCATGAATGACGGCCACGGTCCGTGCAGAGATGCCGAGCCACGCCGCCTGGGCGCCAAGAACGCACAACATGCTCGAAATGGCAGCCAGATGCATGTCCCAACGGCGACCCAGGAAGTTTAGTGGGGCAAACGCTAACGCCGCGAGAAGCGCCATGCCGACCACGAACATGAGCACGCTGGGAATGATGTACAGCCAGACCGGGCTGTACATGAGCAGAAAGCGCACGTGCCGCCAGCCATCGCGGTACCGTCGGAGCTTGGAAGCGCCAGCTCTCGGGTGGTAGTCCACTGCGACTTCGGCGATGTTGAGCCGGATACGAGCAGCGCGGGCCACCATCTCACTGGCGAACTCCATCCCAGTCGTCTTGAGTGCCAGCCGATGGTAAGCCTCGCGGGTGAACGCGCGCAGGCCGCAATGGACGTCGCCAACGCTTGTGCCGAAAAACAGGTTCAGCATCCCCGAGAGAATGGGACTGCCGATATAGCGATGGACCCAAGGCATTGCCCCTGCCGCTAACCGGCCTTCGAAGCGGTTTCCCATGACCAGGTCTGCGCCTGATCGGAGTGCCTGGACCATCGCGCTGATCGCGCCGAGGTCGTAGCTGCCGTCCGCGTCCAGCATCACGATATATTCGCCGCGGGCGGCGCGGATGCCGGTCCGCAGGGCGGAACCATAGCCGCGGTTGGGCTCGCGGATCACGCGGGCGCCGGCACGCGCGGCGGCTCTTTCGGAGCCATCACTTGAGCCGTTGTCGCAGACGATAACCTCACCCAAAACGCCGGCTCGAAGAAGCTGCGCGGCCGCGTCCTGGACGCACTCGCCGACGCCCGACGCTTCGTTCAAACACGGGAACACAATGCTGACTTCGCAGGTCGCCTGATCGAGCCATGTCGCGTCGACGGACTGACGCTCGACGCTTGCTTCGACCGTCTTCGATCTGGCCACCACTTGACGCAAGTATATCCAGCCGACTGCTCAGCTACTGGCCGATCGAAAAAACGGCGACCTGTTCGAGTACGGCGCCCGCGTCTAAGTGCGCCCACGCAGACCGATAGCTTCGCCCATCGAACTCGACTGACTGCAGACTCGCCGTCGGCCCGAGGGCGACCATGGCGCATGGCTCAAACTGACTCTTGGGTGCGCCCGCGCGGGGTGCTGAAACGTTGGTGACGTTGACATGCTCAATCTGCACAGGTGAGCTGACTGCGGGCGTCAGAAGCGGCCACAACGGGTACTCCCAACCGTCAACCGTCGAAATAAGGCCTATGTGCCCGCAGTCGCGCTGGCCCAGGTACTCGACAGCACCTCTATAGGCCGAACGCATGCTGGGGCGGTTGGTGAAATATTGCTGGTCGCGCGTGAACGCGAGGATGCTGCGCGGGCCCACCAGTGGCCGGGCCTGGTTGTAGACCGCCCACGGCACCATGCTCACGAGCAGCACCGCGGACAAGACCAACGCCAGTGGGCGGAAGATGCGCTCGACGACCATCCCGACCAGTGGCGCGGCCAGGACAAAGAATGGCAGCTCCAGGCGCGTGTCCCACGGTTGCCAACGCAGCGCGACGACGAACAAGAGGAATCCAACGCTCACCATGAGCGCGTACACCACGCTGGCTCGCGGCAGCACGCGGTGCAGCGGCCACACGGCCGCGAGCGAGAAGACCATCAACCCAACGTGCACTGGATTGCTGGCGAAGTTTTCGTCGAACGCAAGGCCGATGGGTTGTTCTGAAAAATGCTCCTGTCCCCACGTGGTGCGCGGGTCGGCAATGTCCACACCCAACCACGCGTGCACGAACTGCACGAAGTGCAGCGTGCGCACGTTTATGGCCACCACAGGTGTGGCATTCAGATTGACGGCAATATCGCGAACCAGATTAGAAACCAACAGCGCTGGCGCGAAGCCCTCGTTGACATAGCGCAGCGACGGCGCACCCTCGTCGAGAGGCCCGATTGGCGAGGCAAAGACCAGCCAGTTGCGTGCGAAAAATCCGGCGTTGATGACCAGTGCGATGGTTCCAGCAAGCACCAGTAGCCGAAAGCCTCGCCAGCCGGCACATCGGATCAGACAAACGCTGACCCAGAACAGGATCGGGAACAGGATGAGATAGGCGGTCGCTTTCGTCAACAGCGCCAGGCCAGTACTCGCCCCGAGTGCGACCATCGTAGCCCACGAAATCTTCGGCCACGGCGAGCGTGTCGCTCGCATCGCAAACGCCGTAACGCACACGATCCAGAACGCCACAACGTAGTCGTTCTGTGTGCTCGTCGACTCAAGTATGCCGATCGGCAGGGACGCAGCGAACAGGGTCGCGCATAGCGTTCCAGCTCGTCGGGCTCCCAACTCACTCGCAATGAGCGACGTGCCGATCAGCACGCCGATCATGCTTGCCCACTGCACCAGAGGCGCAAAGTGATCACCACCACTCAGGATTTGCAGGTGAAGCAGCACGAATTCAGCGCCTGGCTGCAGGTAGAGTTGGCGCAGAATGTGTGTTGGGTAGGGCTCGAGACTGGCATTCTGGGACCAATGGACGAGCCGAGCCATGTGATAGGTCATCGAGTCCCAGGTGTTCGGCGGACTGATAATCGCGATTGCCCCGAGCACCAGCACCATGCCCACAAGTGGCCCCACGGTCACCAGATAAACCCCATCCAGCGAACGCACCGACGAGACGCTCGGGAACTGCCAATCGCGCCTGCCGCGCACGGCTATCACCGCGACACACGCGACACCGACGAGCCAACCGGCTGCAAGACGGATGGCGGTCAGACTGTGAACAAGGCTCAGCGCCTCGGTGATCCCAACCAGGACCACGCCCCACAACACGGCGCCGCCCAGAATTGCCTCGCGCCAGCAGGCCCCCCGTCCTTTGATTGCCAGGACGCACACGCCCAGCGCCGTTATCGGCAACAGAACGAGCAACTTCGCGCAGTATAGCGGCCGCGCCTGGCGCCGAGGAGCCGCTACGTCGAGCCGCGTAAGAAGCGCGACAACTGCACGCCTGACCAACCCAGCCCGATCAGCGGAATCAGTCCGAGCGGCATCAGCGAGTGCGGCAGGCCCGAGAGGTACAGGTACCACAGCCACACGTCGGCCAGATGCCAGGGCGGGGTGTAGAACCAGTTTTCCAGCTCGGTGCTCCAGGGGCGGACATCTGTGACTGGCATTGGCGAAAACACCGGTTCACCGATCGCCAGATCCTGGCCGTTCGAGCTCAGTCGAAGATCCCAGATTTCGATGCCCAGCTCACGAACGTCAGGGATGGGCGGCGCGTCGCGCGCCGGCTGCCAGGTGTTCGAGTGGATCTCGACGATCACCGAATTGTGGCCGACAACGGCGTCGTCGAGCCTTGCCTGGACCATCCATGGGAGGCGTTTATCGGGCAATGGCGTCTGCGACTGCGTGCGGCTGATCTCGGTCTCGGGGAGCCGTACGCCGTCAACCAGGATCTGCACGGTCGCCGGACCTAGCGATTCGGGCCGATTGTCAAGGTACTCCAGCCAGAACTGGACAGGTTGCTGATGATTCCTGAGCAAGAGCATCGTCGAACCCGAGGTCCAGCGGGGAAACAGCCCTGAAGGCGAGGTATTGCCGATTTCGCCGGCTTCCTTGCCGTAGGTTCCAGATTCAAGACTCACCGGCTGCGACAGCGTATGTACGAACCCGGAAAAGCGTCTGCCAACCTCTTGCCAGTGGATCAGGACGGGGGACAATCGGAGCTCCCAGCGATGTTCGTCCATGACGCCGAAGTTGCCACCGGCCTCATCCAGCAACTGCACGAACGAGACGCGCTGGTCGACGAGCACGCCACCGAGATTGATGAGGACGCCCAGGATGCACAACGCGCCGAATGCGGCCCAGCCCACGCGGCGAGCGATCCCACGCGTCCAGACCAGTACCGCGCCGGCGGCCACGACAATGAAAGGCACGATCGGCACGAGGTAGCGCGGTCCCCATCCAGCGTCACCAGGCCAGATCACCAACAGCCCGTGAAAGACGACGTGACTGGCGATCAACCAGAAGAACACCGCCGCCTCCCACGGCAGCTTCCTGACCAGGATGACCAGCCCGATCAGCCCAAGCAGCGCAACGGGCGCATACAGAAACAGGCTCTTCGACGGACTGAACAGCAGCCCGGCGATGCCGATCGGATTCGAAAAATTGATGACGCTCTGGATGCGATAGCCGGTGTCCAACGCATCGCCAAATCGCGTCAGGTTGGCAAATGCAAGCGCCGCGGCCGGCAGCCCCAGAATGACGACAAACGGAACCAATCGACGTGCACGCGTGAGCAACGTCGGTGTGCCCGCGGCGCCCAGGTACAGCAATTCGACCGGGATAGCGAGGCCCGCCGTAGCTTTCGAGGCGACTGCCAATCCAAGCGCGACGCCGCTCAGGGCCGACCAGGTAAGGCGTGTCGACCTGACCGCAGCAAACGCCGCATACACCGAAAGCAAGAGAAAGCACCCGGTGACTGGTTCGCTGAAGGAGTATTTGGAGAATGGCCACACCAGCGTCGCGAGGCCAAATGCCAGTGTGAGCAGCACCGCGACGGCCGCGCCAAACCCGAGCTCGACGGCGAGGGCGTAAAACACAACGCAGGACAGGGCCGAAATCAGGGGGTCGCGCAAGCCAACAGCGAACCGCGGCGACACCTCCGAGTAGCGCGTCGGAAGAACGGCGGCCAGGGCCTGACCAAGCTTGTAGAACGGCACGCTGATCACCGAAGCGACCGGGCTGTAGGGCACATACGTGCGCCCGTCCGCGCCCGTCAACGTCAAGCGTTCGGCCAGGCCCGTGTCACCGATGTTCATCGAGCCGCGCTCGGCCAGACTTCGAGTGACCTGGTACATCAACTCCTCGTCGGGCGAGTCGAGATGGCCGCCCATGGTGAGCACGTACAGCGACAGAAAGAAGACGCCCAGGATCAACCATGGGCGGCGCCCGTATGGGTGTCGGATGGGCGCTTCAGCTGCCGTGGTTCTCTGGTGCAGACCGTCGCGCCTGTGGTCCTGCGCCCGTACTCCCGTAGCGGCCGACCAGAGGAAACCAGACATGGTGGCGGCGGTGGGCACATGATAGCCCCCCACTCCGAGCCTCGAAGTTGCGCCTGAGGCGAAGCCAGCGCGCGGGGGCACGAATGGTAGGCTGCCGCCAGGTGACTTCGGTTTTCTCGCCCACTCACCGTACGAATTTCGGCGCTGTGCTGACCTCAGTCTGCGGGCTGATCACGCCACTCGCGGTGGCCATCTCGGTGACCGCGGCCTACGGCCTGTTTGTGCTGTGGCGACTGCGCGTGACCGGGGGCGATCCGTCCTTCTTCGTCGTAGCGGGACCACTCGCCGCCGATCCAGCTCACACGTTGCCAAATCTGCATGTCTTTACGTCCGGGGCCACCTACGATGGCCAATTTTTTTACCGTCTGGCACTTGAGCCATGGACGAACGCTCGAACCGCCTACGGCATCACCCTCGACGTGCCCGCGTACCGACAGCAGCGCCTGCTGTATCCACTGCTCGCCTGGACGCTGACGGGTGGGTCGTGGCAGCTGACTCCGGTGGCGCTCATCGTGGTCAATCTGGTCGCCGTGGCCGTACTTGCCTACGCCGTCGCGGTCTTCGCAAGTGGCATGGGGCGCTCGCCGCTTGCCTCGCTGCTAGTGCCGCTCTACCCGGGCTACCTGGTCACCATCTCGCGTGACCTGGCGGAGCTGACCGAAGCGGCACTTCTGGCCATGGCCGTCGTGCTGCTGCAGCGTCGTCGATTCTGGCTCGCAAGTGCCGCGTTGACCGTGGGCGCATTGGGCAAAGAAACGCTGCTCGGCGTGCCGGTTGCCGGGATCATCATCTGGGCCGTAAGGCGTGCGCGCAGACAGGGCGCTGCAGGCGAGCCGGCGTTGCTGACGTGGGCGATCCCACTGTTCGCCTACGCCGGCTGGTCGCTGGTCCTGCTGGCGCGCTGGGGAACGACTGGCTTCGGTCAGGGCGTGGTCAACTTCGGGGTGCCGCTGGAGGCACTGGTGCGCCATCTGCAGGCGCTCGCCACCCCTGACTTGCGCGCAAATCGTGTGGAAATCGGCCTGCTGCTGCTGATTGCCGGAGCGCTCACGGCAGTCGTGGTCACCTCCAGGCGGCGCCTGCTTGGGCCAGCCGTCTGGCCAGGTGCGTGCGTCTTCTACGCGGTGCTGGCGCTGTTCTATGCGTCCTACGTCTGGCAGGACGACTACGCGTACTTGCGGGCGCTGCACGAGTTGTTCCTCACCGCGTCTCTGGCGCTGCTGACGGTGAACGTGTGGGCGACGCGCGTGCTCAACCTGGCCACCGTCGGACTCTGGGCCGCGTTTGCGCTGCAGATCGGTCCGGCGCCGTAGTAGGCTAGCCGCCGATGTCCGGTGCGGTGCTGCCGATCCCGCCTCCCGAAATGCGCGCCCTTGTGGGTCAGACGGCGCCCAGCGGGTTTGACAACCCGAGCGGCGCGCCGATCTTCGACTTTGTCGATCCAGCAGCCTTTCGCAGCGTGTTCGATTTTGGCTGCGGCTGTGGGCGCCTCGCCCGGCAGCTCATCCAGCAGCAACCGCGCCCGCAGCGCTATCTCGGCATCGATTTGCACGCGGGCATGATCGCGTGGTGCCAGCACAATCTCGCCCGCGCTGCGCCCGGGTTCGAATTCGCGCATCACGACGTCTACAACTTCCACTTCAACCCGGGCAATGAAAAGCCGCGCATCTTGCGCTTTCCGGTCGAAGACCGCGCCTTCACGCTGGTTACCGCGTGGTCAGTATTCACCCACTTGAACGAAGGCCAGGCGGTGCACTATCTGCAGGAGGTGGCGCGCATCCTGGCGCCGGGTGGAGTCTTCCATAGCACGTGGTTTCTGTTTGACAAATCCGACGGCTTCCCAATGATGACTGACAGCCAGAATGTCCTGTATGTCAGCGATCTGGACCCATCCGCGGCGGCGATCTTCGATCGATCCTGGGTGCGCCGAACCGCCGCCGCCGCCGGCCTGGTGATCTACCAGGTCTGGCCAGTACGGCCGGCTGCGCGCGGCTTCCAATGGCATGTGCTAATGGCGCAGGCTGACGGGCGAGTGGCGGCACGGTGGCCGGCGGATGACCGTGAACAGGGCTGGAATCAGCCGCCGGCCATGCCGGAAGGGCCGGCGCGTATTGGACTGAACCCGATGCAGACGCCCGCGACGCCGATACTTGACACGCACATCGCCTGAGGGCGAGGACCAGGTCGGCCGCCTGGCGTTGCCATCCCTTCGGCTACCGCTGGTGGTCAGCTTTTATGCACTGGTCGCCGCAGTGTGCACGTTGCCGCTGGTGCTGCATCTTGCCGACGCACTGGCTCCTGCGCCCGACACGCTGCTCCAGAGCTGGATTCTGGCCTGGGACATCCACGCGCTGACAACGGATCCGCTGCACCTGTATGACGCCAACATCTACTTTCCGTTTCCGCTGTCGTTGGCGTACTCCGACGCGATGCTCAGCGGCGCGCTCATGGTCGCACCGGTACTGCTGCTCACGGGCAATCCCGTACTCGCGCACAACATACTCACGCTCGTATCACTGGTCGTCGCAGCCACAGGAATGTTCTTGCTCGTCGGAGCACTGACAGGCGACGACTTCGCTGGCCTTGTGGCCGGCTGCATCTTCGGCTTTTGCGCGTCTCGACAGGCCCAGTTCGAGCACATCCACCTGCTGCAGTTTGGGTGGCTGCCGCTCGCCCTGCTCTATTTGCATAAGGCCGTCGAGCGAGGTCGCGCGTCCGACTTCTTGCTATTTGTTCTCTTTACGGTCTGCCAGATTCTGGCGTCTGTTTACCTCGCCTGGATGATGGCTATTGCATACGCGATCTTCATCGTAGTCGAGTTAGCTTCCAGACGTTCCTCTTGGAAGCGAGACAACATAGTCCGCCTGGCTGGCGCGTTGCTACTCGCGGGAGTCGTGGTGACTCCGGTGATGTGGCCGTATGCGTTGGCTCAGCAACTCTACGACTTTCACTGGCCCATGGATGTGATCGGCGACCTGTCGGCGGTGCCCACAGACTATCTGTCAGTGCCTGCGCAAAATCTCCTGTACGCGCCAGTGCTGGGTCAGTTTTGGAACGCCAGGTATCCCAGCGAGCATATTCTTTTCCCTGGGCTGGTGGCGCTGGTCATGGCCGTCATCGCCATTGCTCGCCGGCGGCTAGACGTTGAGGTGGTTCGCTACTCGCTGATGGCCAGTGTGGCATTCGTGTTGTCATTTGGACCTTTTCTGCACCTTAACGACCGGGACGAAGGAATTCCCTTGCCGTACCTGTACCTGTTGCAGGTTGTGCCGGCTTTCGGGGTGATGCGTGTGCCGGCGCGATTTGATCTGCTGGTGATGCTTGCGCTCAGTGTCGTCGCGGGATTCGGAGTGGCAAGGTTGAGTACAGTCTTGGCGCGGCGGACGAGCGCGCTGAACCGACGGTTGTTGCTCGGTGCCGTGGTCGTGGTGACGCTGTTCGAGGTGCTGCCACAACCGCGATCAATGACGCCGATCAGCGTTGGGGCTGCCGTGCCGCCTGTTTATAGCTGGTTGCGGCACCAGGACCCGACCGCCGTGGTCGCCGAGATACCCACCCGAGGTCCGACGGGCTACGCAACCTTCGGATACGAGTACATGTCTACTTATCATTGGCACCCCCTGGTCAATGGGAGCAGCGGCTTCGAGCCGCCCGCCTCAACCCGTATTGCGAACGAGCTTGACGCGTTTCCAGACCCGGCCGCGGTTAGAAATCTCCGAAGCCTGGGCGTCCGCTATGTCGTCGCCCACGTCGATGATCTGGACGACCGTGAAAGCCAGCGGCTCACGAACGCGAATCTGGCACAGTTGCAGCTCGGCATTGCGGCTACGTTCGGCCAGGACGTGGTGTACGAGTTTGCTCCGCTTGCAAACCGGCCACTTCTGCAGGATCATCTGCAACTCGAGCTGCCATCGCTGGTAGGCCGCGGTAGAAGCCCTTCCGCGACCGTGACGATAACCAACGACACGCCGGATCCACTGTATGTCGCAGCGCCGCAGGCGGTGGGTGCGCAAATCGAGTGGAATCACAATGGCACGACGGAGTCGGCGCGTCAGGATCTGCCGGTGTTCATCGAGCCCAATCACAGTGTGAGTTTGCTCGTCTCCTTACCAGTACCGTCGACGCTGACCGCGGCGGATTCGGCACAGTTACGTGTTCGACTCACAGGGGCGGTCAAGGCAGAAGCGTCCCAGACCGTGCATTTTGCGGACCTGCCAACGAGCCTCGACCGGTCACAACTTTCGGCCACTCTCGAGCGTGTGCAGCTGCCGACCCTGGTCCAGACCAGTACCCCCGTTGCGATTGAAGTAACGATGCGAAACTCCGGGCGGGCAATCTGGCTCCCTGACCCACCTGGCGCCAGCGGCACGAAGGGCGTAGTCGGCGTCAGTGTCCGGTCCTGGATTGATTCGGACGGCAGGCTGGTGCCGGCCTCAGAGGCCAGCACCGCGCACGTTCAATGGAACGTCAATCCCGGCCAGGCGGCGACGGTCACGCTGCAGACGAAGGCCCCATCTGTCCCCGGCCACTACGACCTCGTGCTCGACATGCTCAGCGAGAACGTGACCTGGTTTGACGATGTCAACGGCGGCGCGCGCACAATCGTACCAGTCGATGTGGAGCCGTGACCGTCACCAGAGGTAGCGCTCGGACTGCGACGCACATGTGCACCCCCACGCCCCGCTGGACGCCAGGCGCCGCACTGCGGACGGCCGCCATCCTGGGCGCTTATCTCGTCGCCTCCGTGGTGTACACGTTTCCCCTGGTACTTCACCTTTCGGACGCCTTGATCGACAGGCCAGACACGCTGTTCAACAGCTGGGTTCTGGCCTGGGATGTTCACGCGCTGACCACGAACCCGTTGCACCTCCTTGACGCCAACATTTTCTTCCCCTTTCCTCAGCCGCTGACCTACTCCGACACCATGCTCACCGGTGCCCTCATGGTCGCACCCATCGAGTTGCTGACCGCTAACCCGGCGCTGGCCCACAACCTGCTGACGCTGGCGTCGCTGGTGCTGGCAGCATTCGCCACGTACCTGCTGGTCCATGAACTCTGCCGCGATCGACCCGCTGCCTTCGTGTGTGGAGCGCTCTTTTCGTTCTCACTAATAAGACAGGGGCAGCTCGACACCGTTCAACTCCTGCAGATCGGATGGCTGCCCCTGGCGCTCCTCTTCCTGCACCGGGCCCTCCGGAGTGGCAGAACCGCCGACTATCTGCTGTTCGCGCTCCTTAGTGTGTGCCAGGCCCTCGCGGCGGTTTATCTGATGTTTCTCACCGCCGTCGGGATCGGCACGTTTCTGGTCTTCGAAGTCATCACCAGTCGGACGCTGCTGCGGCGCGGCCACGCGATTCGCCTGGGTGGCGCATTGGTGGTCATCGCCGTCTGCCTGAGTCCCGTGGCGTTGGCGTATGGAGCCACGCAGCGCATCTTTGGTTATCACTGGTCACCGGACCTCATCCACAGTCTGTCCGCTGCACCGACGGACTTCCTGGCCGTCCAGCCAAGCAGCCTGGCCTACGCCTGGCTGTTGGCGCGCTTCGACAATCCCATTTTCACCAACGGGCACGCGCTGTTCCCGGGCCTGCTAGTCCTGCTGTTTGCCGCGGTCTCGCTGCTCCACCTTGCTCCCTGGCTGCGAGCCCGGGCAGCACGCCGCGAGGTCGGGCGGTACGTGCTCATTGGCAGCGTTGCAGTTGCGCTTGCGCTGGGCCCATCGGCAGCTATCACCGGCATGCTGCCCTATGACTGGTTCTACAAATGGGTGCCGGGCTTTTCAGCCATGCGCATACCCGCTCGCTTCGATGTCCTCGGGTTACTGGCGCTGGCCGTCCTGGCAGGCTTCGGGATGGCGTTGCTGAGCGACTGGGTCCTGCGGCGCGGGGGGACACCAGGTCCAGTGTTGGGTGCCATCGGCGCACTGGCATTTGTCGAATTGTTGAGCAGCCCCGTTGCCCTGCGTCCCGTTCCATCGGCTCCGAACGACGGCGTGTATGCCTGGCTGCGGTCCCATGAACCAGACGCTGTGGTGGGCGAGATCCCGACCCGGGGCCCCACCGGCCTGGCGACGATCGACTACCAGTATTTGTCGACGTTGCACTGGCACCCCCTGGTCAACGGCTACAGCGGATTTACCCCGCCACAGTATGTCGCGGTGTCCGATCAGCTCAACGCCTTTCCTGATCCGACCGCCGTTGAGGTGCTGCGAGGTCTGGGCGTGCGCTACGTGGTGGCCCACCTGGAGTCGCTGGACGCCGCCAACCGGCAACGCCTCGCCAACGCTGACCTCAGCAGTCCTGGGTTCAGCATGGCCGCAACCTTCGGCAGCGTCGTCGTCTACGAACTGGCACCACTCACCAACCCCAGCGCATGGCAAGCTCATGCGCAGCTCGAGGTTCCCGCTCGCGTTGCTCGTGGCCAGCCGGTATCGGTCACGCTCTCGATCGTCAATGACACCAGCCAGGCGATGGTTCTCCCGACGCCCGGGACCGTGTCTGTTCAGGTCCAGTGGGACGGCGTCACCACCAGCGGTGAGCCTGGGCTCGACGATCGGCTATTCCTCGCACCCGGTGACCATGCGGTGCTGCACTTCCCAGCCGGCGTGCCGCCCAGTCTGGCCTCGGCCACAGCGGCAACCGTACACGTGCGGCTCACGGGCGCGCTGCAAACCGAAGTCGTCCAGAGCGTCGAGTTCGCGGACCTGCCTACCAGCACGCAGGCCACGGGCCTTTCGGGCACTCTCGAACGGGTGCAGGTGCCGCCGTTCGTCCACGCCGGCGCGCAGGTGCCCATCGACGTGATCGCTCGCAACAGCGGCCAGAGCGTGTGGCTGCCCGTGCAACCGGCCGACCCGGCCGCGCCAGGCAGAATCGGCGTCAGCGTACGGAACTGGATCTCCCCGGATGCCACACCCCTACCGCCCGTGAACTACAGCACCGTCCACCTCGACTGGACCGTGAACCCCGGTCAGCCGGCCGCCTTCATGATCCACACCCAGGCGCCGCCAACGCCCGGCCACTACCAGTTGGTGCTCGACATGGTGAGCGAAAACGTGACGTGGTTTTCCGATGTGAACGGCGGGACGAAAACCCTCGTCCCCATTGACGTGATGCCCTGACCGTCACCTGTTGTCGGCGCGTGAATGTTCGCGGCCCGGCTGAGCTGCTCAAGGCGCGACGTCTACTGGCACAAGTGTCCGCGCCCCTCCACCAACGTCTTCGAACCAGGTGACGTTCTCGCTGAGCATGTCCAGCACCAGATCGTAGTGGCCAGGTACTGGTGGTGCGATTGCGTTAATGGTGAAGGTCGCCGCCAGACCAGGGTTGACGTTCCAGTCGAGATGGCCGGCGATAGTCGAGAGCGTATCGCCGTTGACCTGGACCGACTTGCCGTCGAGTCCGATCCACTTGCGCACCGCGACCCCAATCGCCCCGCGGCCGTCGCCGGTGTGGGCAAGCCAGACGGATCGACCGACATTGCGTGCAACGACGTTGATCTCCAGTGAGCTGGCGGCGGGAATAATGGGAGGAAGGTCGATGCCCACGACCGATGCCCGCAAACCTGTGGGTTGGGCACTGGTCGGCAAGTCGGCGAGCGGAATCAGGCTCGTCGCGTCGAGCACAACCGCCCCAGCAAGGTGCATGCCAATTTCCGCCCGGTCCGCATCCGGAGCGATCGAGGTCAAGGCAATCGGCAGGTTGAGGCTCAGCGGCGGATGCTCACCGTTTGAGAAACTGAGCACCGCAGACGCAGGCAAGCCACGGGCGATCTGGGTTGGCAACTCCAGGTGGCCGCGGTCCTGCAAAGAAGCCTGACCGGGAAATGGGTCCAACTGGTACACCGATTCCGACCCAGACGGGGTTGCCAAAACGCGGGGATGGGCCGCGGCGACCTGACACAGCGCGATGGTCGCCGGATCCGATGCGCGCGTCGGTCGATACAACCAATGGTTCGCCTCGACTCTGTCCAGCGTCATCGAGCGACGCAGCGCTTGCATGACACTGTTCGGCCACATCGGGAAGTCGGCCAGGCCAATCGGATAAGAAACGCTTGTGATCGGGTAACTGAGGACCAGCAAGTTGATCCGTCCGAGGCAGATGTCGCCGACCAGTGGCTGCGAGTTCCAGCGACCATCATGTTCGAGCATGCTGAACGCGAATGGCTCGAGCTGGACCGCGTGGTCGCTCAGAACCACCGCATCCACCGCTTCGCCCAGGACCGGACCTCTTTCGTCGCGCAATTTTTCGACGAACTCGACGAATGGCGGACCGCCCTTGGCCAGGGCGGCAAACTCACCGATGTTGAGCGTCCAACCGATCGGAACAACGTCCACCGGCCGGTCCGCGATGAACCGATCCGGCCCCAGCGCTCCGAGTTGCACCCCAAGCAGTCCAATCGGCGCGATCGAAGCGATCGCCCATACCCCGCGACGATCGGCGCGTAGGCAGGACCAGATACACAGGGCGGCCAGCACGGCATCCGCTCCCGCAAGTTCGATCCAGTAGTTGTGGTTTGCGCCGACTTTGATGATGCCGACGACGGAAATCATGGTCGCCAGCCAGTAGAGCACGAGCAAGCGCGCAGCGGGGTCCCGCCACGCTCTGCTGCTGATCACGTATACGCCAGCGAGGACAAGCGGCACGCCCTGCATGACGACGAGCTCCCTGAAGAGATAGGCACCCGAAGCAAGCGCGGTTGCGCTGGGATTGTCGGGCCCGACGTTGTGCCAGAAGGCACCCGCCGAAGACCACTCCAACGCGAACGCAGGTACCAGGGCGGTGACCGCTGTCGTGAGCGCGAACACGCTAGCCTTGCGCCAATCGACAGTGACGAGCCAGATCGTGCCAGCGAGAGCGGCGGCAAAAAGACTCTGTTTGGTCAAGAGCGCAAGACCAGCCAGCACTCCTGCCACCACAAGGTGCGGTCGGTTCGTCCGCAGTGTAAGCAGACCGATGGCCGCGACTGACAATACCGTCCCCAGCATGTCGACCCGCTCGAGCGCCAGGAACGGTGCCGGTACGCCAGGAAAACCCAGCCCGAGGTACAGCACAATGGCGAAGGCGCCTGCCCACCAGCTTTTGGCGCGTGCCGCCGTCAGGTAGCCAATGACCCCGGCCGCGCCAAGTCCGCTCAGAATTGACAACACCCGACCCGGGACGAACCCTGGTCCCGCGAACTCGCGCAAGACAGCCACCGCCGCGTAGTACAGGGGCGTGTAATGGACCTGCACGAACGGCTGGCGATCGATCGGCTGGTACAGCGGCTGGTGGTCGAGCAGCCGCATGGCCAGGCCGTAAATGAGTGGCTCGCCTTCGTCGAGTTGGCCTGGGATGATCAGCACAAAGGCACACGCCACCAGCGTTGCCGCGGTCGACACCGCGAGCACGAGACCCAGCGCCGCGACTGCGACGTGTCGCGGCCGGCTGGTGCCGCGCGACAACGCGCGCCACACGGGGTCAGAAGCGAGCCGTTGCAGCTGCTTGTCGACGTTGAGTATCGCGCCGCCATCCATCGATAAGCGAGCGTACTGAGTGAGACCGGGGCGACACAATCAACGCAGGCGCCACACCGCGAAGCCCAGCAGCGCCAGCGAGGCCGCGGCGACGGCCACGCCGATTGCAAACGAGGTCGGTGTGTAGCTGAATGTGACCTGGTGCACCCCTTGCGGGATCAGCACACCGCGGAATGCAACATCGGTCGCGAGTATGGGCACGGCGGCACCATCGAGGGTGGCTGTCCAGCCAGGGTAATATCCGTCAGTCAACACCAGGAGGGCAGGCTGTTTCGCGTCGACTGAGACCTGCGTGTGTTGCTGGCCATACTGGCTGATCGTCGCGGTTCCCGGCTGCGGTGCGGTCGCCTGGTTCGCCATCGGCTCGGCGTCGCCCTCGACGACAGCGCTCACCAGCGGGTCGAAACCAGGCGCCTGCATCAGCGCGATGGCACCCGCGGTCGTTGCCGCGCGCTGGACGTTGGTCACGAGGAATGCGCGCCCGGCGGCGTGCGTGTTCTCCCAGATGCTGATCTCACCCGAGTACACCAGCCTGAACTGGCTCGGATCGGACACAGGGATCAGATGCAGGTCACCCCAACCTGGCGATACGACCGAGCCGTCCAGTGACTCCGCCTGCAGGATCAGCGTGACATCTCGCCCAAGATATGGCGTCAGGTCGACGCTGCCCGGACGCCAGGCCCGATCCGCCTCACGTCGCGAATCGAGGGTGTTCTCGAACAAGACCTGCGTTTGTCCGTCGGTCTTGACCGCGAGGCTGAATCGGACTGACGACGCAGGTGCAGCCGGGTCGAGCCCGACGAAAAAACTGAGCCGCGGCTGCGCGGCGTCGACCCGCAACGGAAACGTCACGTCCCCGGGCGTACGTTCGACGAGCACCTCGCGGCGCTGACCGCCCAGCGTGAATTGGCCAACGTGATGGTCATCGTTGGGTGGGTAGTGTGCGGCCACGATCACCTGTGCCAGCGTGGCATCCGACGGACTCTGGTCGGCTGGCCGCAGGATGAAACGGATATTGCTCAGGTCTAGCCACTTGTTGGCAAACAGCTCGGTCGGCAGCTCGGGATGCCCGAATCCACCGACGTAGCGGTCGCTCACCGAAGGCGAGAGGAAGGTCTGCACAAAGTCCCACGTCCGCAGTGGGTACAGGCCGTCGACCGCGCGCGGGTCGTCGAGCCCGAAGGCCTGGGCGTAATCCGGGTACAGCAAGCCGTCGTTGCTGAAGACCCGAAATGGCTGGCCGCCAGCCTGCTGCTGCTGCAGCCAGCTCACGTACGGCGGCTGCGCGAGCGAATCGTACCGATCCGAGTACACGTCGTGCGGAGCCAGGATGAAGAGCTCGCCGGCAACCACCGCACACGCTACGCTCGGCGCAATGGCCCGTGGCCACGCTCGCCCGAAACTGGCGCACACCCATACGGCCAGGCCAGCTCCGACGGCCAAGCCGAAGGTTGCCGCGGCGTGCCGCGCGCCGCCCACCTGGAGGGTTTGCCAGTTCAACCGCGCAGCCGCCACCAGGTAGAGCACGAAGAAAAGACCGGCCATTGCCGCCGAGCGGAAGCTCACGTCCCTGGTAGCCAGCGCGTGAACGCCCGCGCCAGCCAGCATCGCCAACGAGAATGACAGCAGCGGCGTGCCCCAGATGAAGATCAACGTCTGGACGAGCAGCGGGAGCTGGCCGAGGGCTTGGATTCCGGGCACGCCGAACAGCTTGGCGCCCCAGATCAGCGTCGATACCAGGGCGAAGACGGCCGCCGACCGCGGCCGGCCGAGTTGCCGCAAGCACATGGCCCCCACGATCGCGAGAAAGACGACGGCGGCGCCCGAATAATCGTCCACCGGGCTCACGCCAAAGCTGGTAATACCCTGCGTCGGCAGGCCATTGATAAACGGCAGGCCGATATACGCCAACGCCCGCGGCGGCAGCGCCACGAGACCAAGTCCGCGTTCGGGCGGATGAATGTTGTAGGACTGCCCGAGGTACTCGAGCATCGGCACAAGCAACGGGCAAGCCAGGCCAATCCCGCCGATCCAGGCCAGCGCCACGATGAGGTTGTGCTGAAGCGCGAAACGCCAGGATCTGGGCTCGACGGCCGCCCAGATGGATCGGAAGGCACCGTAGGACGCGGCATAAAGGAAGGTCAGCAGCGTTGCCTCAGGCATGCCCGCGAACAGGGTCAGTGCCACTGCCGCGGCCACAATCAGGATGCCGCCGCGGTAGGCGCCTCGGACGATGCGCTCGGTGCCCCACAGGACGGCCGGCAGCAGGTGGAAGACTTCGATGTAGTGCAGGTTCCCGCGAATGAAGGTAAAGCCGCTGAATGTATAAGCCAGCGCCGCGGCGAATGCTGCCTGCGGCTGGAGGCCGACGCTGCGGCCAAAGACATACGTCAGAACCAGGCAGAGTGCGGACTGCGACAGGTAGTAGAGGTCCCAACCCCAGGCGTGGACGGTGAGCAGGGCTGGCAGCCGCAGGATGTCGAATGCGCCTGGCTGCGCGTCGGCGGCGAACGGAATGCCGAAAAACTGGTGCGGGTTCCATAACGGAAGTTGCAGGCTCGCGTAGGTGGCCGCGACCGTTCTCGCCCACGGCTCGAGCTGCCAGGCCGAGCCGCCCGCGTCAAGCCGATACGGGTTGGGCCGAATGGTGCCCGAAAACTGCCACGGCGGCGCTCCGCCCATGACCTCACCGGCGGACCCGAACGGCAGGAAGGTCCGATTCTGGAAGACCACCTCGAAGTAGAAGAGGCACACCGCGCCGACGCACAGCACGCCGAGAACAACCGCCTCGGCCGTCCTGCCCTGTCTCTTCGGCCTGTTGATCCGGCGAGCTTCCCCGTCACCTGCGTCAGCGGAACGGCGCGCGGTTGAGTCGAGCCCCCGCAGGTCCCTCGGGTTCATCGGGATGGGTTGGCCCAAGACGCGCGAAGCATGCCGCAACGACGACCGGGCGGTCAACCGTTTGGAGGCCCGGCGGCAACTGCGGCATAGTAGGCCAGCATGCCAGCTGTGTGCGTCGCACTCGATCTGACAGCACTCGATCAGTGCACGGATCGACCCCTGGCCGGCGCCCTCGCGGTCCGGTTCGTAGAGGGTCTGATTCGCGAGGCACCGGCCGTCACGTTCACGCTCCTCACGCGGCCGCAAACCCGCACTGCGCTGGCACATCTGGAAGCGGCGAATGCGAGGCAACTGACCATCGCCGAGCCACGGCCGTGGGAGTCCGGGCTGATGCGCTTGCGAGCGCGACTGTGGCGGCGGCTCCGTCGGAGCCGATTCGCAGACAGGCTCGGCTGGCTCAATAGCCCCACACCGCTCCGTTCACGGCGTCCGAGCGTGCTTGACCGGCTGGGGGTCGATGTCGTCTGCCGGCCTTTCACGTGCTCAGGGTTGACTGAGCCGCGCTTGCCCCTCGTCATCGCGACCAGCGATCTGCAGCACGTCTCACACCCCTACCTGCTTGATGTGGGCCAGCGAGCGTCGCGCGCACAGGCAAGCGGGGCGAGCTACCCTCGCGCGGCCAGAATCGTGTGCACCACGCCCTCACTGCGCGACGTCGCGTGCCAGCTCGAGGGT
>JAABUQ010003962.1_pt1 | contig 26158 bp, 21 predicted proteins | sample 5560001 | NCBI WGS metagenome assembly JAABUQ01 (sample SAMN10711888, study PRJNA513371) | rock metagenome | isolation source: Antarctica rocks | place: Antarctica: Victoria Land, Finger Mt nord | collected 2015-12-18 | reverse complement strand
GCGGTAGGATCGGGGATGAGCGTCTTGGAGCGCATCGTGACACTCCTTGCGGCAAGGCGGATGGTTGGAGGGAATCATTGTCGCATAGCGGCGCGTTGCTGAGTGTCACCAAGGCTGGCGAAGAGCCTGAAAACGGGCGAGGTGGATGTCGCGGCGGTGCGCGCCGAACTGTACGACGAGGCGAAAAAGCAGGCGAACTTCGACACCGTGGTCTACGACACCTTCAGCTACAGCGTGTTCGCCTTTAACCTCGACGCAACGAAGACCACGCTGTTTCAGGACGTGAAGGTGCGGCAGGCGATGTGCTACGCGGTGGACCGCCCCGGTGTGGTGCAGAAGATTTTCAACGGCCTCGCCACGGTGGGCGTGGGCCAGCAACCCGTGCGCTCCTATGCCTTCCAGCCGGACAAGGTCACGCTCAAGTACGAGTTCGACCCGAAAAAGGCGAACCAGTTGCTCGATGACGCGGGCTGGGTGCGCGGCAAAGACGGCATCCGCGCCAAGGACGGCAAGCGCCTCTCCTTTATCATGCGCAGCTACACCGATCAAACGGTGTCGAACATCATGGCGGTGTTCCAGGAAAACTGGAAGGACGTGGGTGTGGACATGACGCCGCAGTACGAGGACTTCAGCATCTTCGTCAATCGCATCGCCAAGCCACACGACTTCGACATGTTTTACGTCGGCTGGGTCTTTGGTGTGGATCCCGATCAGACCATCCGCTGGAGCAGCACGCAGTTCCCGACGGGCCTCAACTACAATGCGTACAAGAATGAAAAGGTGGACGCCCTGCTCGATCAGGCAACGCACACGCTCGACCGCGACAAGCGCATCCAGCAGTACCTGGACATCCAGAACCTCGTTGCGGCGGACTGCCCAGCGCTCCCCACCACGTTCAACAAAGCTCTCACGGGCGTGAGCAAGCGCGTGAAAAACTACGTCCCCAACGCTGTGTTCACCAACTCCGCGTGGGACGCACACCAGTGGTACGTGACCGACGGGAAGTAAGCAGGGTTGTGGGAGGAGCGAATGCGAATGCCCTAACCCCCGGCCCCTTCCCTTTAGGGAAGGGGCCGGGGGTTAGGGCATTCGTCCTGTGTATCTGCACAGAGTTTGTTGACGTGCTTGCGCACCCTTGTTACCATGCGCGCTATTATGTGGGAAGGCTACGCTGAAAGCGTTGACAGGACGCGCCCCTAGGTGGGTTGCATTGGGTAGAAAGACAGCATCGGCGTCGCGGATACGGGCGGTGTACGTAACACGCCGAGTGTGTCGGGTCGTTTACATGGGTTTCACAGAAGGGGAACGTCGGAATGAACACGCAAGGCACGCATCTCAATCGCCGTCGGTTTCTACTAGGTGCGAGCGCCGCCGCCGGTACCGCGATCCTCGCTGCGTGCGGGAGTGACGCGACTGTTCCCACCGCAACCACAGGCGCAACCGCAGGCGCAACGAGCGCCGGTGGGGCCACGATGGTTATGGGCGCGCCGACCACTCCGCCCACGTACTCGTCCGCGCCCGTGCTCGCTAATGCCACCGCCGGGATGCCGACCGTTGCCGCTGCCCCTGCGGCAACCGTTGCCGCCGCTGCATCGTCCGCACCCGCCGCGTCCGGCACGTCTGCTGCCGCACCCGCCGCCGGTGCCAGTACGCCGACCGCGTCAATGACCGGAGCAATGGCCGGGCCGGTGAAATCGCAGATTGACCCTTCCAAGATCAAAAAGGGCGGCACGCTCATCGAAGGCAGCACCACCGATGTGCGCACCTTTAACCCCGTGCTGTCCAGCGATATCTATTCCAGCCTCATCTGCGGACTCGTCTATAGCTCCCTCGTGGATATAGACCCGGACACGGTACAGCCCGTGCCAAGCCTCGCCACGAAGTGGGACATCTCGCCCGATGGCAAAACATACACCTTCACCCTGAAGCCTGGCATCAAGTGGCACGACGGGCAGCCGTTCACGGCGGACGATGTGAAGTTCTCGTACGATGCCTACATGAACGGCGACACCGGTACCCCCCGCGCGGGCATCCTCAATCAGCGTGTTGCATCGGTGGACGTGAAAGACCCGCTGACCGTGGTATTCACCCTGAAAGACGTGATCGCGCCGTTCATCACTACCAATATGTACCCCATCATCGCCAAGCACCTCTTTCAGTCCGTGCCAGCGAAAGAGTATCGCACGGCGGCGCCGAGCCAAAGCCCTGTGGGCACCGGCCCGTTCCGCTTCAAGAGCTACAAGCAGGCGGACAACGTCACTCTGGTCGCCAACCCGGACTTCCATCTGGGCGCGCCCGCGCTCGATACCTACATCTACAAGTTCGTTAAAGACTCCACTGTGCTGCTTCAGCAGTTGAAAACGGGCGAGGTGGATTTCGCCGTTGTCACCCCGGACAACTTCGACGAGGCGAAAAAGCAGACGAACTTCAACACGATCACGTACGATACCTTCAGCTTCACGTACTACGGCTACAACCTCGATCGCCCCGTACTCCAGGATGCGAAGGTGCGGCAGGCCCTGCTCTACGCCCTCGACCGCAAGACGATGGTGCAGAAGATCAAGTACGGGCTGTCCACCGTGGCGGTGGGCACGATGCCCGTGGCAAGCTGGGCCTACCAGCCGGACAAGATCACGATGAAGTACGACTACGACCCGATGAAGGCGATGCAACTGCTCGACGACGCGGGCTGGAAGCCGGGGGCGGACGGTATCCGGGTGAAGGATGGCAAAAAGCTCTCCTTCGACCTCTGGACGTACAGCGGCCAGAAGGTCAATGACCAGTACGTGCAGGTGATGCAGGAATCGTGGAAGGCCATCGGCGTTGACATGCGGCCCAACCAGGAAGAGTTCTCGATCTTCGTGGACCGCATCACCAAAAGTTTCGATTTCGATGTCTGCCTGCTCGGCTTCTCGTGGGGCGTAGACCCCGACCAGACCACGATGTTCGACTCCACGCAGCACCTGACGGGCTTTAACAGCTTCGATTACAAGAGCGACAAGGTGGATGCGCTGCTCGCTCAGGGCCTGCACACGCTCGATCAGGACAAGCGCAAAGCGATTTACGTGGACATGCAGAACGCATTGCTCGCCGACCTGCCCAACGTGGTGATGGACTTCGGCAAGGGCATCACCGGCGTCAACAAGCGCGTCGGCAACCGCATCCCGAATGGCGTGGCAGGCAGCGACCGCAATAACGCGCATCAGTGGTACGTATCCGATGGCAAGTAACCAAAGCATTTGAGGAGTACACGGAAGTGAACAAGACACGCATCCCTCTGCACCGTCGCCGCTTCCTGCTAGGCGCGAGCGCTGCCGCCGGTACGGCGATCCTCGCCGCCTGCGGGGGTGGGAGTGACAGCGCGACCACCGCGCCTGCTACCGGTGGCGCGACGACTGCCCCGACCGCTGCCGGTGCGGGCGCCGCTGCAACGATGGCCCCCGCCGCTACCACAAAAGCCCCCGCCGCTGCCGTTACCACAAGTGCGCCCGCTGGGGGTGGCACTACTGCCGCCGGTTCGTCCACCGCGCCTGCCGCAACTGGCGCAATGAGCGGCAAGGTGAAATCGCAGATTGACACGACGAACATCAAAAAGGGCGGCACGCTGATCGAGGCCGGCTTTTCCGATGTGCGTACATTTAACCCGGTGATCGTGGGTGACACGACCTCCGGCCTCATCTGTGGCCTGATTTACGATAATCTCGTGGACGTAGACCCCGATACACTGCAACCGGTGCCGAACCTCGCCACCAAGTGGGACATCTCGCCCGACGGCAAGACGTATACCTTCACGCTGAAGCCAAATGTGAAGTGGCATGATGGGCAGCCGTTCACGGCGGATGATGTGAAGTTCTCGTTTGATGCCTACATGAACCCGGATACGGGTACCCAACGCGCGGGCACGTTGAACCAGCGCGTTGCCAGTGTGGACGTGAAAGACCCAATGACGGTGGTATTCACACTCAAGGCCGTGGTCGCGCCGTTCCTCACGACCAACATCAATGGCAACCAGATTGTGGCGAAGCATGTGTTTGGCACTGTGCCGCCGAAAGAGTTGCGCACGAACGTGGCGAGCACGACAAACCCGATCGGCACGGGGCCGTTCAAAATGAAGAGCTACAAGCAGGGCGATAACGTCACCCTGAGCGGCAACCCGGACTACCACAAGGGTGCGACCGCCCTCGATACCTACATCTACAAAGTGGTGAAAGACTCCAATGTGCTCCTGCAACAGTTGAAAACGGGCGAGACGGACTTCGGCCTTATCACTTCCGATACCTTTGATGAGGCGAAAAAGCAGCCGAACCTGAACGCGCTCAACTGGGACAGCTTCTCGTTCACGTATTTCGGCTACAACCTCGACCGCCCGCTCTTTCAGGACGTGAAAGTGCGGCAGGCGCTCTTTTACGCCGTAGACCGCGCTGGCATCGTGAAGCAGCTGTTCAATGGCCTATCCACCGTCGCGGTTGGCACGATGCCGCCGATCTCCTGGGCATTCGCGCCGGAAAAGATCACGATCAAGTACGAGTACGACCCGAAAAAGGCCGCGCAAATGCTCGATGATGCGGGCTGGAAGATGGGATCGGACGGCATCCGCGCGAAGGGCGGGCAGAAACTGAGCTTTTCGATGTGGACGAACTCCGGGAACAAGGTGCGCGAGAACTACCTGCAAGTGTTGCAGGAAGGCTGGAAAAACATTGGTGTGGACATGAAGCCCCAGACCGAGGAGTTTTCCGTTTACCTCGACCGCATCAACAAGAACTTCGACTTCGACATGTTCCTTGTCGGCTTCTCGTGGGGCGTGGACCCCGATCAGACCACGATGTGGGACACGTCGCAGCATGGCGCGGGCTTCAACAGCTACCACTACAGCAACCCGATGGTGGACATGCTGCTCGATCAGGGCTTGCATGTGCTCGATCAGGACAAGCGCAAGCAAATTTATCTGGACATGCAGAACATGGTCGTGGCGGATGCCCCCGCCCTTGTTTCGGACTTTCCGCAGGGGCTTGCCGCGATCAACAAGCGCGTGAAAAACCGCATCCCGAACGGCGTCGCGGGCAGCGACCGCAACAACGCGCACCAGTGGTACGTGACGGACGGCAAGTAGCACACAGTCGGCGATCTCTCAAAGGAGACGATCATGGGCAGGTTCATCATCCGACGGTTGATCCAGGTGCCGGGGTTGCTTCTCGGCATCACGCTGGTCATCTTCGCGCTCATCCACCTCACGCCCGGTAGCCCCGTGGACGATTTGCGGCTCGATCCCAATATCAAGCCCGCCGACCTCGAAAGCCTGAAGCAGACGCTCGGCATTGATAAGCCGTTGCCGGAGCAGTACGTGACGTGGATCGGGCAACTGGCGCACGGAAACTTCGGCATCTCGCTGCGCAACTACCGCCCGATCCGGGAGACGCTGTTCGAGCGCGTGGGCAACACACTCGTGCTGACGGTGATCGCGCTGCTCGTCTCGCTGCTGATCGCGGTGCCGGTGGGCGTGCTTTCCGCGCTGAGACGCAACTCGATCTTCGACTACGCCGCGACCTTTCTCAGCACCCTGGGGCAGGCCGTGCCCGGTTTCTGGCTTGGGTTGTTGCTGATCCTGCTCTTTTCGGTGCAGTTTCAGAAGTGGGGGCTGCCGTGGTTGCCGAGCGGTGGAGTGCAGAGCCTGCCGCGCGGCGGTGGCTTCGCCGACCGGGTGACGCATCTCTTCATGCCGATGGCGGTGCTGGCGTTTCCGCGCATCTCGCTCTGGGTGCGCTACATTCGCGGGCAGATGCTGGAAGTGCTGACGCAGGACTACGTGCGCACGGCGCGGGCCAAGGGCGTGAATGAGACGGCGGTGATCTTTCAGCACGCCTTTCGCAACGCCAGCCTGCCCCTGATTACGCTGATTGGCCTCGGCTTGCCCGGCCTCGTCGCGGGCGCGGTAATCGTGGAAACGATCTTTTCGTGGCCGGGCACGGGCAGCTTTTTCGTGGATGCCGCGCGCAACCGCGATTACCCCGTGGTGATGGCGGCGGCGCTCTTTTTCGCCGTGGTGACGATCCTTTCCAACCTGCTCGCGGATGTGTTCTACGGCGTCGCCGATCCACGGGTACAGTATTCGTAACTGATTGGGCGACGGGTTGCCTGGCTATGGTGAACGGAGTGCGCAATGGCGGAACAGAGCCTGACAACGGCGGGAACGGCGACGGCAATCGCTGACGCGGGGCGTGAGGCCCGGACGCAGTTCAAGTCCCTAAGCAACAGGGCGCGGGCATGGCGGCGCTTCCGACAGAACCGCCTCGCGCTCGCGGGCCTCGTCGTCGTGGCGCTCATGGTGCTGATGGCGCTCGGCGCGCCGCTGATCTCGCGGTACATCACGCATGTCAGCCTCTCGAAGCAGAGCCTGCTCTCGAAGTACGTGCCCGCCGGCTCAAAGGCGAGTGGCGGGCTTTACCTGTTTGGCGCCGATGAACTGGGACGCGACATCTTCACGCGCATCGCCTACGGCGCGCAGGTCAGCCTGGGCGTCGCGTTTCTCGCGGCGACGGTCGCGGTCACGGTTGGCACGGTGGTCGGTGCGGTCGCGGCATACTACGGCGGCTGGGTGGACTCGGTGCTGATGCGGTTCGTGGATGTCATGCTCTGCATTCCCAGCCTCATTCTGCTGATCCTCGTGGGCGCGCTGGTGCATGTCGGGCCGCAGATTCTGGCGCTCATCATCGCGCTGCTCGGCTGGTTTGGTCTCTCGCGGCTCATCCGCGCAGAGATTCTCAGCGTGCGCAAGCGGGAATACGTGGAGGCGGCGCGGGTGATCGGCGCGCCCGACCGCGTAATTATCTTCCGGCACATCCTGCCCAATGTGACGCACATCATCATCATTTTCGCCACGGGCGCGCTGCCCGCGTTCATTCTCGAGGAAGCGGCGTTGAGCTTTCTCGGCCTCGGCATCCAGCCCCCCACGCCATCGTGGGGCAACATGCTGACGAACGCCCTCGCCGCCCTATACCAGTCGCCGGGCGTCGCGTTCTACCCCGGCCTGTTCATCACCCTCACCGTGCTCGCGTTCATCATCATCGGCAACGCCCTGCGTGACGCTCTCGATCCCCGGTTGACGAAGTAGCGGGCGGTGCGAATGAAGGCGACACGGCGAGAGGCCAATCGCGTATCCGTCCGCTCCATGCCTCGTTATCTTATGGTTGCCTGGGTACTGATGCTGCTCCTGGGCGCGTTGTTCGTGTTTGCCTCGCTTTCCGATCTCAATGCGGATCGCGGCGCCGGTATCCCCGTTGATCACACGGGCGCCTTCGCAAATGTCGCGGGAGTTTCCTTCGCAAGCGTTAAGCAATCATCGCCGCAAATCGCCCGCTACGTCACGCTGCTCGAATTTGCCTACGCGGTGCATGAACTGGTGTTCGCAATCCTTTTCATCGTTATCCTTGCCATCCCCTTTCGGGAGCGTAAGCAATGGGCATGGTGGGCGTGCTGGGCGGTCATGCTCGCCAACATCACCTACTCGCTGACGTTTGGACGCCACGACACGACGACACGGTACCGGAGCCTTGTCGCCGACATCCTGCTCCCGATCTTGCTCCTGGTGCATATCCCGGCCTTTTTCTCGAACCGGGACCGCAGAAACGGCGTGACCACGTAAAGGTCAGGACAGATTGCCGTTCAGCCCGCGTGCTTCCATCCCGCCGCTCCCATTGTGAGCGGTGTTGCTTCGGTAAAGGTATAGGCCGCGAGGACTTCGGCGATCACGAGTACGGAGTCCCCGGCGTCCATCGTGGCGGTGATGCGGCACTCTACCGCGCCGAGTGTTCCGGCGAGGATGGGGCAACCCGTCGCGGCACCCGGCTCCCATGCAACGCCCATGAACTTGTCCGGCGCCTTCACGCTGTGCCGCCCAAGCTGCCCCGCGAGTTCGCGCTGCCCCTCCGCGTAGACACAGAGCGCGAACCGGCCCGTGCGCCGCGCCATCATTCCCGTGCGGCTACTGCGTTCGAGACTGACCGTAAGCAGCGACGGGTCAAAGGAAACCTGCGTCACCCAGTTGGCGGTCATCGCGCTCGCCGTCTCGCCCTCGCGCGCCGTGAACGCATACAACCCATACGTAAACAGCCGCAATACCCGTTTCCGCGCCGCCTCATCCATACATCAACTCCTGGTTGAACCGCCAAGACGCCAAGACGCCAAGACGCCAAGGGGAGAAAACAAGTATAAAGGACGTGAATGCCATGCGTCATGTTATGCTCACTCTTTTCTTCTTGGCGTCTTGGCGTCTTGGCGGTTCGATTTCTCCAGGAGGGGCAACGATGAAGCTGTTGATGGTGGGTTACGGGACGATGGCGACGAGCCACACGAAGATTTTCGTGGAGGCGGGGCTGACGCTCGATACGGTGGTGGGACGGTTGCCGGAAAAAACGGCGGCGTTCGCCGATCAGTTCGGCTACGCACACCACACAACGAATCTGGCGGAGGCGCTCGCGGTGTGGCAACCGGAGGTGGTTTGCATCGCCTCCCCCTCGGAGGCGCACGCGGGGCAGGTGGAGCAGGCATTGCGGGCGGGCGCGCATGTGCTGGTGGAGATTCCCTTGGCGATGAACTACACTGAGGGACACACCCTCGCGGGCCTCGCGCGGGAGCAGGGGCGCGTTTTGATGGTGGCGCACACGCACCGTTACCGCTCCGCCGCCCAGGAAGCGAAGCGCAAGATCACGACCGGCGCCCTCACCCTCCATCACATTGTCAGCCGCTACGTCTTTCTGCGGCGCGAAAACAGGGACTTGACCGGGCGTGCCCGCTCGTGGACGGATAACCTGCTCTGGCATCACGGCTGCCACGCGGTGGACCTCTCGCTGTGGCTGCTCGGTGTGACCGATGTGGCGCATCTCACTGTCACGTCGCAGATCGCCTTGCCCGATCAGGCGATGGGCGCGCCGCTCGACCTCTCGATCCTTGTCCGCACCGCGCAAGACCAGCTTGTGTCCGTGAACATGTCGTACAACTCGCACATTGACCTGTACGATTACCTGCTGATCGGGCGGGAAGAATCGTTCGTGGTGCCCGGTTCGGGGCCGGACCCCGTACCCGGTTTCCCCACGCAGGACCGCGACTTTCTCGCCGCCGTGCGGGGCGAAATCGAACCGCCGATCAGCGCTGAGAGCGTGCTGCCCGCCCTCTGGGTGCTGCAACAGGCGCAAGACCAGTACGATGCCTGGACGCGGTCGCAACCCGACGCGCTGCATCCCATTGCGCCATAGCGGTGTTTACCCCGGCCCTCTCAATTGCTTGCATGAGAGGGCCGGGGTTTTTTGCCATATCCCAACAGTACGATGCTGCGGTACAATAGAAGTGTAAGTACACGCGCTCATGTGTGCGCAATTACAGTTGGGGGAGGGCCGCGATGGTGACGGACGTGCAGATACTCGCGGGCCTGAACCCGCAACAGCGAGAAGCGGTCACGACGACCGAGGGGCCGGTGTTGATCGTCGCGGGGCCGGGGAGCGGTAAGACGCGCGTGCTGACGCATCGCATCGCCTACCTGATCGCTTCGGGTGTGGACCCGCACAGCATCCTCGCCGTAACCTTCACGAACAAGGCTGCGAAGGAGATGCGCGAGCGGCTGGAAAAGCTGATCGGCCCCCCGGCGGACGCCGTGACGGCGAGCACATTCCACGCCTTTTGCGCACGTGCCCTGCGGCGCGACGGCGAGCGCGTCGGCATCCCGCGCGATTTCACGATTTACGACGATGCTGACCAGATCAGCACGATCAAGCAGGCACTGAAAGACGTGAACATGGACCCGAAGCAGATCGGGCCACGGCAGGTGTTGAGCACGATCTCCGCCGCGAAGTCCAACGGCGTCCCGGCGGACGAGTTCGCCGGGATCGCCGATTCGTACTTCGAGGAGCAGGTCGCAAAGGTCTACCCCGTGTATCAGGCGCTGCTGCGGCGGCACAACGCTGTGGATTTCGACGACTTACTTGCGGAAACGTTGCGCCTGCTTACCGACCGCCCCGATGTGCGCGAGCGGTACCAACGCCGCTACCGCTACGTGCATGTGGACGAGTATCAGGACACGAACCATGTGCAGTACCGCCTCGTCAAGGAGCTTGCGGCGGCGCACGGCAACCTGTGCGTGGTCGGCGACCCTGACCAGTCCATCTACGGCTGGCGGCAGGCGGACATCCGCAACATCCTGGAGTTCGAGCGCGACTTCCCGCAGGCGAAAACGCTGCTACTCGAACAGAATTACCGCTCCACGGCGCGTATCCTCGACGCGGCGCAAGCGGTGATCTCACTCAATACCCAGCGCAAGGCGAAGCGGCTCTACACCGACAATGCGGCGGGGCCGGCCATCGCCGTGCGCGAGTTGTACGACGAGACGCAGGAAGCGCAGTTCGCGGTGCAGGAAATTCAGCGGCTTGTCGGTACGGGCCAGTACGCGCGCCACGATTGCGCCATCATGTACCGCACGAACGCGCAGAGCCGCACGCTGGAAGAGGCGTGCATCCGCCTGGGAATGCCGTACCAACTGATTGGGGGCACGCGCTTTTACGAGCGCAAGGAAGTCAAGGACGTGATCGCCCTGATGCGCCTCGTGGCGAATCCATCCGATGGCGCGGCCTTTGAGCGCGTGATAGACAACACTCCGCTCGGTCGCGGCGTCGGCAAGACCTCGATGACCGCGCTGCAATCGTGGGCGCGGGCACACGCGACCTCGCCGATTTCGGGGTGCCGCGCACTTTCCGAGGGCATGGAGCCGTTGCCGCCGATCACGGGCAAACCGGCCACCGCCCTTGCAGAAATGGCGCGCTTCGTTGCCGGGATGCGCGCCACGATGCTTGACACCGACATCGTCAGTTTTTTCGATGCCCTGATGGAGCGAAGCGGCTACCTGAAGATGCTCGAAGAAGGCGGCGTGGACGAACTGGACCGCGTGGAGAACGTGCGCGAACTGCGCACCGTGGTGTCGGACTACCGCACCATCGAACCGGAGCGTGCCGTGCCGACGTTTCTCGAAGAAGCGGCGCTCGTCAGCGACCAGGACATGTACAACCGCACGAAAAGCGACGCCGAGCGCGCCACGCTCATCACGCTGCACGCGGCGAAGGGGTTGGAGTTCCCTGTGGTCTTTATCGTCGGTGCGGAAGAAAATATCCTGCCCCACGCGCGTAGCCAGGACAGCCTGCCGGAGCTTGAAGAGGAGCGGCGGCTGTTTTTCGTCGGCGTGACGCGGGCGAAGGAGCGGCTGTACCTGACGCACGCCTTTAAGCGCACCGTGTACGGCAACGAGCAGTATGGTGTGCGCTCTCGCTTCGTGGACTCGATTCCGCCTGACATCATCGAGGAAACGAGCACGGGCGCGTCGAGCACGCGCCGCTTGCCTGCCGTCTCGCCTCCGCAAAACAGCGCGATCCGCTGGGACAGCCCAAGCACGACGAGCAAGCGGAGCGGCACGAGCGCGGGTATCGGCATGGGCAACCGCTCATCCGCGTCCGCGAGCGGTGCGAGTGGCGGGAGCTTCAAGGCAGGAGACCGTGTGACGCACGCGAAGTTCGGCGATGGCGCGGTCGTCACCGTGCGCGAAGTGAGCGGCGATCAGGAAGTGACCGTCGCCTTTGTTGGCGCGGGCGTGAAAAAGCTCATGACTTCCCTCGCCCGCCTCGAAAAGCGCCGATGATGCGAGCGTAACGTGCGGGTTTTCCTATGCAAAAATAGGGCAGGTATCCGGGTGCAGTATGCACGCTGTCCCTGTATTCCAACGCAGTACGTACGCCTGTATACCGGGCGCAAATGGGAAATATGTGGTAGAATCTTTGTGCGGAAGCAGCATCGCGTTTGCCGCACAGGAGGTTCGCTCATGGCCGTGCAACTCAGTCACCGCGCCTTTGAGTCCCTCGTTGCGGATGCGCTCGACAGCCTGCCGGAAAGCCTGATGCGGATGCTCGATAATGTCGCCGTGACGGTGGCGGACGAGCCATCGGCGGAACAGGCCGCGAAGGCGAATTTGGGGCCGGGAAGCGTGCTGTATGGCTTGTACGAGGGCATTCCGCTCACGGCGCGCTCCGCATACTACAGCATGGTCGTCCCGGACCGCATCACGATCTTTCAGCGGGCGTTGGAGGCGGGCGCGACGAGCATGGACGACCTCGCGGCGGAAGTGCGTCACACGGTGGTACATGAACTGGCACACCACTTCGGCATCAGCGACCCGCGCCTCGTCGCTCTGGGTTTCGAGGAAGCGTACGACGGGTACGACTGGGAGGATGAGGCATGACGCGCGGCCCGTGGCGACCGCTGTGGGATCGTTTGCGGGGTGACTCCGAAGGGAGTGACCCGGCTACGGTCCGGCCCGAAGCGGCAGACGGTGAGCCACCGGCGCCCGGTGTGCTGGCGACGCTGCAAGCGGCGTACGACGTGCTGAACACGCGCCCATACCTGATGGCAGTGCCGCTGGCGCTCGATCTCGCCTTCTGGCTGGGGCCACGGGTGCGGTCGCCCGCGCTTTATAGCTGGTTCGCGCGCTGGCCCGCCGAGAGTGGCGGCACGATGGGGCGGGAACTGGCGGATGCCTTGACCCATGCCGGGGCACAGGCCGAGGTGACGAGCGGGCTGGCGCAGGCGTGGAACCTGTTCGCCGTCAATACCCTCACCGGGTCGCTGGGGCGAGAAGGGTTGGCGAGCGCCTTTGACCGCCCCGCCGTGGAGTTAGGGCCGTGGTACGTCGCGGCGCTCGTGTTGCTGGCGCTCGCGCTCGGTGGGTTCTGGCTGAAAACGCTGTTCGTCGGGCCGCTGGCGCAAACAGCGCGGCGGGAGCCGTTCGCCCCCGGTGCGGCGTTTCGGGCGAGTGGGCCGCTCCTGCTCCGCATCCTCGCGCTCTACGCCGCTGTGGCGGGGATGGTGCTACTCGTACTGATTCCCGTCGCAATCGTCGGTGCGGCAACGATGCTGGCGGGACTGGATGCGCTGGGGTGGGTATTGCTGGCGGCGCTGATACCTGTGGCGTGGGTTTTTCTCTACGCCTCGTTCGCGGTGGACGCGCTGATGCTGGACGGCGTTGGGCCGATCCGGGCGGCGTACCTCTCGTACCGCGTGGTGCGGCGCAACCTGTGGGCGACGATCGGCTTCGTCAGCCTCACGCTGTGCGTGTCGTGGGCGTTGCCCCTGTCCCTGGGGCAGGTCGTGGCACAGCCTGTGGGCGCGGCCCTCGTGATCGTGGCGCACGCATACGTCGCGGCGTGGCTGGCGCTGGCGAGCCTGCTTTTCTACCGCGAGCGTCGCGCCCGCATCATGGAGCCTGCCTGAATGACCGCCCTCGTTCAGCCGCTGAGGGAAGCCAGGCGGCAATGATGATGGCGCAGTGACATACGATTGAATGATTGCACACTCGCGCTCCCACTCCTCTGTCAAGAGGGAAAGGGGCGGGAAGCGGGAAATACCAGTACGGCGAAGGAGACACGAAAGACATGGCAGACACACTGACCGAGACTGAGCGCGTGACCGAGACCGAAGATAAAACGTTGACGGTGCCACGCACCCGTGCGCCGCGCGAGAAGGTCACGAACGATTACGGCTCCAACCAGATTCAGGTGCTGGAAGGGTTGGAAGCGGTGCGCAAGCGCCCCGGTATGTACATCGGCGACACGGACACGAAGGGGTTGCACCACCTCGTGTTTGAGATCGTGGACAACAGCGTAGACGAATCCCTCGCGGGGCACGCCAGCGCGATTCAGGTCACGATTGGCAAGGACGAGATGATTACCGTGCGCGATGACGGGCGCGGTTTTCCCGTGGGCCGTCACCACCAGATGAAGGACAAGGACACGCTGGAGGTCATCCATACCGTGCTCCACGCGGGCGGCAAGTTCGGTGGCGGCGGCTACAAGGTTTCCGGCGGCTTGCACGGCGTCGGCGCGTCTGCCGTGAACGCGCTGTCGAGCTACATGCGCGTGGAGTCCCACCGCGATGGGCGCATGTACTCACAGGAGTACGAGCGCGGCAAGCCCCTCGGCCCCGTGAAAAGCAAGGTTGCCCCCGAAGGCGACGTGCATGGGTCGCTGACGGCCTTTCGCTTCGATGACACGATCTTTCACGACCTGTCGTACTCGTACGACACGCTGCTCAACCGCTTCCGCGAGCAGGCGTACCTCACGCAGGGGCTGCGCCTCACACTCACCGATGAGCGCACGGACGAGGAAGCGACGTACTACTTCGAGGGCGGCATCGTTGCCTTCGTGCGCCACCTGAACAAGAAGCGCACACCGCTGTACGCGCAGCCCTTTTACGTGCGCAAGCAGGCGGGCGACTACCTGATCGAAGTGGCGATGCAGTACAACGACACGTACGGCGAGTCCGCGTTTTCGTTTGCGAACAACATCAACACGGTGGACGGCGGCACGCACATGAGCGGCTTCCGCTCCGCGCTGACGGCGACGATCAACCGTTACGCGAAAAAGCTCAATGAGAAGGCCGAGCCGCTTTCGGGCGAAGACGTGCGCGAGGGTCTCACCGCCATTGTCTCCGTGAAGCTGCCCGATCCGAGCTTTGAAAGCCAGACCAAGGTCAAGCTGACGACGCCGGACATGGCGGGCGCGGTGCAGGGCGTGGTCAACGAAGCGCTGACGATGTGGCTGGAAGAAAACCCGAACTCTGCCAAGCGGATCATCGAGAAGTGCGTGCTTTCCGCCCGCGCGCGTGAAGCGGCCCGCAAGGCGCGCGATGTCACCCGCAAGGGGGCAATGGACGGCCTCGCGCTCCCCGGCAAGCTCGCAGACTGCCAGGAAACCGACCCCGCGAAGAGCGAACTGTTCATCGTGGAGGGTGACTCCGCCGGTGGCACGGCGAAGCAGGGGCGCAACCGGCGCTTTCAGGCGATCCTGCCGCTCCGGGGCAAGATTCTCAATGTGGAGCGGGCACGGCTCGACCGGATGCTCTCGTCCGACGCCATCCGCACGCTGATCACCGCGCTCGGCACGGGCATCGCGGAGCAGTACGACTCCGGCAAGCTGCGCTACCACCGCATCATCTGCATGACGGATGCGGACGTGGACGGCCTGCATATCCGCACGCTGCTGCTGACGTTTTTCTTCCGCCACATGCAGGACCTGATTACCAACGGGTACGTCTACATGGCGGAGCCGCCGCTGTTCCGCGCTACCATCGGCAAGGAAAGCAAGTGGTTGCTCGACCAGGCGGCGCGCGACGAGTACGAAAAGGCGAACCCGAACAAGAAGATCGAGTTCTCGCGTTTCAAGGGATTGGGCGAGATGGACGCCGTAGACCTCTGGGCGACCACAATGGACCCGGCGCAGCGCGTGCTCGCCCAAGTGACGATTGACGACGCCGTTCACGCCAGTGAGACCTTTGACATGCTGATGGGTGAGGATGTGCCACCCCGCCGCCGCTTCATCCAGACCCACGCGCGTGAGGTGGACATCGTAGACGTGTAACGTTGCGCTTCCGCCAAGCGGCAGACGATTTCGGTAACTATGCGCCAAGCGTGCGAACCCCATTCCAATAGGGGTTCGTACGCTTTTTTATTCGAGGCAGTGGCGGTGCTTGCTCATAAGACGGATACCGCCCTTTGGATAGCATCCCGGCACCTGCTTAGCCGCCGTTTTTCAGGGCCTGCTCGTACTCCTTGCGGCTCTGATCGCCGCCCGCCGCGCGCCAGTCCTTGATAAAGGCATCGAGCGCGGAGAGCGGGTCGCGCCCCTGCACGATGGCATCGACGCGGTCAATGCGCATCTGGTTGAGAATGCCCGCTTTCGCCGCGTTCGTAGGCGAAAACACCGTCTGCACGGGGTTCTCCTGACCGAAGGCGAGAAAATCGCGCGAGGCGATCTGCGCCTCCTGTGCGTCGCCAGGGGTGGGATAGTAGTAGACGGGCGGGTTGTTTGAGAGGTTGGGCAGGTCACCGATCTCCACGTTACCGAGGTCGGTCTTGATGCGCGAGCCATCCGCTTGAACGGTGTGATGCACGCCTTCGATGCCGTAGTTGAGAAAAATCCACTCCTCACTGCCAAAGGGTGCGGCGAGGTAGTTGATGACGCGCAGGAGTTCCTTGACGCGCTCCGGGTCTTTGCCGACTTTCGCCGGAATGGCGGGGATGCCGGAAAAGCCCGCCGTGAGGTCAATGACCGGCTTCCCGCCGTCGAAACCGGGGGGAACGAGCGGCGTAATGTTGATCTTCGGGTTATTTTGCAGCTTGCGCGCGGTATCGCGGTAGCCGTTCGGGTTGGGGCCGGCGAAGTTCGTAAACTGGTCCTGAATGATGCCGACCTTGCCGCTGGTGATGTAGTCCTTGCGCTGGGTGCGGTTGCCCGTCGCGGTGTCCGGGTGAAAGATGCCGAGGTCGTACAGCCGCTTCTGGTACGCAAGCGTGTTCTTGAACTCTTCCGTCTCCAGATACGCCGTGAGCGTGCCGTCCGGGTTTTTCCGCCACAAGTTCGGCACGCGAAACATGTTCGAGAAGAACGAGAGACCGAAGGCGAACTGCTGGATCGTATGAATGGCGTAACTGTCCTGCTTGCCGGTGCCGTTCGGGTCGCCTTTGGTGAACTTGGTCATCAGGTCGGCGAACTCGTCGGCGTTTTTCGGGTTCGGGTTGCCGAACTTTTCCGCCCAGTCCTTGCGCCAGATCATCTGCGCGCTGACCTGCGGGTTGGCACGGGGTACGCCGTAGAGCTTGCCGCTGACGGCGGAGTTCTTCCACAGATACTGGGGAAAAAGGGCGAGGTTGGGGTACTGCTTCAGGTTGTCGCCCGTCAGGTACGAGGTGAGGTCGGTGTACGCGCCCTGCTGAATGGCCTTGTACTGGTCGGGCACCTGGTCGAAGTAGAGAAAGGTGAGGTCGGGGAAGTTGCCACCGGCGGTGATCGAGGCGAGCTTTTCCGGGTAGCCGTCGGCGGGTTGAATGATCGGCTCAAAGGTGATGCCGAGCCGCTTTTCTAGTTCCTGCCACCACTTATTCTGTTCGCGCGGCGGCGGCGGTGGCAAGTAGGCGACAATGAGCGCCGTGACCTTGGTGCCCTTACCGGGGATCATCGCCACGCTTTTGAAGGGCGTGGGGAACTTCGTGTACGCCTCCGGCACACCGGGAGCGAGTGCGGGTACCTTGCCGTTCGCGTCCGGGGTAGGCACGGAGGCGGGATTGCCCGTGGCGCCGGCAGGCGATGGCGCGGGCACACTGGTGGCATTCGTGGCCGCGTTCGTCCCCCCGCTCGTGGCAGTAATCGTCGGGGCGCTCGTCGCGGCGGCTACCGGGGCCATCGTTGCGCCGCTGACCGATACGGCGGGGCTGGCAGCGGCAGGGCTTGCGGCCACCGTGCTGGTCGTTGCCGCCGTGGGCTTGGCGGCAGCCGTTGCGGCGGGCGCGGTGGGGGCTGTGGGGGCAGCAGCGCCACCACATGCCGCAAGCAGCGCCCCACTCGCCGCCGTGACGGCCCCGGCGAGCGCCGTGCGCAGCAATCCTCGACGGCTAACGGCGTACTGCCGTTCCGTGAACTCACGCATCGTTTCATCCTCCTTCACGCCGCGCCCGTATCGGGCAATGCGACGATGTTTTGCCTTGATCTATTTTGCTGACCGGGGCAGGGTAGGCGGGAGACCGGAGCCTGTCAAGCAGTGGGGGAACCGCATCGGCGTGGTCGCATACCGTTTGAGGCGAAATCCTCTCGTGACATCCCTAATACGCTGCACTCCCTGGCGGTGATCAATATGTGGGATACGAGCCGACTCCCCGTGCTCTGGTGAGCGGCAACCTCCATTTTTTCAGTGTGCATAGATTCTGAACAAAACAGAAAACGCTGGCATACATGGAACGAAACGTGCTATAAGCGTCGTGATGCATTCGTGTGTGTCGGAAGATTGGGATCGTTATCGAGGAGGATTGCCATGGTACGTCTGGTTCATCAGCGGTTTGCCACGCGTCCCGTCACTGTGGTCACGGTCGTTGCACTCGCCTTCGGCGCCATAATGCTTGTCGCGCAGGCAGGCCCCGCTGCCGCGCAGGCCACGGCGACCCGGCCCGTCGGCACCGCCATCGCGACCACTGCCGCCACTATCGGGCAGGGTGCGGGCACCGCCGTTGCGACGCGCGCCGCAACGACTGTGGCAACCGCAACCCGTGTCGGCACCAGCGCCGCGACCGCAGCGCGTCCTGCCGCGACTGGTACCGGTGGCGGCGCTGCCGCAACGGCACCGCGCCCTGCGGCAACCGCGCCCCGTCCTGCGGCGACCGCGCCCCGCCCTGCCGCGACCGCGCCCCGCCCTGCCGCGACTGCCACGCGCCCTGCCGCAGCCGGTACCGCGCCCGCCGCGATGCCGCGCACCGGTGGTGGTGGCATGGCAACGAGCTTTGTAGATGAGAGCACGGCCCCGAACCGTGGGCTGGCGTTTGGCCTCGCGGGCTTCGTCGGTATTCTGGGTGCGGGCGCGGTGTATGCACGTCGGCTCCGCCGCTCCTGAGCACGTCGTTTCGTATGGTGTAAGGTATTGTCCCTGCTCTCATCAACATGGAGCAGGACTGGGGCGAGGGCGCAAAGCCTCGCCCCAGCGTTTTCTCTCCACCGTATTTTGAGAGGGGAAAGGTTGCCAATGTTCACGGTTCGAGGTTTTCTTCGCTTCACGCCGCGATCATTTGCCGTGTTCGCGGCGAGTTTGATGCTCCTGGCGCTGCTTGCGCCGGTTGGGCCATTTCGCGCCGTCGCCGATGATCTCCCGTATGTGCCGACGCCTAAAATGTCCGTACCCACACCGGAGGCAACGGAGACGCCGGCGGCATTGCCCGATACGCCCGCACTCTCGCCGATCGGGCCACCGGCGCCGATTGGCATTCCGACGCGGTTGCGCATTCCTGCCGTGGGCATTGACGCCGCCGTGGAGGTCGTGGGCCTTGACCGAGAGGGCGCGATGGACACGCCGAAAGACTTTGATGAAACCGCGTGGTACGAGCTTGGCCCACGGCCCGGTGAACCGGGGAACGCCGTCATTAATGGTCATGTGGATTCGGCGGCTTTGAAGCGGGGCGCAGTATTCTGGAATCTGCCTCAGGTGCAACCGGGCAACCTCATTATTGTCATCGGCGACGATGAGAGCGAACACCGCTTTATTGTCACGAGCTTACAGGCATATACACCGCAGAACGTGCCCGTAGACCAGATTTTCGGCCCCGCTGACGGCGCGCATCTGAACCTCATCACCTGCGATGCGAGTACGCCTTTCAACCGCCGGACGGGTGAGTATGGCGGGTGGTTGCTTGTGACTTCGGATGCGATTTCCTGAGCTATCCTTCGCCTTTCATCACGGTGCATGTCCGCTTCACACTTTGTTGTTTTTCGCTGACGCCGACGGGCAGTTGTGGCACAATGACTGCAATGAAGGGCGAAGATGGCGAAATTGGAGGAGGATGGCGTGTGCGTACGTTCAGTCGAGTCCCGATGATCTTGCGATTCGTACTTATCGCGGGTATCGGCGTTTCCATTCTCCTGACCGGTCTTGCCTTTGTCACGCCGGCGAATGCCGCCGATGCCGATACGGTGATTAACATCGTGGGGGGCGCGTACTCGCCGATGACGACGACCGTGACGGCAGGCACGCGCGTGGTCTTCGTCAACCGCCAACCGGAAGGCTCGCAGACCGCGACGAGTGACACCGGCATTTTCGATACGGGGAACCTGATGCCGGGGCAATCGTATTTCTACGTCTTCAGCCAGCCGGGGACGTATCCCTATCACTCGGATCGCACGCAAAACACGCACGGTACGATCATCGTGATCCCCGCGTTTCCGCCCGTGGTGGTGCAAGTCCCGGCGCCGCCTGCGCCACGCGCCACCGTGTCCGGCCTCAACATTCCGCAGTCGCAGATTGGCAACGTGAACCAGTTGCCTGGACCCGCCGCGCCACCGAGTTACCTGCCCCTCGCGTCCGCCCCGCCGCCACTGACGCGCGCAACGCCGGTAGGGTTTTCGACGTATGGCTATCCGCTTCCCACGGCGGTCGCGCCCGGCTCGCTCCCACGTACCGGTGGTGGTGGCCTCGCTCCGACATTCTCGAATGAGACGACGGGAGACTGAATCTCCCCGCGCCATTTCCTGGCCTGTCTGGGTAAATCACAGGGGGCAACGATGGTCACGATCACCGATGTGGACGCGCGCGATATCCGGTTCCCGACTTCGCGGGCGCTGGACGGCTCGGACGCGATGAACCCGGACCCGGATTACTCCGCTGCGTACGTGATTCTGCATACGGACGGCGACCTGGAAGGACATGGCTTCAGCTTCACGATCGGGCGCGGCAATGAGATCGTGGTCGCAGCGATCCGCGCGCTCGCGCCATTCGTGCGTGGCAAAACACTGGAATCATTCACGGCGGATATGGGCGCATTCTGGCGGATGATGACGGGCGATAGCCAGTTGCGCTGGATCGGGCCGGAAAAGGGCGCCATTCATCTCGCTACCGCCGCCGTAGTCAACGCCGTCTGGGACTTGTATGCGAAGCGTGAGGGCAAGCCGCTGTGGCAGTTGCTCATGGACATGACGCCCGAAGAAATCGTGCGCTGCGTGCCCTTCCGCTACCTCACCGACGCACTGACGCCCGATGAAGCCCTCGAAATCCTGCAACGCAACGTCCCGACGAAAGCGGCGCGCGAGGCGGAAATGCGGCGCGTGGGCTTTCCCGCCTATACCACGAGCGCGGGCTGGCTCGGCTACCCGGACGACAAGCTCCGCGCTCTCTGCCGCGAATCCATTGCCGCCGGGTGGACGCACTTCAAGATCAAAGTGGGCGCGGACGCGGCGGACGACCTGCGTCGTGCGGCAATCATCCGCGAGGAGATCGGCGACCGCACCCTGATGATGGACGCGAACCAGGTGTGGGACGTGGATGAGGCGATCACCCGGATGCGCGACCTCGCCCGCTTCAACCCGCACTGGATCGAGGAACCGACCAGCCCCGATGACGTGCTAGGGCACGCCGCCATCGCCCGTGCCGTCGCGCCGATCGGCGTCGCCACGGGGGAGCATTGCCAGAACCGCGTGATCTTCAAGCAACTCCTGCAAGCGAAAGCGATTGCGTTTTGCCAGATAGACGCCGCGCGCCTCGGTGGCGTGAATGAAGTGCTTGCCGTGCTCCTGATGGCGGCGAAGTTCGGGGTGCCGGTCTGTCCGCACGCGGGTGGCGTGGGCTTGTGCGAACTGGTACAACACCTCTCGATGTTTGACTACATCTGCGTCGGCGCATCGCTTGATAACTGCGTACTCGAATACGTGGATCACCTGCACGAGCACTTCAAGGCGCCCGTGGTGATGCGTAATGGACGCTATATGCCGCCGGAGTCCCCCGGCTACTCCGCCGAGATGTGGCCGCAATCCCTCGCGGAGTATGCGTTCCCCAACGGCACGGCATGGCGTCGGGGAGACTCCCTCTGATTTGAGGGGTGCTCCATAGGGTTGACAGGATCGTTCTACAGGTCCATACTACGCATCCGTGCCATGAGTACGGATGTTTTTGGGTTGAAGGAGTAGCGACGGATGCCGACGATCAGTCAACTGGTGCGCAAGGGGCGCAAGCCCGTCACAAAGAAGACGAAGGCGCCCGCCTTGCAGTTCACGCAGAACTCGCTCGGTCGGTATGCCGGTCGGACGAAAATGGGCAAAGGTTCGCCGCAGAAGCGGGGCGTCTGCACGCAGGTAAAGACGATGACCCCCAAGAAGCCGAACTCCGCCCTGCGGAAGATCGCCCGCGTGCGCCTCAGCAATGGGATTGAGGTCACGGCGTACATCCCTGGCGAGGGGCATAACTTGCAGGAACACTCGGTGGTGCTCATTCGAGGCGGCCGTGTGAAGGACCTGCCAGGGGTGCGGTATCACATTGTGCGTGGAACGCTCGATGCGCGTGGTGTCGAGGATCGGAAAAAGGGCCGATCCAAATACGGCACCAAAGCGCCCAAGGCCGGCGCGGCCCCCGCAGGGGGCGCGAAGCGTCGCTGATCGTAGACGCGGGGGGCAGCGCCTCCCGGCTGTATGATCGGTGAAGACCGGCCCGCTGGGGTGTGAGTAGCGTAGGAGCGGAACGGGCAAGAATCTTTGCCCGCCGCTCTTTTGTGTGGCTTTCGACGGGGAATGCGCGCGGCGTGTTCCCGGCGGGTGATATGGGGCAAAAACGAGGAGCGGACGATGCCGAGGCGGACAAAGGTCGTGAAGCGAGAAACGTTGCCGGATCCCAAGTACGGCAGCGTACTCGTGCAGCAGTTCATCAACAAGCTGATGCTTGGCGGCAAGAAGGGGCTGGCGGAGCGGATCGTCTACGATTCCTTTGACGCCATCTTCTCACGCACGGGGCGTGAACCGCTGGAAGTTTTCGAGCTTGCCATGCGCAATGCGACGCCGGTGATCGAAGTCAAGCCGCGCCGCGTCGGTGGCGCGACTCTTCAGGTGCCGGTGCCGATTGAAGGGCCACGGCGCGCGTCGCTCGCCATTCGCTGGATGCTTGCTGCCGCCCGCTCCCGCAATGGTAAGACGATGGTGGATAAGCTCTCTGCAGAGATTCTCGATGCCTTCAACAACACGGGCAACACGATCAAGCGGCGCGAGGATACGCACCGCATGGCGGAAGCAAACAAGGCATTTTCGCATTATAGATGGTAGTAGCCCAACACATCGGTGTGTGGGATGTCGTGAGACCGCCACCGTTCGGGAGCCTGATGGCAGGCTCCAAAGACGCATAGGACGATGCAAACAATGGTAACTGCAACCCTCGCCGCGACAATTGACAAGCGCCTGGAAGTGCTACGGAAGACGCGCAATATCGGCATCATTGCCCATATTGATGCGGGCAAGACGACCACGACCGAGCGTATCCTGTATTACACGGGCCGCATTCACCGCACGGGCGAGGTGCATGACGGCGCCGCGACGATGGACTGGATGGAGCAGGAGCGCGAGCGCGGCATCACTATTACCGCCGCCGCCACTTCCGCGTACTGGTCCAAGACCACGCACAACGGCGATACCTCACAGCCAGATGTGCATCGCATCAACATCATTGACACCCCCGGACACGTAGACTTCACGGTCGAGGTCGAGCGTTCCATGCGCGTACTCGACGGTGGCGTGGTCGTGTTCGACTCCGTCGCCGGCGTTGAGCCGCAGAGTGAAACGGTCTGGCGGCAGGCGGACAAGTACAACGTGCCGCGCATGTGCTTCGTCAATAAGATGGACCGCACGGGCGCAAACTTCGAGCGCACTGTCGAGATGATTATTGACCGGCTCAAGGCGAAGCCTGTGCGCGTCCAGTTGCCCATTGGCAGCGAGGACAACTTCAAGGGCGTCATTGATGTGTTCACGCAGAAGGCGATCGTCTTCTACGATGACAAAGGCGATGACATCCGCGAAGAGGAAATCCCCGCGAACCTGGTGGCGTCAGCACAGGAGGCGCGTGCCGCCGCGATTGAAGCCATCGCGGAAACCGACGATGCGCTGATGGAGCGGTACATCCTCGAAGAAGCGTTTGAGGTCGAGGAATTGAAGGCCGCGCTGCGCCGTGCCTGCATCGCTAACAAGCTCGTGCCTGTGCTTTGCGGCTCTTCCCTGAAAAACAAGGGTGTGCAGCAGATGCTGGACGCGGTGGTGGATTACCTGCCTTCCCCGCTCGACGTACCGCCGGTGCAGGGCATCAACCCACGCACGGATGCCGAGGAGCAGCGGTCCCTCACGGAAGACGAGCCGTTCGCCGCGCTCGTCTTCAAGATCGCGTCCGACCCGTACGGCAACCTCGCCTTTGTGCGTGTCTATAGCGGCGCGCTCACGAAGGGCACGTACGCGATGAATACGTCGAAAGACCAGCGTGAGCGTGTCGGGCGCATCATCCGGTTGCATGCGAACAGCCGCGAGGACATTGACGAGATTCATGCCGGTGACATCGCCGCGATCATCGGCCTCAAGAACAGCTTCACGGGTGACACGCTCTGTGACCCGGAGCACCCGATTATTCTGGAATCCATCAACTTCCCGGAGCCGGTGATCGAAGTCTCCATTGAGCCAAAGACTAAAGCCGACCAGGACAAGATGGGTATCGCGCTCAACCGCCTCTCACAGGAAGACCCCACCTTCCGTGTGCATACACAGGAAGAGACGGGTCAGACGATTATCGCGGGCATGGGTGAGTTGCATCTCGAAGTGATCGTGGACCGGATGCTGCGCGAGTACAAAGTGGAAGCGAACGTCGGGCGGCCGCAGGTGGCGTACCGCGAGAGCATCACCAAGAACGTCAAGCAGCAAGGCCTGTACAAGCGCCAGACGGGTGGCAAGGGCCAGTTCGGTGATGTCACGATCACGGTCAAGCCGAACGAGCGGGGCGGCGGGTTCCTGTTCGAGAACAAGATCGTCGGTGGCACCATCCCGCGTGAGTACGTTCCGGCAGTGGAGTCGGGTATCCGTGAGGCCCTCGAAGGTGGCGTCTATGCGGGCTACCCGGTGGTGGACGTGCATGTGCAATTGATTGACGGCAGCTACCACGAAGTGGACTCTTCGGAAATGGCGTTCAAGATCGCCGGTTCGATGGCGGTCAAGGAAGCGGTGCGCAAGGCCGGCCCGCAAGTGCTTGAACCGATCATGAAGGTCGAAGTGACGACGCCGAGCGATTTCATGGGCGACGTGATCGGCGACCTTTCCAGCCGTCGTGGCAGCCTGAATGGCGTAGACGAACGCTCCGGCGCGCAGATCATCAACGCATTCGTGCCACTGGCGCAGATGTTTGGCTACTCGACCGACCTGCGTTCGGCAACGCAGGGGCGCGCGTCGTACTCGATGGAGTTCGACCACTACGAGCCGTTGCCCCCGACCCTCGCGGAGGAACTGGTGCAGAAGGCGGCGCGTCGGTAACGGTACTGGATTCGATGCTTTCTCTGCGGGTGGGGCGTGTGCCTCACTCGCCCGATGATAGATGATACAAGGAGTGTGAAACCAAGATGGGCAAGGCGAAATTCGAGCGGACGAAGCCGCATGTGAATGTGGGAACGATCGGGCATGTGGATCACGGCAAGACCACGCTCACGGCGGCGATCACGAAAACGCTGGCGATGCGGGGCGGGGCGCAGTTCCGCGCCTTTGACCAGATCGACAACGCCCCCGAAGAGCGGGCGCGGGGGATCACGATTGCGATCAGCCATGTGGAGTACGAGACCACCGCGCGCCACTACGCCCATGTGGACTGCCCCGGTCATGCCGACTACATCAAGAACATGATCACCGGGGCGGCACAGATGGACGGGGCGATTCTGGTGGTCTCGGCCCCCGACGGGCCGATGCCGCAGACGCGGGAGCACATTCTGCTGGCGCGGCAGGTGGAAGTACCGGCGATCGTGGTGTTCTTGAACAAAGTGGACATGATGGACGACGAGGAGCTTTTGGAACTGGTGGAGCTTGAGGTGCGCGAACTCTTGTCGAAGTACGGTTTTCCCGGTGACGAGATACCGATCATTCGTGGCAGTGGGTTGGCGGCGTTGTCGTCGGTTTCGACGGATGTCAGTGCGCCGGAGTACGCGCCGATCCTGGAGTTGATGCAGGCGGTGGACGACTACATTCCGACGCCGGAGCGGGCAACGGACAAGCCGTTTCTGATGCCGGTGGAGGACGTGTTCTCGATCAAGGGACGGGGCACGGTGGTGACGGGACGGATCGAGCGGGGCACGGTGAAGGTGGGGGAAGAGATCGAGATCGTCGGGCTGGCGGCGGTGGGGCGCAAGGTGGTGGTGACGGGCGTGGAGATGTTCCAGAAAACGCTGGACGAAGGGCAGGCAGGGGACAACGTGGGCTGCCTGCTGCGTGGGGTGGAGCGTGCGGACATCGAGCGGGGGCAGGTGCTGGCGAAGCCGGGGAGCATCAAGCCGTTGCAGAAGTTCGCGGCGGAAGTGTACGTGCTCTCGAAGGATGAGGGGGGACGACACACGCCGTTCTTTCCGGGGTACCGGCCACAGTTCTACATTCGGACCACGGATGTGACGGGGTCGATAGAGTTGCCGGAAGGGGTGGAGATGGTGATGCCGGGGGACAACATCCAGATGCAGGTGGAGTTGATCACGCCGGTGGCGATTGAGGAAGGGTTGCGGTTTGCGATTCGTGAGGGCGGGCGCACCGTCGGCGCTGGCGTCGTCACCAAATTGCAGTAA
>JAABUQ010003961.1_pt1 | contig 26159 bp, 22 predicted proteins | sample 5560001 | NCBI WGS metagenome assembly JAABUQ01 (sample SAMN10711888, study PRJNA513371) | rock metagenome | isolation source: Antarctica rocks | place: Antarctica: Victoria Land, Finger Mt nord | collected 2015-12-18 | reverse complement strand
CCGTACTCCTCGGACGCTAGCGCGCCATTGCGAACGCCGCTGCCGCCGTAGCGCGGATCGTCGGTGTTGAGGACTTCGACGTACGTACCGGCGCTGGGAACACCAAAGCGATAGTTGTGGCGCACGACGGGCGTAAAGTTAGTAATCGAAACCACGAAATCGTCGGCATCGGGAGCACGGCGCACGAACGCGACGACGCAAGCCTCGCGGTCGGAAAGGATCCATTCGAATCCGGCGGGCTCGGCATCCAACTCATGCAACGCGGGCAAGGCGCGGTACGCGCGGTTGAGGTCTCCGACGAGTGTATGAATGCCCTGGTGCCGGACATCATCGAGCAGGTACCAGTCGAGGCTGCGGTCGTGGTTCCATTCGCGTTCCTGCGCGAACTCGCCGCCCATGAAGAGCAGCTTCTTGCCCGGGTGCGCGTACATGAAGCCGTAGTAGGCGCGCAGATTGGCGAAGCGCTGCCAGTCGTCACCGGGCATCTTGCCGAGCAACGAACCTTTGCCGTACACGACTTCGTCGTGTGAGAGCGGCAGCACGAAGTTCTCGTTGAACGCGTAGGTGAAACCGAACGTCAACCGATCTTGATGGAAGCCGCGATGCACGGGGTCTTCGCGCATGTAGGCGAGCGAATCGTGCATCCAACCCATGTTCCACTTGTAACCGAAGCCGAGGCCACCATCGTACGTCGGAGCGGAAACCTTCGGCCACGCGGTCGATTCCTCGGCGACGGTGACCGCGCTCGTTTCACCGTAGACGGCCTCGTTCGTCCGCCGCAGGAATTCCGTTGCCGCCAAGTTTTCACGCCCGCCGAAACGGTTGGGAATCCACTCGCCGGGATTGCGGCTGTAGTCGAGGTACAACATCGAGGCCACCGCATCGACGCGCAAGCCGTCGATGTGATAACGTTCGATCCAGAAGAGCGCGTTCGCGATCAAGAAGTCGACGACTTCGGTGCGACCGAAGTTGTAGATCAGCGTGTTCCAGTCGGGTTGGAAACCCTGACGCGGATCGGCGTGCTCGTACAGGTGCGTGCCGTCGAAGAAGGCCAGGCCGTGCGCGTCGCTCGGAAAGTGTCCCGGCACCCAATCGATCAGCACGCCGAGACCGGCGTCGTGCGCGCGGTCGACGAATGCGGCGAAGTCCTCGGGTGAGCCGAAGCGGCTCGTCGGCGCGAACAGTCCGATGGGTTGATACCCCCAGGAGCCGTCGAAAGGGTGTTCGGCGATCGGCATGAGTTCGATGTGCGTGAAACCGAGCGCCGCGACGTACGGAACCAGATCGTCGGCGAGTTCGCCGTAGGTCAAGAAGCGATTGCCTGCGGCGCGCTTCCACGAACCGAGATGCGCTTCATAGATCGCGATCGGCGCGTCGCGCCGTTGCCCGGCGGCGCGAGCGACGATCCAGTCGGCATCGGTCCACGCGTATGCCGGCGTGTCGACGACGAGCGATGCCGTCGCGGGCGGCCGTTCGGCGGCAAAACCGACGGGATCGGATTTGAGTGGCAGCAGCGTCCCATCGAAGGCGAGCAGCTCGTACTTGTACAGAACCCCTGCGCCGACGCCCGGCAGAAAGAGTTCCCAGAGGCCCGCGCCGTGCCGCAAGCGCATCGGATGGCGGCGGCCGTCCCAATCGTTGAAGTCGCCGACGACGGAAACCCGCTTCGCATTGGGCGCCCACACGGCAAACGTCGTGCCGGCAACGTCGCCGACCGTCGTTTGCTGCGCGCCGAGTTTCTCGTAGAGACTTACGTGACGGCCTTCGGCGAAAAGATACTCGTCGAGTTCTCCCAGCACGGGGCCGAAACGATACGGGTCGTCGATGTCCCAAGCAGCGTCGCCGACGGTCAATCGCAACCGGTACGCGAAGGGCTCGCGCCGGCCCGCAATGTCGGCCGCAAAGAAGCCGTCGGCCGTAAGGCGCTCGAGTTCGGCGACGGATGTGCCCCTCGCGTCGATGACTTCGACCCGCGCAGCCTGCGGTAAGAAGGCGCGCACCGACAAGCCGGCGCCATTTCCGTGCATGCCGAGCACGGCAAACGGATCGCCGTGTTGCGCGCTTGCGATCGCGGCGACGTCTTCAGCGCGTAGCACGCGCGCGCTCGAGAATTCCTCGTATGCCTTCGAGCGGAATGCGGACCCATGCGGGCCGATTGGCAAGCTCGTAGGACATCTCGTAGAAAGCCTTCTCGAGCACGAAGTGTTCGAGAAGGCGCTGCGCAGCGGCGGAATCGTTCGGGTATGACGCGGTGCCCGCGATCGTCTCGCGATACCCCGCAAGGAAGGCCTCGACGCTGCGGCGTTCCCAGTCGAGTGCATACGGTTCGAGCGCCGTCGTGTCGCCGGCACGGTCCGCCACGACCCCGCGCATGGCCGCAACGGCCGCGTAGTTTAATGACCGTAGCATTCCTGCCACGTCCCGCAACGGCGACGACTTGCGGCGCCGTTCCCCAAGCGGTCGGCTCGGTTCGCCTTCAAAATCAACGATCGTGAAATCGTCCGCGACGATCAGCACCTGGCCGAGGTGAAAATCACCGTGGTAGCGTGTCTTGACGAGGCCGTTCCCGTCGAGTGGTTCGAGTTGCGTGCGGGCCAACAGCTCGTCGCGCCCGGCGAGCAGAGTGGAAGCGAAATGACGCAGGTCGGCGGGAATGCGTTCGAGTTCTCGCGCGAGCGCAGCGAGCGCCGTCTCCGCACTCGCCCGCGCCTGCGCGCTCCAAGTGACCAAGTCGTCCGGCGTGACGGGTTCCGGTTCGAAGGCCGGGTCGCCGCGCGGCGTGGCGAACGCGCGATGCAACTCCGCGGTGCGCATTCCCAGCCGGCGTATGCGCGTCACGAAGAGTTGATGCTCGTCGAGTTCGGAGCGCTCGGCGACGGTTGTGCTCTCGGGTTCGGCCGCGTCGAGCGCGCGCCGGCGATCGAAAAACCGATCGAGGTATGCGAGCGTCGTCGCCCAACCGTCGCCTTGATTCTCGACGAACGCTTGCAGGATGCACAACGCCGTTGACTCGCCGTGGGTGTTGGTGTGCTCGACGAACCCGTAAAACGTCGGCGTGTTGCGATAGCCGACGGCGTCGAGAAAGCGCGCGACCTCGAGTTCGGGCTGCGGGCCTGTGTGGACCCTGCGATACCCTTTGAGGATTAAACGGTCATCGATGACGACCGAGGTATTGCTCTGTTCGGCATCGACGCGCTCAACACGTGGATCGTTGGATAGCGCCAGGGCCTCGAGCTCGGGCGCCGGGTATCCGGCGAACGTTCCCCCGCGCGTCGATGTGAGCCGGCGCTCGTTGCGAATCAGATCCAGCACCGCGAACGGAAACGCGTCGACGGCAAACGCATCGCAGAGAAGCCCGCTGCGCGAACCGCTGCGCGTGCGGGCCAGGGTTGAGCGGGCGGCCGGGACGTTGGGCCCCTCCGGATCTTCCACGATCGCCAGCGGTATGAAGTAACGCTCCGGCGCGTCGACGACGGTCAAGGACGCGGTCACGCCGTCGCTTCCGATAAGCACGGTGTCGACGACGGCCGCACTGGCGACGATCGCATCCTTGTCGGCGAACCAGCGCTGAGCGGGGAGGTATGCGGGCAAGACATCGCGTTCCAGCGTCGCCAGCGCCTTGCCACCGAGCGCGGTGCCGGAACCGTCATGCGGTAACACGATCGTGTGCAGTTCGGGAAGCTGTCCCGGTGCCGCGGCTTCCCATGTCGGCGCTTTCGCGGAGTCCGACAGTAAGAACCAGTAGAAGCCGTGGCCGGGCAACGTGAGGACGTAACGCTCATCGGCGATCGTTGCAAACGCGCTCCAACCCACCATCTCCACCGGCACGCGGCCTTCATAATCGGACAGGTCGAGCGCAACTTGCTGAGCGGAGCGCGCGAGATTTGCGACGCAGAGCACGTGCTCATCCTCGTACGTGCGGACGTATGCCATGATTTTGCGGTTCGAAGGCGCCAGAATACGCAGACTTCCGCGGCCAAACACCTTATAACTCTGGCGCACGGCAATCAGCTTGCGCAACCAGTTGAGTTTCGAGGAGGGGCTACGCGCCTGGGACTCGACGTTGACGGTTTGATAACCGTAGACGGGGTCCGCGATCGGTGGTAGGAAAAGCCGCGCGGGGTCGGCGCGTGAGAAGCCGCCGTTGCGGTCGATGGACCATTGCATCGGCGTTCGCACGCCGTCGCGGTCGCTCAAGTAGATGTTATCGCCCATGCCGATCTCATCGCCGTAGTAGACGATCGGCGTACCGGGCATCGAGAGCAGCAGTCCCGTGAGCAGCTCCATGCGCCGAAGGTCGTTTTCCATCAGCGGCGCGAGGCGTCGACGAATGCCCACGTTGATGCGCGAGCGCGGTTCGCTTGCGTAGATGCGGTACATGTTGTCGCGCTCGCGCTCGGTTACCATCTCGAGCGTCATCTCGTCATGATTGCGCAGGAAGATCGCCCATTGGCAGCTCTCCGGGATGTCCGGCGTCTGACGCATGATGTCGATGATCGGATAGCGGTCCTCCTCGGCGATCGCCATGAACATACGCGGCATCAGCGGGAAGTGAAACGCCATGTGGCACTCGTCGCCGTCGCCGAAATACGGCCGCACGTCCTCGGGCCACTGGTTGGCTTCGGCCAAAAACACGCGATCGGGATATTCGGCGTCGAGCACCGCCCGCAGAATCTTGAGCACGCCATGCGTCTCCGGTAGATTCTCGCAGGGCGTCCCCTCGCGCTCGAACAGGTACGGCACGGCGTCCAAGCGCAGCCCGTCAACCCCGGTTTGCAGCCAAAAGCGCATCACGTTGAGCACCGCTTCGATCACCCGCACGTTTGCGAAATTGAGATCGGGCTGATGCGAAAAGAAGCGGTGCCAATAGTACTGCTCGGCGACGGGATCCCACGTCCAGTTCGACGTTTCGGTGTCGGTGAAGATGATGCGGCAGTCCGCGTACTTTTTGTCCGAATCGCTCCAGACGTAGAAATCGCGCCACGCCGAGCCGCGCTTCGCTCGGCGTGCTCGCTGAAACCAGGCATGCTGGTCGGACGTGTGGTTGATGACCAATTCGATCAAGACGCGCATGCCGCGTTCCTGCGCCGCACGGACGAACTGGCGGAAATCCTGGGTCGTGCCGAAGGCGGGGTTGATGGCTCGATACTCTGCGATGTCGTAGCCGTCGTCGCGCATCGGCGAGGGGAAGAACGGTAGCAGCCAAATGCACGTCGCACCCAGCGACTTGATGTAGTCAAGCTTTTCGGTGAGCCCGCGGAAGTCGCCGATGCCGTCGTCGTTCGCATCGAAGAATGCCTTGACGTGCAGCTGATAGATCACGGCGTCTTTATACCAGTACTTGTCGCTGCCGAGCACTACGCGATGAGCCTCAAGCGGTAGACGGCGGCCGGATTGCGGACGGGGTCGAGACGCACGCCGTGCGGTGAACCGCGCCGCAGCGCGGTTCCACTCGCGCCGAACAATTCTTCGACTTCGTAGGGGTCGCCGTCGGCGAGGCCGAGTTCGCCGGTCGGAAACCACAGCGTCGTCTCCCGGACGGCGAACGGATCGAGGTTGACCGCAACCAGAATCATGTTGTCCCCGCGGCGCTTGCCGTAAAAAATAACGGCGTCGTCGTCGGCGCGGTAAAAGCGTACGTTGCGCCAGTCGTGCAGCGCCGGATTCTCACGCCGGATGCGATTGAGGCGCCGTACGTCCTCAATGATGTTGCCCGAAGTGTTCCAGTCGCGCACGCGGATCTCGTACTTCTCGGAGTCCGCATACTCTTGGCGCCCCGGCAGCGCGACGTTCTCGCACAATTCGAAACCGCTGTAGATGCCGTAGAGGCTCGACAACGTAGCCGCGAGTACCAGCCGGATGATGAACGCCGGGCGGCCGCCCGTCTGCAAGTAAGGCGGCAGAATATCGGGCGTGTTGGCGAAGAAGTTCGGCCGGTAGTATTCCGCCATCTCCGTGTTGACCAGCTCTTCGACGTAGGCCGTCAGCTCCGCTTTGGTATTGCGCCACGTGAAGTACGTGTACGACTGCGTGAAACCGAGCTTGGCGAGTTCCTTCATGACCTTCGGTCGCGTAAAGGCTTCGGCCAGAAAGATCACGTCGGGCCAGCGCGACTGCACGTCGGCAATCATCCAATGCCAGAAAGCGAACGGCTTGGTGTGCGGATTGTCGACGCGAAAGATCGTAACCCCCCGAGCAATCCAAAACAACACGATGTCGCGCAACTCGGTCCACAGTTCGGCAGCGTGCGGTCCGTGCCAGTTGAAATTGACGATGTCTTCGTATTTTTTCGGCGGATTTTCGGCATGCTTGATCGAGCCGTCGGCACGAATCTCGAACCACTCGGGATGCGCCGCAACGTAGGGGTGATCGGGCGAACATTGCAGCGCGTAGTCGAGCGCCACCTCGAGGTTGTTCGCACGGGCCGCAGCGACGAAACGATCGAAGTCCGCGAGGGTTCCGAGTTCGGGAGCGACCGCCGTGTGGCCACCGTGCGCGTTGCCGATCGCCCACGGACTGCCCGGATCGTTTGGGTCGGCTTGCGGCGCGTTGTTGCAGCCTTTGCGGAAGGCACGGCCGATCGGGTGGATCGGCGCGAGATACACCACGTCGAATCCCATGGCACGAATCGCGGGCAATCGCTCGAGTGCATCGGCGAAGCTTGCGCCGACGCCCGGCGTCGTTCCCTGCGAGCGGACGAACAGTTCGTACCACGCGGCGAAGCGCGCGGCGCCGCGATCGCAGACGACTTCGAGCGTCGGGGCGTAGCGGGTGGCGCGCGTTCGGTCCAGCACGCGGCGCAGTGCGATGGCGGCATCCTCGCCGAGTAGAAGATCCGTGTACGCGGCCTCATCGGCTGCGGCATCGAGTGCGCGCAAGAGTTCGTCGATGCGGCGCCGGGCGCTGCCGTCGGCGCGTGCGCGCACGTCGTCCACGAGAGCGCGGCCTTCGGCGAGGTCGAGCGCGATGGACTGCGCCGCGGCGCGCTTCTTACGGACGCCGCTCTGCCACGAGCCGAACACGTCGGGCCACGCTTCGATCGTGTACTCATAGCGCGTGTTCCGTGTAACGGAAAAGCTGCCGCTCCACGCGTCGTCGTCGAGGAACCGGAACGGCGCTTCACGCCACGTTTGCGCTCCGCGTTCACGGTAGAGCAGCGCCGCATCGAGCGAGTCGTGGCCGTCCCGAAACACGTCGGCGGTCACGTCGACGCGGTCGCCGACCACGCGTTTGATCGGATGATGTCCGCCGTCGAGTTGGGGGCGCACGTTTTCGATGACCGCGGCCCTCGCCGCCGCGACGGCGCCTTCCAGCGGGCCTAGTTCTCGCGATTCCGGCGGAACGCGTTGCGCCGACACCGCGTCGGCGGCGAACACGCGAATGGTCAGCGGTGCAACCGTAATGTGCTCTTGGGCATCGACGACACGTGGCGCGGTGCCCGGCGTCACCTCTCGCGCCGCATGGACGAGGGCGCGCACGATGTCGGCCCCGTCGATCTCGCTCGTTGCCCGTGCGTCGGCATTGATGAGCGACAGCACGTCGTCGTCGATAGCGGCGCCCGCACGCACGAGTGCGACCGGCGTGCCGGCTCCGAAATGCACGAGATGCTGCGCACCCTCCTCGCCGAGCGCAGGCAGCGAACTCTTCATCGCATTGGTAGCCGCGATGAACGCCGTCAGATCGAAGCGCGGTTGCTCCCAGTCGGACGGACGTGTACGTACGACGTCCAAGCGTTTCTTGAAGCCGTATTCGTAGCCCATCGGCATCATCACGCCGCTCGAGAACAGCGCGGCGAACAGATACCGGAAACGGTATGCGGCTTGGGTTTGCGACTCGGTAATTCCCGGAAACGATTCGGAAAGCTCCGCGATGAGCCGCGGAGTGTCGTGGCTTTCGGGGAACGCGATCGAGGGTGCGATGTGGCGCGAGGCTTCGTATTGGTCGAGCAGCCACGCCGACCGAAAATCCCACCACTTCGAACTGTTGAAAAGCGCGTCGAAGCCTGCGCCGCTCAGCGCAGATATCGCATCCGGTGTGCAGCCAAGCGTTTCGGCTGCAAAGAAGGCGTCGGGCCGCACGCTGCGCACCGCGGCTATGATGTCCGCCCATACCGCTGCGGGCACCTGATACGCCGCATCGCAGCGGAAGCCGCGCACGCCCAACTGCGCGTAGTGGCGCGCGACCGCCACGAAATACGCAACCAGGTCTGCGCGCTCGGGCCGCTCGCGGTAATCGAGTTCAGCCAGATCGCCCCACACCGTCACTTTGGTTGGATCGTCGGGATCGACGGCCGACGGCGACACGATGTTCCCCGCAGTATCGTGCCGGTACCATTCCGGATGCTGCTGCACGAGCGCTCCGTCATCAGCGGTGTGGTTGATCACGAGATCCATCATGACCGACAGCCCATGCTCGCGCGCGGCGACGAGAAACTTGCGGACGATCTCATCATCCGACGCACCGTCGTCGCCGCGCAGCAGAGGATTCAGCCGGCGGTAGTCGCCGACCGAGTAGAGACTTCCCGAGCCCCCGGTAACGTGAAACGGATTGACGTACAGCCAGTCGAAGCGCATGGCGGCGATGCGCTCCAGATGGTCGGTCCAACGTGCAACGGGTCCCGCGAGCGTAGGAAACAAATTGTAGATCCGAGGACCCATTGGTTCACCTCTTAACCCGTCGTGCCGTAAAGCCCCGCCGCCGCGCGCGTGAAGGAAACCAACCGTATGGCGCTTTCCGAGGAAGTCAAAGCAGGCTCGACGGTCGAGCTCACCGAGGAGGAAGAGCGTGAGGTCGAGGAGCGCAGTCCGCCGCGCGCGGTCGTCGTCTTCGAAACCGTGCGGCGCGAAGGCGAACTCGAACTGCGCCGGCCCGTCCTATCGCTGGCCACCTCGGGCTATGCCGCCGGTCTTTCGATGGGCGCGTCACTCGCGGGCGAAGGCCTCCTGCGCACGATGTTGCCCGACGCGAAATGGCGTCCGCTCGTCGACAGCTTCGGCTACTCGCTCGGCTTCGTATTCGTGATCCTGGGCCGCCAACAGCTTTTCACCGAAAACACGCTGACCGCGATTCTGCCGCTACTCGACAATCCCGACAAGCTGAAAACGCTGTGGCGCGTGATGCGCCTATGGGCCATCGTGCTTGCGACCAACCTCGTGGGCGCCGCTTGCTTCGCTGTGGCAATCGCCCACTTGCCTTTTTTCTCCGATGCCGTTCGTGCCACGTTTCTGCGCATCGGCCAAGAGGCCGCCGCTCCGTCGTTCATCACGATCATGGTGCGTGGCGTCGCCGCGGGCTACTTGATCGCGCTGATGGTTTGGCTGCTCCCGTTTTCGGACGTGATGCGGCCCTTCGTCATCATCCTGGTAACCTGGGCGGTCGGCGTCGCGTCGTTCTCGCACATCATCGCAGGCTCGGTCGAAGTGCTGTACGTCGTCGCGACCGGCCATCTCTCGGGGGCAGCATACTTGCAGGGCTATCTGCTGCCGGTGTTCATCGGCAACGTCATCGGCGGCACGTCGCTGGTCGCGCTTTTAAACTACGGCCAAATCGTCGCTGAAGGCGACGGGTCGGAGCAATCGTAAATTCGGCGCCGGTTACGCGCGCGGATCGGCCGAAGGCCGAACGCTACAGATTCGACGAAGTCGAATCCAGATGGGTAAGGGTCGGGCATGCACAACGAAGATATCGAACGTCCCGTCTCCGGCGATGATGATGCGCATGACGCGGTCGTCGCAGCCGACGACACCGGCATGATTTCCCAACAGGAAATTCTCACGCAATCGGAACTGGACGAAGGATTGCCCGACGACGCCGAAGCGGGCGGCCCATGAACGCGACGGACATCCAAAAACACATCGAGGAGCTGGTGGCCGAAGAGCACCGGCTTCTCGATGCTGAGGGTGCCCGCGGCAAGGATGATACCGCGCGGCGCCGCCTCAATGAAGTCAACGTGGAATTGGACCGCTATTACGATCTCTTACGCCAGCGGCGCGCGCGCGACGAGTTCGCGCAAGATCCGAAAAGCGCGCACCTGCGCTCGGGGGACACCGTCGAGAAGTATTTGCAGTAGCGGCACGCCGGCGTCGCGAAGCGTGAGCGCCAATGAAGCTGCTGCGCGTCGTTGGCGTGGTCGCACTGCTTGGTGTTGCTGCGTACGTCGGTTTTCGCGTGTTCGCTCGCCCGACGGCAAACGTCGGCGCGAGCGTGGCCGTGTATTACACGAAGAGCGACGGTGCCACGCTGGCCAAATGGAACGTATCGCTCGGTCCGGCGCGCGATCGCCCGAGCGCCGCTTTCTATGCCGCGGTGCAAGCGGTCGCCGGGCCCGCGCCGGAGGTTGCGGCGGTTCGGTTCCCGGCGGGAACCGTCGTCCGCGCGGTCGACGTTAAGGGTTCGACTGCTTCGGTCGATCTCGATGGTAGCATCACGACCGCGCCCAGCGGAAGCCTCGCCGAAAGCGGCGAGTTCAAAGCGCTCGTGTGGACGTTGACGGCCTTGCCCGGCATCGACGCCGTGCAAGTGCGCGTCGATGGAGCGCGCGTTCCCACGTTGCCCGGAGGTCATCTTGAACTCGATGAACCGCTCACGCGCCAAAGCTGGTAAAGGCGCGTTCGTCTTCGTTGTCGCCGCCCTACTCGCGGGTGCCGGTGCGGGCCGGTCGCCGGCGCGCGCCGGCGACTCGACGACCAACTACTGGTTCGGCGGCACGCGCCTAATCTTCGAACAACCGCAGATCACCGCGGGGACGCTCGGGATTTCGACGACCGATGGTGGTCTCGTCCGGTTCCTCGGGGCCGTCGGCGCGACGCTCGCATATCAGCCCGGTCAGAAGTACGTCGTCATCACGAGCGCCGACCGCCGTACGATCGCGTTCAACGTCGGCTCACCGCGCTACAGCATCGGCGGCATCACGCAGAGTGCGCCGTTCGCACCGTATGCGAGCGGGAACGCCGTCTATCTCCCGTTCCTTGCGTTGGCCAAAGCGCTCTACGTCGATGCCGTGCCGGACGGCGACACGACCGTTCTGCAACCCGAGATCGGTTCGCTCGACGTGCGCAGCGAGAAGCGTGCGACGGTGCTGACCTTGCGCGGCGCGACGGCACTGCATTTCAAACGACTCACCGGAGCGCGCGATAGCCACGTCGCGCTGTCGTTCTCCGGGGTCGGCTCGACGCTGGAGCGGGAACGCAGCGTGGAACAACCCGCGCTGGGGGCCGTCGTGATTGCGACCGCCGGGACGCCGAAGAACCCGACGACCGTCATCGATTTCAATGCTGCGCCGGGTAGCGGCCACGCACTGTTACCGAGCGATTCTCCCAATGCGTTGACCTTGGAATTCGCGCCCGCCGGCGTTGCCGTCGGCGGCACGCCGCTGCCCGCGCAAGGCACGACGGTGGTGGCCAGCGCGGCCTCACAAGCGTGGCCGACACCAACCACACGATCCGCATCGCTCGCGTCGCCCGGTCCCTCCGTCGCCGCTTCATCGGCCACGCCGTCCGCAATGCCGCCGGTATCCGCCGCGCCCGTGCAGCTTACGGCCGCCACAAGCGCGGCCACGAGTAACGGCGGCTTCGACATGCACGTCTCGCTTTCGGGCAACGTCGGCTACGAGTGGCACCGGCTGTCCGATGACCGCTGGTACGTCGACCTGAAACCGGTCGTGCTCGCGATCGCTCCGCAGGACGAGTCGGTGCAGGACGATACCGTCAAATCGCTACGCGTAAAAGGCTTCGTCGGACCGCGCGATCACCTGCCGACGGTCCGCATCGCGTTCACGCTGTCCTCTCCGCGCGTGGTCAATCTGATCGCTAATCCGGGCGGCGCGACGATCGCGATCGATGCCGTCGACGACGCCAACCCGCAGCGCGTGGGCTATGGACAGATCATGGACGGCCGTCTCCTCGCGTCGGCGGCGACGCCCGCGCCGCTGCCGCCGAGCAATGAAGAACCGGTGCCCGTGCCGACCGGAACGTGGAAGTTCGCGCCGCCGCCGAGTTACGGGTCACGGCTGATCGTGATTGATCCGGGACATGGGGGAAGCGATGCGGGCGCCGCACATAATGGTCTCGTCGAAAAAGACCTAAATCTCGACATGGCACGGCGCCTGCGTGATCTACTTGTTTCGCGCGGGTGGGTTGTCAAGATGACTCGCGATTCCGACGTTGACGTGGGCATACCAAACGACTCGGACGCTCACATGCTGGAAGCTCGCGATGAAATTGCAAATAGCGCGAATGCCCGGCTCTTCATCAGCGTCCATAGCAACGCGGCGCCGAGCGTCAGTGCGATGAGCGGCACGACGACCTATTACTACAAGCCCGACTCCTACGCGTTTGCGCGAGCCGTCCACGCTCGGCTCGTCGCCGACCTTCCGACCAGAGACGACGGCATCATCAAAGACAAGTTCTGGGTAATCGCTCACGCGACGATGCCCGCGATCTTGATTGAATCTGCCTTTCTCACGAGTACAAGAGACGCAGCGCTGCTGCGCGATCCAGCCTTTCTACAGAAGGTCGCACTGGCGATCGCCGAGGGCGTCGGCTCGTACACGTCGGCGCCGCCACCGGTTTCGCAGGTTCCGCCCGACGACGGCGGTCGCTAATGGTGCATCGGGGACGTTAGTATTCTCGGCATCTTCGACTCCGGTTTAGGCGGGCTCACGGTGTTGCGCGCCGTGCGCGCGCTGCTTCCCGACGAGGACATCGTGTATTACGCTGATCAGGCGCATGTCCCGTACGGCGATCGAACGCCCGATGAACTCGTGCAACTGCTGGCGCACAACGTTGCGTACCTAGAAGCGCGTGGTGTCGATGCGATCGTGATGGGTTGCAACACCTCGTGCGCGATCGCCGCTTCGCGCGGCTGGCCGGCGACGCGCGTTCCGATTCTCGACTTGATCGCTGCCGCCGCGGACGACGTCGCGGCATCGGGAGCGCGGCGGGTCGGCGTCATCGGCACGCTCGCGACCGTCGGCTCGGGCGCGTACGGCCGCGCGATAAGAGCATGCGACCCTGCCATCGCGGTGCAGGAAGTCGCTGCCCCCGCTCTCGTTCCGCTCGTCGAAAGCGGGCTCCTGAGCGGTCCCATCGCCCGCGACGCCGTCGCGGCCGCGTGCGCCAAATTTGCCGCCCCGCTCGACGCGCTCGTGCTCGCCTGCACGCACTACCCGCTTCTCGACGCGCATTTCGCCTCCGCGCTCGGCGACGTCGTGCGCATCGATCCCGCGCAGGCGCAGGCCCGCCGCGCGGCCGCTTTTTCTGGGCAGCACGGCGTGCCCGGTGGCGGCCACATCGACTACGTCACCACGGGCGACCTGGAACCGTATCGACACGCCGTTGCGGCGATTATGCAACTAGCAGCCGAACATGCCACCTTCGCGACCGCCCCGTCGCTGTGGCTAAAGGATCCGAACGCCGCCGCTTCCTCGCCGGTAGCCTAAATAAACCGGCGGCAACGGCGGCAACCTAGATAAGAGAGTACCGTCGGTCTGTTTAGCGCCGTCGCGTGCCTGGCGTGCCCCGATCGTGCGGGTCTGAACGATGGACGCGATGCTCGCGGCAGTGCTTGCCAACAGCGCGAGTGTCGCAATCACTAACTCGATACGGACCGTTCTTACGGCTCCTGTTGACTCGCCGTTACGCTGATCGCTCAAATCAACCCGAAGAGACGCAAAAACAGCAGCACGGACCCCGCCCCCAAGCAGGTTCCGGCGGCAACCTGCAGCGGCGTGTGCGCGTGTAACCGGATGCGGGACCAGCCAACGAGCGGGATCAGAACGAAAAACGGCAGCGGCTGCGTGCCGAATAGGTAGACGAGCACGACGAGTGGCGCCGTGATGCCCAGCGCGTGCGTCGAGATTTTCCAATAGCGCGTGATGTACTGAACGACGAACGACGCCCCGGCATAACCGGCCAACGTAGCCGTCATCAGACGCGGCGCGTGCAAAAGATACAGCGCGCACGTCCCAGCTGCGTAAAAAATGACGAAGACGCTGAACACTCGCTCCCGCTCCGCGCGAACCGACATGTCCAGGTCGGTGATGCGGTCGCTGACGTAAAGCCACAGCACGTAGAGCATCGGACCGATCGACGTGAACGCCGTGCTCGTGAAGAACAGCGGCCAAAAGGCATTGGTCCCCGTCGCGGTCTCATGTGCGATGAAGACGAAGAGGGCAAGCGACGTGGCGAACGGATTACAGATCGTCGAAAAAATGTGCGCGACGTCGTTGAGGGCACGCTGGCGTCGGCTGGGGCGCAGTGGCGTCGGGGGCCTGACGGCGAAAGCGGGCTCCACGCGGCCGGTGTTGCACCGGCAGCCAAGCGTGCCCCTTTTGTCGCCGAAGGCATACGCTGCCGGGCCGACGGGGGCCATAGCGTCGCCTTGGGGTGTCAAAAGCAGCCGAATGGAGAAAGATACGGCGATGCTACTTGACCGAATTAACTCGCCCCGCGACCTCGACGCGTTGTCGCGTCCCGATATCGACGTCTTAGCGGGCGAGATTCGCGAGCAATTGGTTCAGGCGTGTTCCAAGAACGGCGGCCATCTCGGCCCCAACCTCGGCGTCGTCGAACTGACGCTTGCATTGCATAAAATCTTCGATGCGCCCAAAGACAAGATCGTATGGGATGTCAGCCATCAAGTGTACGTGCACAAGATGCTGACCGGCCGCGCCAACCGCATCGGGACCATTCGTAAGGGCGGCGGCCTCAGCGGCTTTGCGATGCGCTCTGAGTCGGCGTATGACGCCTTCGGTGCGGGCCACGCGTCAACGTCGATCTCAGCCGCGCTCGGCATGGCGCGGGCGCGCGATCTCATGGGCGGCGACGAAAAGGTCGTTGCCGTGATCGGCGACGGCGCGCTGACCGGCGGACTCGCCTTCGAAGCGATCAACAATGCCGGGCACGTCAAGTCCAACTTCATCGTCGTTCTCAACGACAACGAGATGTCGATCGCGCCCAACGTCGGCGCCATGGATCGTTACCTCGGCACGCTACGCTCGAAGCCACTCTTCAACGCAGCGCGGGAGACGCTCAAGGACGTACTGGCGCACGTACCCTTCGGTGGCACCGCGCGCAAGGCACTGTCGACGGCCGAAGAGGCCGGCATGCGGTTCGTTTCCAGCGAGCCGAAGGCGGCCGTCATCTTCGAAGAGATGGGTTTCCGCTACGTCGGCCCGATCGACGGACACGACTACGACACGTTGTGTAACGTCCTCGCTGATGCGGCCAAAATACAAGGTCCCGTGCTGCTCCACGTTCGGACCGTTAAGGGCAAAGGCTTCGAACCGGCCGAACTCGACAAGCGTACCTTTCACGGCGTTGGACCGTTCGAACTCGACAACGGCAAGATCGAATTCAAATCGAGTGCGCGGGCAACGTTTTCCGAAGCGTTCGCCGACGCGGTCACGGTCGCGGCTGACAAGGATCGCCGGGTCATCGCGATCACGGCGGCCATGCCCGACGGCACGCAGCTCAAACGGTACGCCAAAAAGCACCCCGACCGGTATTTCGATGTCGGCATCGCCGAGGCGCACGCCGTGTGCTTCGCTGCGGGCGCTGCAACCGCCGGAATGAAGCCGGTCGTGGCCATCTATTCGACGTTCTTGCAACGCGCTTACGACCAGGTCGTGCACGACGTCGTCATCCAGGATTTGCCGGTCGTCTTTTGCATGGACCGCGCCGGTGTGGCCGGCGACGACGGTCCAACGCACATGGGCCTCTACGACATCGCGTACTTGCGTACGCTACCGAACATGACGATCATGGCTCCGCGCATCGAAGCCGAAGTCGCACCGATGCTCGACCACGCGCTGACGTTGGGAGCGCCGGTGGCGATCCGTTACCCACGCGGCAACTCGGCAGGCAATCACCTCGAAACGCCCGCACCACTCGTTCACGGCCGCGCTGAAGTGCTGCGCCAGGGTCGCGGTGTCGCATTGCTGGCCCTCGGCAATACGTGCGACGTTGCGCTGGACGCATACGACTTGGTCGAGGACGACAGCGCCAAGCCGACCGTCGTCAACATGCGCTTCGTGCGCCCTCTCGACGAAGCGCTGCTCTTCGAGTTGGCGCAAACGCATCGCAAGTTCATCACCCTCGAAGAGCACGCCCTGGCCGGCGGTTTCGGCTCCGCTGTCGCCGAATTCGCATCGGATCGGGGCCTCGACGTAACGATCGAGCGTATCGGCGTCCCCCACGTTCTTATCCAACACGATAAGCAACCGGCGCAACGCGCAAGCTTCGGTCTGTCGGGTGAAAACTTGGCGGCCCGAGTCAAGACGGCGTCCGCAGAGCAAGCCGCAGCGGCGCGGAGGGTCTAAGCCACTGATCGCGGCGGGGGTTTGGTCCTAGCGAGATAAACTAAGAGCGCGATGATTGCCCTCCTCACCCTGCTCGCAGCGGCAACGCCGGCACCGCTCGGGGCGGTCAAGGCGGCGGCGCCCCCGCGCGGTGTGCCCAACGCGGCGGCGACCCTGTCGCCGCAAGTCTATCAGCAACTCCAAAATCTCGGCCTGACGCATAAGACGGCCATGGCTGCGAATCTGCCCTGGCTGACGCACACGTTCGCGACCATTTTCGTGATCTTGGCGGTCGGGCTCGTCGTACTGCTGGCGGTGCAAACGACGAAACAGGAGGGTCTGTCGGGCACCATCGGCGGACGGGTGGAATCAGCGTACCGCCCGCGACTCGGGTTCGATCAGCAACTCGCGCGGCTGACGAGTTACGTGGCGATCGGCTTCGTGTTCTTCGCCGTGGCGCTCAGCATCACCGGAATCTAGCACCCCTTGTCGCTGCTCGAAATCAAGAATCTTGCCGTCGGTTTCAAAACCGACGATGGTTTCGTCAGCGCGATCAACGGGCTCTCGTATTCGGTCGAAAGCGGCTCAACGTTGGGCATCGTCGGCGAATCGGGCTCGGGCAAGTCCGTTAGCGCGCTCACGATCATGCGGCTGGTTGCCATTCCGCCGGGGCGCATCGACGGCGGCTCGATCGTTTTCCGCGGTCAGAACCTCCTGACCAAGTCCGAGGCCGAGATGCGCAAGATTCGCGGCAAGGACATCGCGATGATCTTCCAAGATCCGATGACCTCGCTCAATCCCGTGCTGACGGTCGGCGCGCAAATCGCCGAAGCGGTCCGGCTCCATCTCCACTTGGGCAAACGCGACGCGCTCGCGAAGACGATCGACATGCTGCGCCTGGTTCGGATTCCGTTACCAGAAAAGCGCGTGCGTGAATACCCGCACCAACTTTCGGGCGGCATGCGGCAGCGCGTGATGATCGCGATGTCGCTCTCGTGCGACCCCGACGTTTTGATCGCCGACGAACCGACGACGGCGCTCGACGTCACGATCCAAGCGCAGATTCTCGACTTGATGAACGAGATGCAGCAGCGCCTGGGTTCGGCGATCGTGTTGATCACTCACGATCTCGGCGTCGTTGCCGAAACGTGCCGCAACGTGCTCGTCATGTATGCCGGCAACCTCGTCGAGTACGGAACCGCCAACCAAATTTTTTCGTCCCCCAAGCATCCCTACACGATGGGGCTGTTGGAATCGCTGCCGCGCTTGGACGACCGCGAGCATTCGCGTCTCGTGCCGATCGAAGGGCAACCGCCGAATCTGCTACGCTTGCCGACGGGCTGCTCGTTCGCGCCGCGCTGCAAATACCGCATGCCGATCTGCGATACGCCGACGCCGCTGTACGACTTCTCGGACGGGCACATCGCACGCTGCTTTCTTTACGATGAGCGCACTGCCGGCGAACGCCGCTTGCCGACCGAATCGGCGCCGCAGATTCCCGGCACGGCGACCGGTGCAACGACCGTGCCGAGCGAACCGGCGGTCGCCGTATGAACGGCCGCCCCGACATCCTCGAAGTCCGCGACCTCTATAAATACTTTCCGATCAGCGCGGGCGTTTTCTCGCGGCACATCGGCGACGTCAAGGCCGTCGACGGCATCGATTTTACGATCCGCCAGGGCGAGACGCTGGGACTCGTCGGCGAATCGGGTTCGGGAAAAACGACGGCCGGCCGGGTGGTGCTACGCTTGCTGCCGGCGACCAAGGGCCAAGTCATCTTCGATGGTCACGACGTCCATGCGCTCGGCCTCAAAGAGTTGCGTCGGCTGCGGCGCGAGATGCAGATCATCTTCCAAGATCCCTATGCTTCGCTCAACCCGCGCATGTCGATCGGCGCCATCATCGGCGAGCCATTGCGCATCCATGGTCTGGCCAGCGGCAAAGACGTCGACGCGCGCGTGCAGGATCTGCTGCGGCGAGTCGGACTGCAGCCGTACCACGCGAACCGCTATCCGCACGAGTTCTCCGGCGGTCAACGCCAGCGCATCGGTATCGCGCGGGCGCTCGCCGTCGATCCGAAATTCATCGTCGCCGATGAACCGGTCTCCGCGCTCGACGTGTCGATTCAAGCGCAAGTCATCAACCTGATGCAGGATCTCCAAGCGCGGTTTGGCCTGACGTATCTGTTCATCGCGCACGATCTATCGGTCGTGCGGCACATTTCGACGCGGGTGGCCGTCATGTACGTCGGCAAGATCGTCGAGATCGCGGATCGCGACGATCTCTACGACAACCCGCTGCACCCCTATACGCAAGCGCTGTTGTCCGCTATCCCCATCCCGGATCGCGCAGCCGCATTACGGCGCAAGCGCATCATCCTGACGGGCGATATTCCGTCGCCCGTCAACCCGCCCTCGGGCTGCCGCTTTCACACCCGCTGTCCGGTGGCGTTCGACCGCTGCAAGGTCGAAGTACCGCCGCTGCAGACCTATGCACCGGGCCACGTCGCAGCGTGCCACTGGGTCGAAGAGCACGGCGGCAACGCGCCCGATCTCACCGCGGCACCAGCTGTAGTCGCGTAGGGAGGTTCTGATTTCGTTCAAGGCGTCGTCGCTACGCGTCTCATGTGCGGAGCACACTTCGCCGCTAGGCTCCTAGCGCTGAACGAAATCAGAACCTCCCCAAAAACGAAGCGGTGACCGGTGTTTCCGGTCGCCGCTTATGTGAACTATGATGCCTTTTTACGGCGAGTCGTTTTCTTGGCCGTCGATTTCTTCCGTCCGCTGCCGGCCTTGCGGCCGCCCGTCTTCTTGCGGGTGCCGGTCGAACGCTTCGCCGTGCTCTTTTTGCGGCCGGCGCCCGTCGACTTCTTGCGGCCGCCGGTGGATTTCTTGCGACCGCCGGTGGATTTCTTGCGACCGCCGGTGGATTTCTTGCGACCGCCGGTCGACTTACGCGTCGTTTTCTTGGCCGTCGTTTTCTTGCGGCCACCGGTCGATTTCTTGGCGGACGTTTTACGCGCGCCGGTCGCTTTCTTGCGTCCGTTGCTCGCCTTACGAGCGCCCGTCGTGCCTGAGCTTTTCCGCGTTCCGCTGCTCCGGCGACGGCGGCGTGGAGCGGCGCCTGACTCGGAGTCTTCGGCGCCGTTCGCGTCGTTTTCGTCCATCATACTATCGTTCAATTCGTCCTCCTCGTCCGCTGCCGGACGATCGTAGCGTAAGGACGTCGACGGTTCGTTCGTCAACGTCTTTGGTTGCATCTTATACCGCGTTCGGCTAATATGCAACATTTTTGAAGCGCGCCACTTGACGGCGGCGCTATACTAGTGGCGTTTTAGCCGACACTCGGGTCTCCAGAACCCGAAACGAGGGACGTTTGAAGAAGCCGCTGATCATCGTCGAGTCACCGACGAAGGCGCGCACCATCAAGAAATTCTTGCCTCCCCGTTATGTTGTAAAGGCCTCCGTCGGACACGTTCGCGACCTTCCCAAGAGCACGCTGGGCGTCGATATCGAGCATGATTTCGCTCCGCGTTACCTGACGATCAAAGGCAAGGGCGACATCATCAAGGAGCTGCGCAGCGCGACCAAGGCCGCGACCGACGTGTACTTGGCCACGGACCCCGACCGCGAGGGGGAGGCCATCGCGTGGCATCTCGCCGAGCTGCTCAAGCTCGAACATCCCAAGCGCATCGAGCTGCACGAGATCACAAAGGAAGCGGCGCTGCACGCGCTCGAGTCAGCCCATCAGATCGACATGGATCGCGTCAACGCGCAGCAAGCGCGGCGCATTTTGGACCGGCTCGTCGGCTACAAAATCTCGCCGCTGCTGTGGTCAAAGGTTCGTGGCGGCCTCTCGGCGGGTCGCGTTCAGTCTGTGGCCGTCAAGCTGATCGTTGACCGTGAGCGGGAGATCAATGCTTTCGTCCCGCGTGAATACTGGTCGATCACGGCGCTGCTGCGCAAGCACGATTCGGAGCACGTTTTCCCGGCCGCTCTGGTCGAGGTCGACGGTGAGAAAGCCGGGGTCGACAACGGCGGCCGCGCCGATCAAATCGTCCCGGACCTGCTCGACGCCGCCTTTTCGGTTAGCGCCGTCAAGCAACGCGAGGTGCGGCGCAATGCGGCGCCGCCCTTCACGACCTCAACGCTCCAGCAAGAAGCGTCACGCAAGCTAAGATTCCGTGTGCGTAAAACGATGCAGACCGCTCAGGCACTGTACGAAGGTGTCGATCTCGGCTCCGAAGGAACGCAGGGTCTCATCACCTACATGCGCACCGATTCGACGCGCATCAGCGATACGGCGCAGCAAGCCGCCAGAACCTTCGTCCAAGAGACGTACGGGCGCGAGTTCCAGGGCGCTTCCCGGCAATTCAAGGTCCGTGAAGGGGCGCAGGACGCGCACGAAGCGATCCGTCCGACCTCGGTGACACGGACCCCCGCCTCGCTTGCGGGAGCCCTTAAACGCGACGAATTGCGTTTGTACGCGCTGGTCTGGGAACGGTTCGTCGCATCGCAGATGGCGGCGGCCGTCTACGCTCAGACCTCGGCCGACATTGCGGCCAGGCCCGCGCGTGGCATGGCACGCTATCTGTTCCGTGCGACGGGCAGCGTGCTGAAGTTCGCCGGGTATACCGCCGTTTATGAAGAGGGCCGCGATGATGAAGCGGCGTCCGACGCGAGTGCGACGGCGAAAAACGGTAAGGCTGGACGTGTGTTGCTGCCGCCGCTCGAAAGCGGCGAAGCGCTCGAACGGCGCGGTCTCGAGCGCAAACAGCACTTCACCGAACCACAGCCGCGCTTCACCGAAGCCACGCTGGTCAAAGCGCTCGAAGAGAACGGCATCGGGCGGCCGTCCACGTATAGTTCGATCGTTGAGACGATCCAAGCTCGCCGTTACGTCGAACAGCTCGAGCGCCGCTTCCGGCCCACGGAAATCGGCATGGCCGTCAACGACCTGTTGGCCGAACATTTTCCGGACATCATGGACCTCGCGTATACGGCCAAGATGGAAAGTGAACTCGATCACGTCGAGGACAACCATGAGAATTGGGTCGACGTTCTGCGGCGCTTCTACGGTCCGTTCGAACACGAGCTCGAAGAAGCGGAGAAAAAACTGCCAAAAGTCGAGTTGCGTGACGAGCCGACGGACGAAGTTTGCCCCAACTGCGGCCGGCCGATGGTGATTAAGACCGGCCGCTTCGGACGGTTTATTTCATGCACCGGCTATCCCGACTGTAAGACGACGAAGCCGATCCTCGTGGACACAGGCGCTCGTTGTCCCAAAGACGGCGGCATGATCGTCGAGCGCAAATCGCGCCGCGGGCGCACGTTTTACGGCTGCGCCAACTATCCGGGCTGCGATTTCGTCTCATGGGATCGCGTCGTCCCCGAGCCGTGCCCGGTGTGCGGCGCGTACGTCGTCGCCAAGACCAAGCGCGGCATCACGACCTTCGAGTGCAGCCGCGATAAGGCGCACGACACCAGTGCGATCGCGGCGGCCGAGCACGTCGAAGCGGAACCAATCGAAGCCTAAGCGGGCGTGTGCGGCAGACTAATGTGGGCCTCACCGTTGCGTCGGCTTAGGCGTTTCATGGCCGTATGCTTGACCGTAATACGATGTCGTACTAGACTGACACGGTGGCAAGCTCGATCATCACGACCATACGGCTTAATCCGGGCACGCGGCGAGCGTTGGAGGCCGATGCGCGACGGCTGGGATTGGGGTTGTCGGAGTACCTTCGAAAACTCGCGGAAGCTCGCGAGATCGAGCTACGTAACGCGGCCATTCGCGAGCAAGGCCGGGAACTCGCCGAACGCCTGAGGCGATCGCCGGCTTCGGCATTGGACGCCGAAGGATTGGGGACGCCGCAGACTGAGCTGCCCCGCTGGGAGGGGCCGCTTCCCCGGTGATTCGACCTTCCGGCGGATCGATCGTCATCATCGATTGGCGCGGCGGCGTCCCGCCAAATGAGCCGAACCGCCTTCGGCCGGCGGTCGTGATCGACGATCACCATTTGTTTCCTGACGAGTACCAAAGCATCTTCGTCGCGCCGATGACGCGCGATGAAACGATCGTGTACCCGGCGTTCGCGATTTCGCTCGAACCGAGCTCTCAGAATGGTTGTCTCGAGCGTTGTTGGATATTGGCGAACTACGCAAGCGTCGTTTCGTTAGCGCGCGTGCGTACCACGTCGTCCACGATCTCTGACGAGCAGCTCATGCAGGTTCGGCTCAAACTCAGTTTCATGATCGGCTTTCCGCACGTCAGTCCGCTCTTGCGAGAACTCGCGGACGTGTGTCGGTGATGCGTCCGATGCGGACGCTTTCAGCAAGTGCCCGTGGCCGCGAACCCTTGCGAGTCGTTGGGGCGGGCTTGGCCGGTTGTGAGGCCGCATGGCAGGCAGCGCAGCGCGGTCTCGACGTCGAACTATACGAAATGCGTCCCCACACGCGTGGGCCAGCGCACAAGACGGACCGTTGCGCGGAGTTGGTGTGCAGCAATTCGTTGCGCGGCGCATCGCTTGAAAATGCGGTCGGCCTTCTCAAGGAGGAACTGGCGCGCCTCGATTCGCTGATCGTGTCGAGTGCGCGTGAAGCGGCTGTTCCCGCGGGTGGCGCGCTTGCGGTCGATCGCGAGCGTTTCGCCGACCTGGTGGAAAGCCGGCTGGCCTCGCATCCGCGCGTGCGCGTGATCCGTGAGGAGGTGCGCGCGATCGATCCGACGGTGGCTACGATCGTGGCCTGCGGGCCGCTACCCGCGCAACCGCTCGCCGACGCGATCGACGCGCTGCTCGAGCAGGCGGCGCCGATGCCGAACGTGCGGCCGCGGCTCCACTACTACGATGCGGCTTCGCCGATCGTCGCCGCCGATTCCCTGGACCACACGCAGGTTTACGCCAAGTCGCGGTACGACAAGGGCGACGGCGCGGATTATCTCAATATCGCGCTCGACCGCGAACAGTATGCGGCTTTCGTGCGCGACTTACGTGAACTGCCGAAGCATGAACCCAAAGAGTTTGAAGCCGATGCGGCGGCCGGTAGGGTTCCGTACTTCGAGGGTTGCCTTCCGATCGAAGAGATGGCCGCTCGCGGTGAGGACGCGCTGCGTTATGGGCCCCTCAAGCCGGTGGGACTGCGCGATCCGCGCACCGGCAAAACGCCGCATGCGGTCGTTCAACTCCGTCAGGAGAACGTTGCGGGCACCGCTTACAATCTCGTCGGTTTCCAAACGCGGCTCACCTGGCCGGCGCAGAAAGAAGCGTTCGGCAAACTCCCCGGTCTCGCGCAGGCGGAGTGGCTGCGCTTGGGCGTCATGCACCGCAACTCGTTCTTGGATGCGCCGCGCCTCTTGTTTCCCGACCTACGGCTGCGCGGCAGCGAACGGACATGGTTTGCCGGGCAAATAACGGGCGCCGAAGGCTATGTCGAGGCGGCCGCGTGCGGCGCCATCGCGGCGCTTTCGGCGGCCCGGGAGTTGGACGGCTTGGGTCCTCTCGAGGTGCCCGCCGACACGGCGCTCGGGGCGGTGGTCGCGCACCTGCAGAATGCGCAGACCTCCGATTTCCAGCCGGCCAACGTTACGTGGGCCTACTTCTCAGAACTGCCGGGGACTCGCGTCCGCGATAAGCGTGAGCGGCGGCGTCTGCTCGCGGAGCGTGCACTTCGCCGATTGGACCGGTGGCGCGCGGACCTAGAGAAGCCAGTTGAGCGCGCGTCTTGACGTCGAGCTTACGGAAGATGCTGGTCAGGTGCTTCTCGACCGTCTTTTCCGCGATCTCGAGCCGGCTCGCAATGCCGTAGTTGGTATAGCCGAGCGCAGCACCACGGGCGATCTCCCGTTCGCGCTCGGAGAGTATTGACGACTTCATGCGGTCAATCATACGAGTCGTCGCGGCGCTTGTGCATGGGGGTAAACCCTACTTTGTGCCTTCGGAAACGATGAAAAGCAAAAGCTGGGAGCGCGAGTGGACCCCGACTTTGTGAAATATTTTCGTCAGGTGCTTTTCGACGGTCTTCTCGGTGATCTGGAGCGACCCGGCGATACCCTTGTTCGAATAGCCGAGCGCGACGCACTGCGCGATCTGGCGCTCACGGTCGGAAAGCAGCGACCAACTCGAAGTGGCCGACGATATCCGCCGGTCGCCAATGGCGTCCATGCAGTCATCATACGGGCTTCCGCGCGCCCTGCGTATGGGGGTAAACCCTAAATGGAGTAGGGTTTCCCCCCATACTTTTCGGCGAACCGCTCCGGTACGCTACTTGATGAATAGCCCTTTCCGGCGTTCAGAAAGTAAAAACCATGCGTGCCTTAAAATCCGCAAGGTGCGCCGTCTTAGCGGCGATGGCGGTTCTGGCCATGACGATCGCCGCCTGCAGCGGCGGCGGCGTGACCCTCACACCGCAGTCAGCGCACAGCCCATCGCCGCCCAAGCCGAGTCCGGTCATTCCGGTGCCCGGACCCAGTGCATCTCCATCGACCTCACCCAGTCCGGCCGCCTCTCCATCGACCTCGCCCAGTCCGAGCGCCTCTCCATCGACCTCACCCGGCCCTAGCCCATCGCCCAGTCCAGGCAACGCCATTGTACTCACCCCGCCCGCCGCTACGCCCCTACCACCCGGTACGGCGTGCAACGGCGGCGCGGGTATACCCCAGAACTTCACCGCAAGCGAAAGCGGCTTCAACGGTAACTTCACGGCGGTAAGCAACAATACAGCGATCGCAACCGTCTCGCCGTCGAGTTCAACTGGGACGTTCACGGTGAGCGCCACCAACGGTGCTTCACAAGGAAGCATGACGACAATAACCGTGAGCGACGGGAGTCACACCGCTACGGAATTCGTAACTCTCGGAATATGCCTACCATAGTCACAGACGCTTCGCGATTGCCGACGGACGGCTTAATAGGGGTACGCCGCCGCTTCCTGTTATAGGGTGGTATGCGCATCCGTTCAACCACCATCCTCGCCGTGCGGCGTGACGGAAAACTCGCACTGGCCGGTGACGGACAGGTAACCTTCGACAAGACGATCATGAAGCATGGGGCGCACAAGGTGCGCCGTATCGCCGGCGGCGGCGTGCCTCGCTGGGTTTGCGGGGGGCGCCGCCGACGGCATTACGTTGCTCGAAAAATTCGAGAACAAACTGTCCGAATACAAGAACAACATCGTGCGCGCGGCAGTCGAACTCGCCAAAGACTGGCGTCAGGATCGCGCGCTGCGGCGGCTTGAGGCGCTGCTCGTCGTCGGTAACGCGGAACATCTCTTCGTGCTCAGTGGGACTGGCGACGTGCTCGAACCGTACGCGCAGGCCGCGGCGATGGCGCTCCTAACGGCATAGTACCCTTGACGCCGAGCAGATCGCGCGTGCATCGCTTGAAGTCGCGGGCCGCATCGATATCTACACGAACGACGACATCATCGTCGAGGTCGTGTCGGAGTGGCTGCGCTTGGGGGTCATGCACCGCAACTCGTTCTTGGACGCGCCGCGTCTCTTGTTGCCGGACTTACGCCTGCGCGGCAGCGACCGGACGTGGTTCGCGGGTCAAATCACGGGCGCCGAGGGCTATGTCGAGGCGGCCGCCTGCGGCGCCATCGCGGCGCTGTCGGCGGCGCGCGTCCTGCACGGTTGGGTGCCCTAGACGTACCCGTCGACACGGCGCTGGGTGCCGTGGTCGCGCACCTGCAGAATGCGACGACTTCCGATTTTCAACCGGCCAATGTTACGTGGGCCTACTTCTCAGAACTGTCGGGGCCTCGCGTCCGCGATAAGCGTGCACGGCGGCGCCTGCTCGCGGAGCGCGCACTTCGGCATGTGGACCGGTGGCACGCGCAGCTAGAGACGCCAGTTGTGCGCGCGTCTT
>JAABUQ010003960.1_pt1 | contig 26163 bp, 23 predicted proteins | sample 5560001 | NCBI WGS metagenome assembly JAABUQ01 (sample SAMN10711888, study PRJNA513371) | rock metagenome | isolation source: Antarctica rocks | place: Antarctica: Victoria Land, Finger Mt nord | collected 2015-12-18 | reverse complement strand
CAACGGGGATGCGAAGCCGCCGCACACCACGTCGCCCAGCACGTCGAAGATCACCACGTCGGTTTCTTCCAGGAGGTGATGCTCCTTCAGCAGCTTCACCGTCTGCCCGACCACGTAGCCGCCGCAGGCGGCCCGCCGGCCTCGACGCACATCACGCCGTTGTAGCCGGGGAACACGAAGTCCTCGACGCGCAGTTCCTCCGAATGGAAGTTCACGCTCTCCAGCACGTCGATGACGGTCGGCAGCAACTGCTTGGTCAGGGTGAAGGTGCTGTCGTGCTTCGGGTCGCAGCCGATCTGCAGCACGCGCTTGCCGAGCTTGCTGAACGCGGCCGACAAGTTGGACGACGTGGTGCTCTTGCCGATGCCACCCTTGCCATAGACCGCAAACACCTTGGCGGTGCCGATCTTGAGGTTTGGATCGAGCTGTACCTGGACGCTGCCGTCGCCGTCCTCACGGGACACCTTGCTGCGGACGGGGTAGGGAAGTGTTGCGAGCGTCATGCGGCCATCTCCACGCCTTCGAGTTGGTCTTCCAGGTCCTCGCCCGCGCGCTTGAGCGCGTCGAGCGTGGCCGGGTCGGGAGACCAGTAGTTGCGGTCCGTCGCCTCGATCAGGCGGTTCACGATCTTGGCGGACGCCTTGGGGTTCAGCGCCGCGATCCGCGCGCGCATCTCGTCGTCCAGCACGTAGGTCTCGGCCAGCTGCTGATAGACCCAGGGCGAGACCTCCCCGGTCGTCGCCGACCAGCCGAGCGTGTTGGTCACGTGCGCCTCGATCTCCCGCACGCCCTCGTAGCCGTGCTTCAGCAGGCCCTCGTACCACTTGGGGTTCAGCGCCCGGGTGCGCGTCTCGAGGTTGACCTGCTCGGTCAAGGTGCGGACCGCGCCGTCGCCGCGGGTCTGGTCGCCGATATAGACCGCCGCCGCCGTGCCGCCGCGGGCGCGCCGCACCGCGCGGGTGATGCCGCCCAGCGTGTCGAAGTAGTGGTCCACCGTGGTCACGCCGAGTTCGATGCTGTCGAGGTTCTGGTAGGTGACATCGACGCTCGACAGCACATGGCTCAGCACCGCCGACTGCCGCTCCGGCCGGCCGGTCACGCCGTAGGCGAAGCCCTTGCGGCTGACATAGGCGTCGGCCAGCTCGTCCTCGTCGTTCCAGGTGCTGCTCGCGACCAGCGAGTTGACGTTGGCGCCGTAGGCCCCGTCGGCGTTGCCGAACACCCGCAGCGCCGCCTGCTCCATGTCGCCGCCATGCTCGGCGATGAAGGACAAGGCATGCTTGCGGATGAAGTTCTCTTCAAGCGGCTCGTCCGCCGACGCTGCCAGCAAGGCCGCCTCGGCGAGAAGCTTGGTCTGCAGCGGCAGCAGGTCGCGGAAAATGCCGGACAGGGTGATGACGACATCGACGCGCGGGCGGCCCAAGGTCGAGAGCGGGACCAGGGTGGCGCCGCTCAGCCGGCCGTAGCTATCGAAGCGCGGCTCGACGCCCATCAGCCAGAGCGCCTGCGCGATCGGGCCGCCCTCGGATTTCAGGTTGTCGGTGCCCCACAGCACCATGGCGACCGTCTCCGGCACGCCGTGACCGTCGGCGGCGTGCCGGGCCAGCAGCCGGTCGGCCTGGCGCGCGCCGTCCTGCACGGCGAACTTGCTGGGCAGGTGGAAGGGGTCGAAGCCGTGCAGGTTGCGGCCCGTCGGCAGCACCGCCGTCGTGCGCAGCAGGTCGCCGCCAGGCGCCGGGCGGATGAAGCCGCCGTCCAGCGCATGGATCACCGCCGGCAACTCGTGGTCCTGGGCCAGCAGCGCCTCCAGCCGGGCGCGCTCCACGGGTTCGGTGACGCCGGCGAAGTCCAGCATCTCCGTCCGTTCCTGGGCGCCCGGCGGCTGGCCGATCACGTGCAGGCCGTTCGGGATCAGGGCGTATTCCAGTTCCAGCAGCGCCGTGCCCAGTCGGTCGATCTCGCCCGCCGCCTCCGTCCAGGCCGGCTCGGCTTCGGCCAGGTCCACCGCGACGGCCTGCGCCTGCACGAGGGCGGTGAGCTGCGACCGCTGCTCGGCCTCCGTCTCCGGGTCCATGGCGCGCCAGCGGTCCAGCGACGCCTTCAGGTCCAAGAGGCCGCGATACAGCCCGGCATGAGCCACCGGCGGGGTCAGATAGCTGATCAGCACCGCATTGGCCCGGCGCTTGGCGAGCATGCCCTCGCTCGGGTTGTTCGACGCATACAGGTTGAAGTTCGGCAGGTGGCCGATCAGCCGGTCCGGCCAGCACTCTGCCGACAGCCCGGCCTGCTTGCCCGGCATGAACTCCAGCGCGCCATGCGTGCCGAAGTGCAGCACGGCATGGGCGCCGAAATCGTGCTGCAGGTAGCGGTAGAACACGCTGAACGCATGGGTGGGGGCGAAGCCCGTCTCGAACAGCAGGCGCATCGGGTCGCCCTCGTAGCCGAAGCCGGGCTGCACGCCGACGAAGACGTTGCCGAACTGCTTGCCCATGACGAACAGGCTGGCGCCGTCGGTCAGCACCTTGCCCGGCGCCGGCCCCCAGCTTTTCTCGATCTGCGGCAAGTAAGGCTCGCGCCGCACGTGGTCGTCGACAGGGATGCGCACAGCCACGTTGGCATCAGTGCCGTAGCGGTCCGCGTTGCCCTTCTGGATGCTGTCCTGCAGCTCGGCAACAGTGTCCGGCACCTCGACGTCGTACCCGGCCGCCTGCATCGCCTGCATCATGTTGTGCAGCGACTGAAACACCGCGAGGTAGGCGGCGGTCCCGGTCGCGCCCGCGTTGGGCGGGAAGTTGAACAGCACGAGGGCGATCTTGCGCGCCGCCCGCGCGGTCCGCCGCAGCGCCACCTGCTTCGCCACCCGCGCCGCCAGCGTGCCCGCCCGCTCGGCATGGGAGATCATGTCGCGGGAGCACGTCTTGCCGACGCAGCCGGGGCAGGGGTCCGTGCTGGCCCGGCCACAGCGCCCGCCAAACGTCATCGGCGACATGCCGCCGTCCAGCTCCGGCAACGCCACCATCATCGTCGCCTCGACCGGCAGCAGGCCGCGCGGGTCCAACTGCCATTGCTCCAGCGTCTGGAACTCGACCGGGTGCGCCGTGATGTAGGGCACATCGAGCTTCGCGAGCATGACGTCGGCCGCCGAGCTGTCGTTGTAGGCGGGGCCGCCCACCATGGAGAACCCGGTGAGCGAAATCACCGCGTCCACGGCCGTCACGCCGTCCTTCATGAAGAACGCCTCGACCGCCGGACGGGCATCGAGGCCGCTGGCAAAGGCCGGGATGACGCGCAGGCCGCGCGCCTCCAGCGCGTCGATGACGCCGTCGTAATGCGCGGCGTTGCCGGAGATCAGGTAGGAGCGCAGCAGCACCAGCCCGACCGTGCCCGCGAGGCCGGTCCGCGGCAGCTGATCGAGCCGCTCGACCACGCGGCCGGGCGCGCGGGGGTGGTACAGGCCCAGCTTGGGGTATTGGATCGGCGCGGCGACCGTCAGCTTGCCCTGCAAGGCCCGGCGCTCGCCGGTCGAGTACTTGCTGACCAGCATGCGGATCAGGCTGCCCATGTTCTGCTCGGACCCGGCGAGCCAGTATTGCAGCGCCAGGAAGTAGGTGCGGACGTCCTGCGCCGTGCCGGGGATGAACTTCATCAGCTTCGGCAGGCGGCGCAGCATCTTCATCTGGCCGGCGCCGGACTTCCGGTTGTCGCCGTTCGGCTTGCCGCGCAGGCGCTTCAGCATGGCCAGCGCGCCCGAGGCCTCCTGCGACATGTCGAAGCGGCCGAGCTTCGTCATCTTGGTGATCTCGCCGGCCGACATGCAGCAGATCATCGCGTCGCACTGGTCGCGTCGGGCCGCGAGCGCCGGCTGCACGGCGCGGATGTGGTCCTCGAGGAACAGCATCGTGGCGATGACGATGTCGCCCTCGGCGATGGCGGCGTGGCATTCGGCGAGCTTGTCCGCGTCGCCGCCCCACTCGTCGGCCGCGTGGATGCTGAGGCTCAGGCCGGGGATGTCGCGCTTCAGCTCGGCCTCAGCCCGGAACACCGCGCCGGACAGATGGCTGTCCATCGTGACGATGACGACGCGGGTGGGGACGTCGTCGGAACCAAGCATTTCAACGGCCATAGTGCGCCTTTGCGTCGTAGAGCGTATCGACAGTGATGGTGGCGAGGCCCTGGGCCAGGGCGAATTTTTCCGTGTTGCGCCGAGCCTTGCCGCGGACGAAGAACGGGATCTTGCCGACCTCTTTCTCGGCCTCCGGCGCCCAGACCAGCGGACCCGCCGGGGCCGCGGCCAGCGTGGCGAGCGATTCCGGCTCGGGGCGCGGCTGGGCCGCGTGGCCCAGATGCGATGGTGCCGCGTCGCCATGGAACTCCGAGTCCTCGCGGAACATGCCGATCAGGTGCTCTTCCAGCCCCATCATCAGCGGGTGGACCCAGGTGTCGAACAGCACGTTGGCGCCCTCCCAACCCATCACCGGGGAGGTGCGGGCCGGGAAGTCTTGGACGTGCACCGGGGCGGAGATCACGGCGCAGGCGATGCCGAGGCGCTTGGCGATGTGCCGCTCCATCTGGGTGCCCAGGACCAGCTCGGGCTGCGCGTCCGTGATGCGGGCCTCGATCTCCAGGTAGTCGTCGGAGATCAACGGCTCCACGTCGTAGAGCTTCGCCGCCTCCCGCACCTCGCGGGCGAACTCGCGGCCGTAGGTGCCGAGGCCCACGACGGTGAAGCCCATCTCGTCCCGTGCCACCCGGGCGGCGGCGATGGCGTGGGTCGCGTCGCCGAACACGAACACCCGCTTGCCCGTGAGATAATTGCTATCGACGGAGCGCGTGTACCACGGCATCCGGGACGGCGCCCCCGCCAGCGCCGGCGTCGGATCGACGCCGGCGAGCGCCGCGACCTCGTTGATGAAGTCCCGGGTGGCCCCGATGCCGATGGGCACGGTCTTGGTCGCCTTCTGGCCGAAGCTGCGCGCGAGCCACGCCGCCGCCTGCCCGGCGATCTCCGGATACAGCACGACGTTGAACTCGGCCTCCCCCAGCCGCGCGATGTCGGCGGGCGTGGCCCCCAGCGGCGCCGCCACGTTCACGTCGATGCCAAGCTGCGCCAGCAGGCGCGTGACCTCCGCCACGTCGTCGCGGTGGCGGAAGCCGAGCGCCGCCGGGCCGAGCACGTTGCAGCGCGGGCGGGCGCCGGGCGCACGCGCCGCGCGCGTCGTGCCCGGCGGCGGCACGTTCGGCCCGGCAAAGGCGCGGACGATCTGGTAAAAAGTCTCGGCCGCGCCCCAGTTTTCTTTCTTCTGGTAGGACGGCAACTCCAACGCCACGACGGGCACCGGCAAGCCCAACGCGCGGGCGAGGCCGCCGGGGTCGTCCTGGATCAGCTCGGCGGTGCAGCTTGCGCCCACCAGCAGCGCCTGCGGCTGGAACCGGGCATGGGCGGCGCACACGGCCTCCTTGAACAGCTCCGCGGTGTCGCCGCCGAGGTCGCGGGCCTGGAACGTCGTGTAGGTCACGGGCGGGCGCTTCGAGCGACGCTCGATCATGGTGAACAGCAGGTCGGCGTAGGTGTCGCCCTGCGGCGCGTGCAGCACGTAGTGCACGCCCTCCATCGCTGTCGCGATCCGCATGGCGCCGACGTGCGGCGGTCCCTCGTAGGTCCAGAGCGTGAGCTGCATGGGCCTACACCCTCAGTCGCAGGCGGCGGTTGAGCGGGCGGGCGAACAGCTCGGCGAGGTCGGCGGCCTGGTCGTAGCCCTGGATGGGCGTGAACAGCAGCTCGATGGACCACTTGGTGCCGATGCCCTCCGCCTCCAGCGGGTTGGCGAGGCCGAGGCCGCAGACCACGAGGTCCGGACGCGCCGCCCGGGCGCGGTCGAGCTGGCGGTCCACGTCCTGGCCCTCGCTCAGCGCGGTGCCGGCGGGGAGCAGCGCCAGCTCCTCGGCCAGGTGCTGGCGGTGTAGATAAGGCGTGCCGACCTCGACGAGCCGCATGTCCATCTCGCGGGCCAGGAACCGGGCGAGCGGGATTTCAAGCTGGCTGTCGGGAAAGAAGAAAACGCTTTTGCCGGCGAGCTGCTCGCGGTGACGGGCGAGGGCTTGGCGGGCGCGGCGGAGGGGCGCCTCCGTCACGGCGTCAAACCGCTCAGGCGAGACGCTTGAAGCGTCGGCGGCGGCTCGCAGCCAGGCGGTCGTACCCTCGGCGCCGAGCGGGAAGGGCGCGGGCAGGCGGACGGCGCCGCGCGCCTCAAGCGCCCGGGCGGTATCGGCGAGGAACGGCTGCGCCAGCAAGTAGCGCGTGCCCGGCCCGACGGGCGGCAAAGCGAGCGCGCTGCGCGGCGGCATGAACCGCACGTCCGCGATGCCCATGCCCTCCAGCAGCCGGCGAAGCTGGTCCTCGACGACCTCCGCCAGCGCGCCCACGACCAGCAGGCTCTGCCCGGCGCCCGGCGCTTCCCGCGGCAGGATCGGCACCAGCGAGGCGAGGCAGGCGTCCTCCCCTTGGGTGAACGTCGTCTCGATGCCGCTGCCGCTGTAGTTCAGCACCCGGACTTGAGGCATGTGCGTCGCCGACAGCCGCTCGGCGGCGCGGGACAGGTCGAGCTTGATGACCTCGGACGGGCAGGAGCCGACCAGGAACAGCAAGCGGATTTCAGGCCGCCGGGCGAGCAGTTGGTCCACCACCCGGTCCAGCTCGTCGTTGGCGTCCGCCATGCCGGCCAGGTCGCGCTCGTCGATGATGGCGGTGGCGAAGCGCGGCTCGGCGAAGATCATGACGCCGGCGGCCGACTGAATCAGGTGGGCGCAGGTGCGGGAGCCGACGACCAGGAAGAAGGCGTCCTGGATCTTGCGGTGCAGCCAGATGATCCCGGTGAGGCCGCAGAACACCTCGCGCTGGCCGCGCTCCCGCAGCACCGGCGCATCGCCGCAGCCGAGCGTGGCCGCGCCGCTCACGAGGTCAGGCCCATGCCCGCGGCGTGCCAGCCGTCGCTCTGGAGCCGCGCGGCCCGCAGCTTCAGGATGAATTGCCCGGCGTTGATGACGTAGGTGGCATAGGCCGTGAGCGCCAGCAGCATCAGCGAATGGGCGTCCAGCGCACCTGACAGCAGGGCCGCGAGGTAGGCGGTGTGCAGCGCCAGCACCAGCATGCTGAACACGTCCTCCCAATAGAAGGCCGGGGCGAACAGGTAACGGCCGAACACCTCCCGCTCCCAGATGCAGCCGGTGATCATGATGGCGTAGAGGCAGAGCGTCTTGGCCACGACCGACGCGGTGGCGGCATGCTCGCCCAGCCCGGTGGAGAGATAACGCGACACCAGGCACAGGCTGATGAGGAACACGACGAACTGGGCGGGGGCGAGCACGCCCTGAACAATGGTCCAGGGCGAGGCGTCGCGGCGCCGGCGCTCGTCCGGCGTGTAAAGCGCGCGGCGAGTCGGCTGGTGGAAGGCCGGGCTGATGCCTCGCCCGGTGGCGCCGCCCCACGGGCTGCAATCCAGCGAGTCCACGATGCGTCCGATGAGCTGAGTAAACATCGCTTGACAATGCCTTCCCTAGAAGGTGCGCTGGCTCGGTGCAGTCGGGGGTGAGTCCGCTGCCTGGCCATCGCGACCGTGAGCGCGCCGCAGGGCGCAAGCGTAAAAACCGAGCGCCTTCAGGCTACGCCGTGACTTTCTTCCACTTTCCGATCCCGTGTTGGTCCGGGATTGCGTGTTGAACCAACGCTAGAGCCAGGCGGGACGATGTGTCAAGCTGGCGTTACGTAAATCGAACTTGACACTCAATGTCAGGACGCTTCAACTAGGGAGAGACGCAAGATGACGGGATTGATGGGACATCCGCTCGCCATTCAGGACTACCGGACAGAGGCCGACGCGCTGGGCGCGGCCCGCCGGCAGTCCACGTTGCTGCAATCGGTCTGGCAGGACGGCGAGCGGCGCCGAACCATCCTGACCCGGACGGTCGAGCTGGACGTCATCCCGCGCCTGCTGATTGCGCATTCGACTCCGGTGGCGCCGGCCGTGGCGGGCCTGTTGGTGTCCGCGGCGCATGTCGCCGACCTGGTCGGCCTCGTGCTGTCGCGCGGCGAGCCGGAGGCGGTCGCGTTCGTCGAGGCCATGCACGACCAGGGCGCCGCGGCCGAGTCGCTCTATCTGGACCTGCTCGCCCCCGCGGCCCGGCGTCTGGGGGAGATGTGGGACGACGACGTCTGCGACTTCACCGAGGTCACCATCGGCCTGTGGCGGCTGCAGAACGCGATGCGGGAGCTCAGCCCGTCTTTCCTGCGCTCTGCGGATACCCGCAGCAACGGACCGCGGGTGCTCTTGGTGCCGCTGCCGGGGGAGGACCAAACCTTCGGCTTGTCGATGGTCCATGAATTCTTCTGCCGAGCCGGCTGGAACGCCTGGAGCGGCCCCGTCGAATCGAGCGCCGACCTGCGCAGCCTGGTGCGGCGGGAGTGGGTCGAGGTCATCGGCTTCTCGCTCGCCTGCGACGAGAAGCTGGACGCCGTGCGGGCCGAGATCCGCTCGGTGCGGCGCGCTTCGATGAATCCGCACTTGGGCGTCCTGGTGGGCGGTCCCGGCTTCACCGCGAATCCGCGGCTCGCGGCCGAGGTGGGTGCGGACGGCACGGCGACCGATGGCCGCCAGGCCGTGCTGCAAGCACAGGCGCTGGTTGACCTGGCAGTAAAGCGTCGATAACGGCCGGCCCCCTCACGTAACGGGTCCGCCGCCTCGACGATCACGACCTGCATGCCCGTACCGGCATGCGGCAACGAGACTAGGGTTGAGGCGGGGAAACGGGGCGTGCACTGGGGGATCTCGGCACTCGTGAAAACTTTCGTATCACCGCAGGCGTCGCTGGGGGACCTCAACGCCGGTTCGGCGGCGTCGCTCATTGCGGCGTCCTCTGACGTGACCCTGATCGTCGATGCGCACGGCACGATCCGCGACACGGCGTTCCAGAGCGCGGAGCTGCTGGGTGAGCTGACGGAGAGCGCTCAATGGGTCGGCCGCCTCATGGCAGCGACCGTGGCGCCGGACAGCCGGCAGAAGGTCGAAACCCTGCTGCGCGAGGCGGCGACCGCGGCGGCCGAGCCGAAGTGGCGCCACATCAACCATATCACGTCTGAGGGCCGGTCCGTGCCGGTCTCCTACTGCGGCGTGCGGATCGGCGCGGAGGGCCGCGTCGTGGCGTTCGGCCGCGACCTGCGCGCCATGTCCGCCCTGCAGCAGCGCCTGATGAATGCGCAGCAGTCGATGGAGCGCGACTACTCCAAGCTGCGCGACGTGGAGATGCGCTACCGCCTGCTGTTCCAGTTGTCGTCTGAGGCCGTGCTGATCCTCGATCCCGTCAAGGGGCGCGTGCTGGAGGCGAACGCGGCGGCGCAGGGCCTGTTCGGCGCCGGGTCCGACGACATCGTCGGCCGCGCGATGGCCGATATCTTCGATCCCGACAGCCTGGCGGCGCTGCAAGGGCACCTCGCGGCCATCCGCGCCGGCGCCCGGCTCGAGGACACGCCGGCCCGGCTCGTGCGCGGCGGCCAGCCGGTGCTGGTCAAGGTGTCGCTGTTCCGGCAGGAGAGCGCGGCGCTGTTCCTGATGCGCATCTCCCCCATCGTGACCGCCGTGCCGGCGCTGCCGGACGTGAAGACCAAGCTGCTCCGCGCGGTGGAAAGCGCGCCGGACGGCTTCGTGCTGACCGACCACCAAGGCGCGATCATCACCGCCAACGCCGCGTTCCTCGACATGGCGCAACTGCTGGACGAGAAACAGGCGCGCGGAGAGGCGCTCGACCGCTGGGTGGGCGCCAGCGGCGTGGACTTCGACGTGCTGACGGCGAACCTGCGCGACCGCGGCTCCGTGCGGTTCTTCACCACGACGATGCGCGGCGAGGCGGGGTCGGTGGCGCAGGTCGAGATCTCGGCGGTGTCGATCCGCAACGGCGGGCACCCGTCGTTCGGCTACGCGATCCGCAACGTCGGGCCGCGGCTGCAGGCGGAGACCCGCGCGGTCCGGCAGTTGCCGCGCTCCGTCGAGCAGCTCACCGAGCTGATCGGGCGGGTCTCGCTCAAGGATTTGGTGCGGGAAGCGACCGAGGTGATCGAGCGGCTGGCGATCGAGGCGGCGCTGGAGCTGACCCACGACAACAGGGCGTCGGCGGCTGAGATGCTGGGCTTAAGCCGGCAGAGCCTGTACGTGAAGCTGCGCCGCTACGGCCTCGGCGACCTCACCGCCGTGGAGCCGAGCTGATGCCCGCCCTCGCCATTCCCGTCCAGCCCGCCCGTCCCAACCCGGCGGCGGTGCTGGAGCTGCTGAAGCCGATCACCTGGTTCGCGCCGATGTGGGCGTTCGGCTGCGGCGTCGTGTCCTCCGGGCGGCCCATCGGTGGGCGGTGGGCGCTGGTGCTGGCCGGGGTGGCGTTGGCGGGGCCGCTGGTGTGCGGCACCAGCCAAGCGGTGAACGACTGGTTCGACCGGCACGTGGACGCGATCAACGAGCCGGGCCGGCCCATCCCGTCCGGACGGCTGCCGGGGCGGAGCGGCCTGTGGATCGCGGTGGCCTGCACCGCGCTGTCGCTGCTGGTGGCGGCCAGCTTGGGCCGCTGGGCGTTCGGCGCCGCGGTGTTCGGCCTCGTGCTGGCCTGGGCCTACAGCGCGCCGCCGGTGCGGCTGAAGCGGAATGGCTGGTGGGGCAACCTGGCGTGCGCCGCATGCTACGAGGGCCTGCCGTGGTTCACCGCCGCCGCCATCATGGCGGGCGCGCTGCCGGACTGGCGCATCCTGGCGGTGGCGGCGGCCTACAGCGCCGGCGCGCACGGCATCATGACGCTGAACGACTTCAAGTCGGTCGAGGGCGACAGGCAGACGGGCGTGAACTCGCTGCCGGTGCTGCTGGGCGTCGAGCGCGCGGCGCGGCTGGCCTGCCTGGTGATGGCGCTGCCGCAGCTTGTGGTGATCGGCATGCTGCTTGGCTGGGGCCATGTCGGGCATGCTGCGATCGTGGCCGTCCTGCTGCTGGCGCAGGCCGGGCTGATGGACCGGTTCATGCGGGACCCGCGGGGGCGGGCGCCCTGGTACAACGGCACCGGGACGACGCTGTACGTGCTCGGCATGCTGGTTGCCGCCTTTGCCCTGCGCGCCGGAGGCGTGGCATGAGCCGGCCCATCGGCTGGCTCGGCATCCTGCGGCTGGGCCTGGTGCAGGCCGGGCTGGGGTCGGTCGTCGTGCTGGCGACCTCCACGCTGAACCGGGTGATGGTGGTCGATCTGGCCCTTCCCGCGCTGATCCCGGGGGCGCTGGTCGCCTTTCATTATGGGTTGCAGGTGCTGCGTCCGCGGCTGGGCTACGGCTCGGACCTGGGCGGGCGGCGGACGCCTTGGATCGTGGGCGGCATGGCGGCGCTGGCGCTCGGCGGCATGGGGGCTGCGGGCGGCACGGCGCTGATGGCGACGCACTTGGCCGCGGGCATCGCGGCCGCGGTCGCGGCGTTCGCGCTGGTGGGTGTGGGGGTCGGCTCTGCCGGGACGGCGCTGTTGACGCTGCTGGCCAAGCGGGTCGATCCGCGGCGCCGGGCGGCGGCGGCCACGGTGGTCTGGCTCATGATGATCGCCGGCATCGCGGTGACGGCAACCGTCGCGAGCAAGCTGCTGGACCCGTTCTCGCTGGGGCGCCTGATGGCTGTCACCTCGGCCGCGGCGCTCATCGCCTTCGCCGTGGCAGTGCTCGCAGTGTGGGGCATGGAGGGTGCGGCGGGGGCGCCTGAGCTTTCCTCGTCCCAGACCGGCACCCCCCAGGCTGACGGCTTCCTTACGGCGCTTCGGGACATCTGGGCGGAGCCGCAGGCGCGGCGCTTCGCGATCTTCGTCTTCGTCAGCATGCTGGCCTACAGCGCCCAGGAACTCATCCTGGAGCCGTTCGCCGGCGCGGTGTTCGCGCTGACGCCCGGCCAGTCCGCGGGGCTGACGGGCTTGCAGCATGCGGGGGTGCTGGGCGGCATGGCGCTCGTGGCCGTGGGCAGCGCGCTGGCCGGCGGGTTCCGCCTCCGGGCGATGCGGGCGTCCACGATCGGCGGCTGCGTCGGTTCGGCGGTCGCGATCCTGCTGCTGGCGGCGTCCGGCCCGTTCGGGCTGGGCTGGCCGCTGCGGGAGGGCGTGGTGCTGCTGGGCGTCGCCAACGGCGCGTTCGCGGTGTCGGCCATCGGCTCCATGATGGGCCTCGCGAGCAACGGCCGCGCCGCGCGGGAGGGCACGCGCATGGGGCTGTGGGGCGCGGCGCAGGCGCTGGCCTTTGGCGCCGGCGGGCTGGCCGGCACGGCGGCGAGCGACCTCGCGCGCCTCGTGTTCGGCTCGCCGGCCACGGCCTACGCCGCGGTGTTCGGCATGGAGGCCGCGCTGTTCCTGGCCGCCGCCGTGCTGGCCATGGGCGTGTTCCAGACACACGACGACCAGCCGGCCCTGCGCCCGGCGGTCGGACGCAACGCCGTGCAGGCAGGTTGAGGGAGACGATGATGACCCAATCCGAGACATTCGACGCGGTCGTGGTGGGCGGCGGCCCGGCGGGCGCCACGGCGGCGGCGGACCTGGCGCGGGGCGGCCGCTCGGTGCTGCTGCTGGACCGCGCCGGGCGCATCAAGCCCTGCGGCGGCGCCATCCCGCCGATCTGCGTGCGGGAGTTCGGCATCCCCGACAGCCTGATCGTCGCCCGCGCCACCGGCGCCCGGATCGTCGCGCCTTCCGCCAAGGAGGCCGACATGCCGATCGACGGCGACGGCTATGTCGGCATGGTGGACCGCGAGACGTTCGACGAGTGGCTGCGGGAGCGCGCCGCCTCCGTTGGCGCCGTCCGCCGCACCGGCACGTTCGACCGGATCAGCCATGACGCGGACGGCGTCGCGGTGGTGCACTTCACCGGGCCGGACGGAACGGGGGAGATCCGCACCCGCACGGTGATCGGCGCGGACGGTGCGCGGTCCAACGTCGCCAAGCAGTGCGTGAAGGGCTGGGAGCGCGTGAAATACGTGTTCGCGTATCACGAGATCATCCGCGCGCCCGACCCGGCCAAGTTCGACCGTTCCCGCTGCGACGTGTTCTACCAGGGCGCGCTGTCGCCGGATTTCTACGCGTGGATCTTCCCGCACGGCGACACGATGAGCGTCGGCACCGGGTCGGCCCGCAAGGGGTTCGGCCTGCGCCCGGCCATCGGGACGCTGCGCAAGGCGGTGGGCCTCGACGCGCTGGAGACCATCCGGCGGGAAGGCGCGCCGATCCCGCTGCGGCCGATGCGGCGCTGGGACAACGGGCGCGACGTGGTGCTGGCCGGGGACGCGGCGGGCGTGGTCGCGCCGGCGTCGGGGGAAGGCATCTACTACGCCATGCTCGGCGGACGGCTGGCGGCGGAGGCGGTGGAGGCGCTGTGCGCGACCGGCGACGTGCGCTCGCTGCGGCTGGCGCGCAAGCGGTTCATGGCGGCGCATGGCCGGGTGTTCTGGATTCTCGGGATGATGCAGTGGTTCTGGTATTCGAGCGACAGCCGCCGCGAGAAGTTCGTCAAGATGTGCAGGGACCCCGACGTGCAGCGGCTCACTTGGGAATCCTACATGAACAAGAAGCTGGTGCGGCGCGACCCGATGGCGCACGTGCGGATTTTCCTGAAGGACACGGCGCAGCTTCTCGGGATCGCGCGGGCATGACCACCCGGCGCCTGCGCGGCCGGACTTGGCAGCCCGTCGCCGTTGCGGCGCTGGCGGCGGTCGTGGTCGCCGGGCTCGGCGCGTCGGCGACCGACATCGGGCCGTGGTACTATGCGTTGCGCAAGCCGTGGTGGCAGCCGCCGGACTGGCTGTTCGGCCCGGCCTGGACGCTGATCTACGGCCTGATCGCGCTGGCGGGCGTGAAGGCGTGGAGCGCCGCGCGGGACCGCCGGCAGGGCCTGCGCATCGTCGGCGTGTTCGCGCTGAACGCGCTGCTGAACGTCGCGTGGAGCGAGCTGTTCTTCCACTTCCAGCGGCCCGACTGGGCGCTGTTCGAGGTCGTGGCGTTCTGGCTGTCCATCGTTGTGCTGATTGTCACAGCGGCTTCGGTTTCGCACGCGGCGGGATGGCTGCTGGTGCCGTATCTGGCCTGGGTAACGCTTGCGGGCGCGCTGAACCTCGCCGTGGTGCGCCTCAATGCGCCCGCCTGACCGATGCCTGCCTGACCGATGCCGGCGCGGGAGCGCCCGCTGCAACCATAAGACGCGCGTAGGGGAGTGAGGATGGAGTTCTCGATGGACCAACTTGACGAAGGGCACACCGCCCCCCCTGCCGAGCGGCCGGAAGCCTGCCTGCGCGCCCAGGCGGAGGTCCGGCGCGCCCGGGTCGTCCCCGCGGTCAGGCCGCATCACCACGGCCTGCCGTTGCGCGTCGGCACCCGCGCGTCGCCCTTGGCGCTGGTGCAGACCCGGGCGTTCCTGGCGCTGCTCAGCCAGTTCTGCCCGGTGCTGCGCGGCATGGACGTGTTCCAGGAGCACGCGATCCGCACCACGGGCGACGCGACGCAGAGCACGGGGGAGCGCCTGGCCGACATCGGCGGCAAGGGCCTGTTCAGCAAAGAAATCCACGAGGCGCTGCTGGACCGCCGCATCGACTTCGCCGTGCACAGCCTGAAGGACCTGGAGACCGAGCTGCCGCCGGGCATCGTGCTGGCCTGCGTGCTCAAGCGCGAGGACCCGCGCGACGCGCTGATCCTGGGTCCCGATTGCGAGTTGTCCGACGGCGAGTTGTCCGGGGATGACCCCTACGCCGCCCTGCCGCACGGCGCCACCGTGGGGTCGAGCAGCGTGCGCCGGGCCGCGCAACTGCTGCACGCCCGGCCCGACCTGGTGATCCAGAACATCCGCGGCAACGTGCACGGGCGGCTCGACAAGGTGCGGCGCGGCGACTACGCGGCGTCTTTCCTGGCGCTGGCCGGCATGCGGCGGCTGGGGCTGGAGGACGAGGCCTCCGTCGTGATCGACCCGGCGGTGATGGTGCCGTCCGCGTGCCAGGGCATCGTCGGCATCACCGTCCGCGCCGGCGACACCGAGTTGCAGCACCTGCTGGGCGCCATCGAGGAGGTGGACGCGCGCTGCATGGCGGCGGGAGAGCGGGCGCTGCTCGCCTCGCTCGACGGGTCCTGCCGCACGCCGATCGGCGGCCATGCGAAGCTGCTGCCGGATGGGCGGGTGATCCTCACGGGCCTGGTGGCGCGCGCCGACGGGAGCTTCCTGCTGAAGCGCAGCCTGGAGTGCCTGCGGACGGACGTGCGCCGGGCCGCGCTCGAACTCGGGGACAGCCTGCGCGCCGACAGTCCGCGGGACGTGTTCGCCTGATGCCGGACCTGATGTTCGGAGCGTAAGACGGGGCGCTCGGAGCATAAAGGGCTTCGGGCGCTCAGCCTCGCGTCCAAATATTTGCATGCAACGCTTCAACGGCGGGAGGACCGCTCCATCTAACATGAAGTTGAATTGGGGACGCGTCGTCCATGCCCGGCGAGAAGCTTGCCCAGCCTGACGCCAGGCTCACCCGCGAAGGCGCGGACGTAAGCCGCAAGGCGGCACTGTCGAACTCCGTGGCCGAGCTGGAATCGCGGCTGGTCGCTGCGCAGCAGGCGACCGAGCAGGAATACTGGAAGTTGCGCGACGTCGAGACGCGCTACCGGCGGCTGCTGGATGCCTCGGCCGAAGCGGTGCTGACGGTTGGCGCCGAGGATCTCCGCGTGATCGAGGCGAACCCGGCGGCGATGCGGTCGCTGCATACAGCGCCGGGCCGGGACGTGGGGAGGGCCTGACTGCGGCGGAGCGCCAAACGTTCCTGGCCATGCTGCGGCGGGTGCGGGAGCATGGGCGGGCGCCGGGCATCCTGATGCGCCTGGGTCCGCGACGCGAGGCCTGGACGGTGCGCGCCACCCTGGCCGGGTCGGAGCCGGGCCTGAGCTGCCTGCTGCATGTCGCCCCGGCCGGCGCCACGCCGCCGCCGCCCGCGCCGCCGCCCGCGCTGTCGATTGAGTCCCTGATCGACCGGCTGCCGGACGCCTTCGCCGCGGTGAACGGCCGGGGCATCGTGCTGCGCGCCAACCGCGCCTTCCTCGACCTGGTCCAGGTCGCGGCCCTGGGCGCCGTCGTGGGGGAAAACCTGGACCGCTGGCTGCTGGAACCCAATTGCGACGGCGCGGCGCTGCTGGCCAGCCTGCGGCGCAGCCGGTCGGTGCGGCTGCTACCGATGACGCTCACCGGGGAGCTGGGGACGGCGACGCAGGTCGAGGTGTCCGCCGCCGGCAACGCGGATTGCGGACCGGCCTATTACGGCGTCATACTGCGCGACGTGAGCCGCCGGGCTGCCGATGTTGCGGACGGCCGTCTGGCCACCGTGCTGGACGCCGTCACCGAGCAGGTCGGCCGCACGCCGCTGCTCCAGGTGGTGCGGGAAACCTCGGACGCGGTGGAGCGCCATTACATCCAGGCGGCGCTGCGCCGGGTGGACGGCAATCGCACGGCGGCGGCTGAACTCCTGGGCCTGAGCCGCCAAAGCCTGCATACTAAGCTCAACCGCTACGCCGCGGTCGCGGCCTTGGATGAGGGCGCTGACCCGGCGGGCTGACATGGGGAGGCCAGCTTTTGCCGTCCACGCCCGCTGCGCCCGCGTTCGGCCAGGCTGACCTCTCGAACTGCGAACGGGAGCAGATCCACCTCGCCGGGTCGATCCAGCCGCACGGCGCCCTGCTGGTCCTGCGGGAGCGCGGCCATGTCATCGTCCAGGCCAGCGCCAACGCGGCAGCGTTCCTGGGCCTCGCGCATGACCCGGTTGGCCGTCCCATCGACGCGATCGAGGGCGACCTCGCCCACCGGATCGGCCCGCATCTTGACGTACCGCTGCTGAGCACGGTGCCACTCGCCATGTGCTGCCGCGTCGGCCCGGCGCGGGCCGCGTTCGACGTCGTGCTGCACCGTCCCCCGCATGGCGGCCTGGTCGTGGAGCTGGAGCGGGCGGGTCTCCGGGCGGACCGGTCCCGTGAGATCGAGGACGCGCTGCGGCGGGTACTGCAATCGCCGTCCTTGCGGGCGCTGAGCGACGAGACGGCCCGCATCTTCCGCGGCCTGACCGGCTATGACCGGGTGATGGTCTATCGCTTCGACGAGGCCGGCCACGGCGAGGTGCTCTCCGAGGAGCGGGAGCCGGGGCTGGAGCCTTATCTGGGCAACCGCTATCCCGCGACCGACATCCTGCAGATCGCCCGGCGGCTCTATGAACGCAACCGGGTCCGCGTGCTCGCCGACATCAACTACGCGCCGGTGCCGCTGGCGCCCGCCGTGTTGCCGGACACCGGGCAGCCGCTCGACATGTCCTTGTGCGCGCTGCGCAGCGTTTCGCCGATTCATGTGCAGTATCTGAAGAACATGGGGGTGGGCGCCACCTTGGTCGTGTCGCTGATGGTCGGCGGCCGGCTTTGGGGCCTGGTATCCTGCCACCACTACGCTCCCCGCGCCGTGCCGTTCGAGATGCGGGCGGCGTGCGAGCTGCTGGCGGAGGCGGTGGGCACCCGCATCGCCGCGCTGGAGAGCTTCATGCGCGGCCAGGCCGACATCGCGGTGCGCCGGCTGGAGCAGCGGCTGATCGAGGCGATCCCGCGGGAGGGCGATTGGCGCACCGCCCTGTTCGGGCACCCGCAATCCCTGCTGCAGCCGGTCGGCGCCGCCGGCGTCGCCCTGCTGTTCGAGGGGCAGGCGATGACGGCCGGCGAGGTTCCGGGCACGCTGGAGCTGCGCCGGATCGGCGCGTGGCTGGACGGCCAGGACGGCGCGCGCAGGATGACTGGCCCGGTGACGTCCACCATGTCGCTGGGCCGCGACGAGCCGGAGTTCGCCGCCCTCAGCCCGGTGGCGAGCGGCCTGGTCGCGGCCCCGCTGTCGGCCTCGCCCGGCGAGTACTTGCTCTGGTTCCGGCCGGAGCAGGTGCGGACCGTGACCTGGGGCGGCGACCCGACCAAGGCCGTGCCCCCCGGCGGCACCCCGTTCGACCTATCGCCCCGCCGGTCGTTTGCGCAGTGGCACGAGGTCGTGCGGCAAACCTCGGAGGCCTGGACCGAGGCCGAGCTGGCTGCGGCCCGGCTGATCGGCAGCACGGTGCAGGACGTGATCCTGCAATTCCGCTCGGTGGGGCTGCTGATCGCCCAGGACCACCTCCGTCGCGTGCAGCGCCAGGTGCAGGGGGCGGAGGCGCCGGTCGTGGTGGCGGACGCGGCCGGACGCATCCTGCTGGCCAATGACGGGTTCCGCCGCCTGCTGCCCGGCCCGGCGGCGGTGCCCGAGACCCTGGCCGACCTGCCCTCTCTGTTCGCCGACCCGCCGGCCGCGCAAGGTCGCCTGCATGACCTGCTGGAGCGCCGGGCGGCGTGGCGCGGCGATGCGGCGCTGGCCGGCGCCCATCCGGCGCCCCCCCGCCCGGTCCAGGTGCGCGCGGACCCGGTGTTCTCCGCACCGGGCCGGGTCACCGGGTTCGTGCTGCTGTTCACCGACCTGACGGAGCAGCGGGCCGCCGACGCCGCGCGTCAGCGATTCCAGGAGCGCATCTTCGAGCGGGAGCGCCCGGCGTCCACCCGGCTCGATCCGAAGGGCGACCTGTTGTTCCAGGCCTTGCTTTCCCATGTGGTCGAGAATGCGCAGCTTGCGGCGCTGGAGATCACGGATGGCGGGGAGACGGCGCGGATGCCGGACATGCTTGAAAGCGTGCGTGCGTCGGTGGCCCGGACGCGGCGGGTGCTGGAGCACCTGATCTGGCACGCGGCCCAGGGACACTCAGACCTGGGGCAGGAGCGGCCATGATCTGGACAGCCATCGTCGCGGCACTGGCGGCCGTGCTGCTGGCCGGGGCCGGCGGCCTGGCCACGGAGATCGGGCCATGGTACCGCGCGCTGCGCAAGCCGACGTGGCAGCCGCCGGATTGGGCGTTCGGCCCGGCCTGGACGCTGATCCTCGGCATGGCCGCCTGGTCCGGCGCGCTCGCCTGGGAGGCCGCGCCCGACGCCGCCGTACGGTTGGAAGTCGTGGTGCTGTTCGCGGTGAACGGCTTGTTCCATTTCCTTTGGAGTCCGCTGTTCTTCCGCCTGAAGCGCCCGGACTGGGCGTTCTACGAGGTGACGTTCCTGTGGTTCTCCTGTTTGGCGCTCATCATTGGGCTGGCCGGGGTCTCCACCTGGGCAAGCGTGCTGATCGTGCCCTATCTGCTCTGGGTCAGCTTCGCGTCCTGGCTCAACCTCACGATCGTCCGGCTGAACGGGCCGTTTCGCTAGGAGGCTGCGGGCCGGAGTCATCGCCTTGTTGGCAAGAGGCTTGCATGCTTTGTGAGGCAACAGCCCGCCGACTTTCGGTGGTTTCCGCAGCTTCGAGGACCTGACATGCTCCGCCGCCGTGCCCTTCTTGCCTCCGCCGCAGCCCTGGCGGCGCCGGCGCTCGTTCCGCGCGCTTCCCTGGGCCAGGCCTTGCGCAAGGTGAAACTGGGATCGGCCTTCACTACGACGACGAACGCGATGTTCCTCATGCCCGACCTGCTGCGGCCGCAGGGGATCGATGCCGAGGTCATCACCTTCCCGAGCCTCGTGCAGCGCATGCAGGCCGTGGCGTCCGGCAGCGTGGATGTCGGCAACGGCGGGCTGTCGGCCACGATGCAGGTCGCGACCAAGGGCTTCCCGATGTCGGTGCTGGCCAACGGCTGCGACGGCGGCTGGATGATGCTGGCCCGGCCCGGCATCAGCAGCTTCCAGCAGCTCCGCGGCAAGAAGATCGGCGTGCAGAACGGCTCCATCGCGCTCGTCAGCCTGAACTGGAAGCTGCGGCATGAGGGGATCGCCGACCAGGTCGAGCTGCTGTTCCTCGACAACCAGGACCAGCCGGTGCCGCTGGCGCGCGGCAGCGTGGACGCGATCTGCTGCTTCGAGCCGTATGCGACGTTCGCCGAGATGAACGGGTTCGGGCAGAAGCTGTGGGTGCCTTACGACACGCCGATGGGCAAGACCAACCTCGGCTTCGTCGCCAGCGCCGGCCTGGTCGCCCGGGAGCCGGACCTGGTCCGCACGCTGGCGCGCGCGCACGTGAAGGCCACGGAGCGGATGCGAACCGACCCGGCCATCGCCGTCGAGACCACGGTCAAGCAGTTCAACATCGACCGCACCATCGCCGAGGCCAGCACGAAGAACCTGTTCTTCAACGCGGACAGCGGGGAGGCTTTCCAAAGCGGGCTGCGGTCGCTCGCCGACATGATGCTGGCCGACAAGATGCTGGATCAGGCGCCGAACTGGGCCGAGTTCATCAACACGAGCTTCCTCTGAGTGGCGCGGCATGCCGGGCGGCTGATCGGGCTGCTGCCCATCCTCGCGCTGATCGGCCTGTGGCAGGTCGCCGTGAGCGCGAAGCTCTACCCGCCGGTGCTGCTGCCGTCGCCGGGCAAGGTGGCGGAGGCGTTCGTGCAGTGGGGGCCGGTCATCGCCGCCAATGCGGGGGCCAGCGTGCTGCGCGTGCTGATCGGGGTGGGCCTTGCTTTCGTCGTGGCGGTGCCGCTCGGCTTGCTGATCGGCCGCTACCGGCGGCTCGACCGGCTGACCGACTGGTCGATCCAGGCGTTCCGGTCGGTGCCGCCGATCTCGCTGATCCCGCTCGCCATGCTGTTCTTCGGCATTGGCGACACCCCGGCCATCGTCCTGATCTTCGTTTCCGCCCTCTGGCCGCTGCTGCTGAACACCATCTTCGGCGTGCGGGGGATCGAGCGCACCTTGCTGAAAGTGGCGGCGTCGGCGCGCGCCGGGGAGTTGCTGGTGCTGCGCGACATCATTCTGCCGGCGGCGCTGCCGTCGATCTTCACCGGGCTGCGGCTGGCGATTGGCGGCGGCTGGCTCACCGTGGTGACGGCGGAGATGATCGCGGTGAAGTCGGGCCTCGGCTACATGATCCTGAACGCGCAGATGACGTTCCGCACCGAACTGATCTTCGCCGGCATCGCCGTCATCGGCGCCATCGGGCTGCTGGCCGACCAATCGGTGCGGCGGCTGCGGGCACGCGCCTGCCGGTGGCAGGAAGGCCTGGTCGCGAGTCCCGGTTGAGCCCCTTTATTGAGTGCGTCGGCGTGGGCAAGACCTATGCGGGCAAGGGAACCGAAGTCGAGGCGCTGCGCGGCATCGACATGCGCTGCGCGGAGGGCGAGTTCGTCTGCCTGCTCGGGCTTTCCGGCTGCGGCAAGAGCACGCTGCTGCAGATGGTCGCCGGGTTGGAGCAGCCCACGGCCGGGCAGATCGTGGTGGCCGGGCGGGAGCTGGACGGGCCGTCGCCCGCGACCAGCATCGTGTTCCAGGACCATGGCCTGTTTCCCTGGATGACCGTCCGCCGCAATGTGGAGTTCAATTTGAAGGCGCGCGGCGTCGCGCGGGCCGCGCGCCGGGACCGGGCGGAGGAGATGCTGGCGCTCACGCATCTGTCCGAGTTCGCCGGGCGCTACCCGCACGAACTGTCGGGCGGCATGCGCCAGCGGGTCGGCATCGCCCGGGCGCTCACCACCCGGCCGCAGGCCCTGCTGATGGACGAGCCGTTCGGCGCGCTCGATGCGCAGACCCGCGGCCATTTGCAGGCGGAGCTGCTGTCGATCTGGGCCGGGCAGCGCACCACGGTGCTGTTCGTCACCCACAGCATCGAGGAGGCGGTGTTCCTGGCCGACCGCGTCCTGGTGCTCACGCCGCGCCCGGGGCGGCTCTCGGCGGAGGTCGCCGTCGGACTGCCGCGCCCGCGCGTGGCCGGCACGCCCGAATTCGCCGCGGTCGCCGCCCGCCTGCGCAGCATCATCGGGTCGGAGGGCGCCAGCGAATGAGGCTCCTGCTCGCCAACCCCAACACCAGCCAGGCGGTGACGGACCGGATCGCCGCCGTGGCGCGCGCCTACGCCTCTCCCGGCACGGCGATCCAGGCGGTCACGGCGGCAGCGGGCGTGCCCTACATCGCGACGCGGGCGGAGGCGGTGATCGGGGCGCGCGCCGTCCTGGAACTGTTCGCCGAGCACGCGGACGGCGCCGACGCCGCGGTGGTGGCGGCGTTCGGCGACCCCGGCCTCGGCGCCGCGCGGGAATTGCTGCCTATCCCTGTGGTCGGCATGGCGGAGGCGGCGATGCTGACCGCCTGCATGCTCGGCCGCCGCTTCGCCATCATCACCTTCGCCCCGGCGCTCGGCCTTTGGTATCAGGAAACGGTGGACCATTACGGCCTTGCGGCCCGCTGCTCCGGCATCCACTGGCTCGACGAGGCTTTTGCCAACGTGGCGCAGGTGGCGGAAGAGAAAGCCGCAGGGATCGCGGCGCTATGCGCATCGGCGGTGGCCGTGGGGGCGGAGGTCTGCATCCTGGGCGGCGCCCCGCTGGCGGGCCTGGCGGACCAGATCGCCGGACAGGTCGAGGTGCCGCTGGTGGACGGGGTGGCGGCCGCGGTGCGCCAGGCGGAAACGTTGGCGGCGCTGCGCCCGCGCAAGGCGGTCGCGGGCAGCTTCCGGCGGTCTGCCGCCAAGGCGATGACCGGGCTGCCGGCGCCGCTGGTGCGGCTGTTCGGGGGCACGGACGGTCCATGACGCGCACGATCCGCCTCGGCTTGCTCACGCCCTCCTCCAACACGGTTCTGGAACCGCTTTCGACGGCCATGGTGGCCGGGCTGCCCGGCGTGACCTTGCACTTCAGCCGGTTCCGGGTGACGGAGATCGCCCTCAACGACGCGGCGCTGGCGCAGTTCGACCCGGCACCCGTGCTGCACGCGGCGGCGCTGCTGGCCGACGCCCGGGTGGACGCCATCGCCTGGAGCGGCACCTCGGCCAGTTGGCTCGGTTTCGACCGGGACGCCGAGCTCTGCCGGCAAATCGAGGACGCGACGGGCATCCCCGCGACGTCGAGCGTCCTCGCGCTGAACGAAGCGTTGGCCCGCATTGGGGTGCGGCGCCTGGGCCTGGTGACGCCGTACCGGGACGACGTGCAGGCGCAGATCCTCGCCAACTACGCGGAACTCGGCATCGCGTGCGTGGCCGAGCGGCATCTGCGGCTGCAGGATAACTTTTCCTTCGCCGACGTGACCGAGGCGCAGTTGGAGCGGATGGCGCATGAAGTCGCGGATGCAGCGCCGCAGGCCATCGCCGTCGTCTGCACCAACCTGCGGGCGGCCCCGCTGGCGCCGAGGCTGGAAGCGGCGCTGCGATGCCCGGTCTATGACTCCGTCGCCACGGCACTTTGGAAGGGCCTCCGCCTCGCTGGCGGCGACCCGGCAGAGGTCGCCGGGTGGGGCAGCCTGTTCGCGCTGGCGGCCTGAGATGCAGGACATGCTGATCGCGGGCGCCCGCACCTACCTGCCCGGCGCCGACCCGCACGACCCGCCAGTGCGCGACATCCTGATCCGCGACGGCCGGATCGCCAGTGTCGACGCGCCGGGCGAGCAGGGGGCGGTGAAGGACGAGTTGCGCCGCCGGGCCGCCGCGGGCGCGGCACGGGTGATCGAGGCCTGGGACCTGCTGGTGCTGCCCGGCTTCGTCAACGCGCACTACCATTCCTACGATGTCCTGCAGAAAGGATTGCTGGAGGACATGCCGTTCGACGTGTGGGCGCTGCATTCGCAGCCGGCCTACCTTGGGCCGCGCAGCGCGCGGGAGCTGCGGCTCCGCACCCTGATCGGCGCCGTGGACTGCCTGCGCCACGGCGTCACGACGGTGCAGGATATGAACTCGCTGGTGCCGATGGACGAGCCGACGCTCGACGCCATCCTGGCGGCCTATGCGGAAAGCGGGCTGCGGGTCGTGTTCTCGGCGGCGGTGCGGGACGCGGCGGCGCTGGACATCCAGCCCTTCGTGTCCGCGGACGCGCCGGAAGCGGTGCAGGCGCTGGTCCGCGGCGCCCCGGCCGATGCACAGGTGCAGCTCGCCTTCGTGGAGGCGCAAATCCGGCGGCTCGACCCGCTGCCGCCTTGGCTGCGCTGGGCGCTCAGCCCCTCCGGCCCGCAGCGGTCCAGCCGCACCTTGATGGAGGGGATCGCGGCCCTGTCGGAGCGTTACAAGCTTCCGGTGACGACGCATGTGTATGAAACCCGGGCGCAGGCGGCGAAGGCGCGGTCGCTTTACCCGGCACAGGGTGGGTCCATGTTGCGCTGGCTGCAGGAGGTCGGGCTGCTCAACGACCGGCTGACCATCGCGCACGGCGTCTGGCTGGACGGGGAAGAGATGGCGCTGCTGGGCCAGGCGCGCGCCAGCCTGGCGCACAACCCGGCGAGCAACCTGAAGCTCAAGAGCGGCGTCGCGCCGATGCGCCGGGTGATCGACGCCGGCGTGAACGTTGCCTTGGGCTGCGACAACTGCAGTTGCGGGGACTGCCAAAGCATGTTCACGGCGATGAAGCTGCTCTGCCTGCTGGCCGCCGCCGCCGATCCCAATCCCACCGGCGTCGATGCGGCGCTGGCGATCCACGCCGCGACGACTGGCGGCGCGCGGGCCTTGGGCCTTGAGGGCGAGGTCGGGGCCGTCGCGCCGGGGATGCAGGCCGATCTTGTCATGCTGGACCTACGCGATATCGCCTATGTGCCGTTCAACAGCGCCGCGCGCCAGGTGGTGTTCGCCGAGTCTGGGCGCGGCGTGCACAGCGTGGTGGTGGGCGGCAAGCTGGTGCTCGACGCTGGCCGGATCACCACGGTTGACGAGGCCGCGCTGTGGGCCGAGGCGGCGGCGGTCATGCCGGGCTTCCGGCGCGACTACGCGCTCCAGGCCGAGCGGGCGGCGCTGGCGACGCCCTGGCTGCTGGACGCAAACCGGCGGGTGGCGGCGCAGTCCGTGCGCTTGGATGGGAGCGACCTCGACCGTTTCATTCCCGGATGAGCGGCCCCGGATGAGCGGCCCCGGATGAGCGGCCCCGGATGAGCGGCACTGACCCGCTGCATTGGGACGCGCCGGCCATCGCCGCGGCGGTCCGGGCGAAGTGGGTTGATCCCGTCGAGGTGATCGACGCCTTCCTCGCTCAGATCCGGCGCGCCAATCCGGCGGTGAACGCCCTGGTGGACCATGACGAGGCCGCGCCGCGGGCCGAGGCGGCTGCCTTGCGCCGCCGGGTTGCGGCGGGGGAGGCGCTGCCGCTGGCCGGGGTGCCCGTCGTGGTGAAGGACTCGATCTGGGTCGCCGGGCGTCGGATCACCCAAGGCTCGCCGCTGTTCCGGGAGTTCCGGCCCGGCCGCGACGCGCTGCCGGTCGAGCGGATGCGCCGGGCGGGTGCTGTGGTCATCGGCATCGGCAACATGCCGGAGTTCGGCGCGAAGGAGGTCACGGACAACCGGCTGTATGGGCGGACGCTGAACCCGCGGGACTTATCGCGGACGCCGGGCGGGTCGTCGGGCGGGTGTGCGGCGGCGCTCGCGGCGGACATGGCGGCGGCGGCGCTGGGCGGCGATGGCGGCGGGTCGTGCCGGCGTCCGCCAGCCCATGTCGGCGCTGTCGGGTTCAAGCCGACGCCCGGGGCGGCGCCTGATCCCTGGGGATTCCCGGGCACCTTGCCGGGCATCGCCTGCACCTGCCCGATGGGACGGACGGTGGCCGACGCGCGGGCGCTGTTCGCGGCGATCACCGGGATGCACCCGGACGATCCGCTCTGCCAGGATCCGGCGCCTCCCGACCCGGTCCCCATCGAGCGGCTGCGGATCGCCTACAGCCCGCAGCTTGGGCTTGGATTGGCGCTGGACGCCGACGTGCGGGCGGCGGTGGATGCGGCCGTCGCCACCCTGCGCCGGGGCGGGCTGACGATCACGGAGGCCGATCCGGAATGGCCGCCCGGCACGGCGGAAACGCGCATCTTGGCCATCGAGGATGCCGGGCTGGCCGACCTGTTCGGCGCGCAATGGCGGGCCACGCCGGAGCTGTTCGACCCGCATATCGGCATGCAGATCGAGCGCGGTCTCCACTGGACCGGCGCCGAGGTCGCGGGGGCACATGCTTTCAGCTTGCGCATCGCCTCAAGCATCGCCCGTTTTTTTCTAATCCGGCAAAGTTAGCTGTCCAGCTTTGTGTTCCAGTTCAGCGAGGTAGGCATCCGGGTTACGACGAAACCTGGTGCGGAGTGTGCGTGCATGTTGGCGCTGGCCGAGGCGGTGACGCAGCCGTTTCCA
>JAABUQ010003959.1_pt1 | contig 26171 bp, 22 predicted proteins | sample 5560001 | NCBI WGS metagenome assembly JAABUQ01 (sample SAMN10711888, study PRJNA513371) | rock metagenome | isolation source: Antarctica rocks | place: Antarctica: Victoria Land, Finger Mt nord | collected 2015-12-18 | reverse complement strand
ACAGCGCCGTGCCGCACCAGGGGCACGTCGAGAGCTTCAGCGGGTCGGCGTACCCGCCGGTCTTCCCTTGTCGCTGATGGGCGGTGCGGATCGCGTCGTGCGCGATTGCCGTCGTGTTCGGCGTCGAATGTACCGCCGATCCACAAGCCGAGTCGGAACGGCGTCGCACCGTAGCGATCATCACCCGCTGCGAGGCGTTCGCGACGCACGACCTCGCAGGCGGCCACGAGCGAGGCCGCACGCTGAAACTGTTGCGCCGTCAACAGCCGCAGCGTGTAGCGCATGAGCACCGCGATGCCCTCGGAGCCGTCGAGCTCGCCGTCGTCGCTCGCGACCGTGCCCTGCAGGCGACGGATCGCGAGGACATAGGCGGCGAGGCCGAGATACGCCTCGGTCTTACCGCCGCCGGTCGGAAAGAACAAGAGGTCGACCGTCGCATCACTGCCGCTCCGATCGACGTGCCGCGGGTCCGTAAGCGACGGCAGGTTGAGCAGGAGGAAGGCGAGCTGAAACGGCCGCCATGAGCGCTCTTCCGGCTTATCGGCAAGGGCGACGGCATTCTCGAGGCTCGTCTTCGCTTCGTCGTTGCGCCGATTCTCGATCGCCTTTTGTCGGATGCGTTGCCGCCACATTGCCTCGTTCGCAAAGCGGAACGCTTCGCACGCGAGCTCGTCGCCATCGAGCAGTGAAATACCGGCGGCGATGCGATCGGCAGCGTCTCGTGCACGCTCGATGTGCAAACGCGCCGTTTCCTCGAAGGCGACAAGGCCGTTCGCAGGGTCGAGCACGCCTTTTTCCCGCTCGTCGATCCACGTTCGATACAGATCGACGAGTCCGCTCAGCATCGCCGGCAGATCCACATCGTCCGCACGAGCGAGCGTTCGCATGTCGAGCGTGACGCGGCCGAGTTCCGGATAATCTTTGGCCGTCGGCGGGTCCGTGCGCGGAACGTCAAACGCTGGGACGGCGCGCGTTTCGAGCCGGATGGTGCGCTTTTCGTTGCCGGCCATCGGGTGCGCATGAACCGCGACGCCATGGCCGACGGCGAAATCGACGCGCTCGCGGTACAACATTCCGAGCGAGCGCGCTTCACGGTCGTCCGGGTCGAGCGATTCACCAAGGCCGACGACGACGCTCGAGCGATCAAGGAAGATCGCGTCGCCGTTCGGCGCCTGCACCGCGAGCGACGCTTGGAAAAGCCACGCCTCGTCGACGTTCTGATCAAGCGCCATTTGCTCGTTCACGAGGAACAACGTAACGAGCTTCACCGTGCCGAAATGGCGAACGCGCCCTTCGACGACGACCTTTGCGAACTCTGGCTCGGGCACGAGCGGACCGAGCAGATCATCGGTGCTCGGCAACGGAACGCGAAGCGTTGCACCGGCCGGGGAACGCCGCCAAATGCGCTCCGAGCCATCGTCGGTTTCGAGCGTCTCGCGCACGTAGTGGCCCCACGACGCCTCGACCTCCAGGTCCGTCGTCTCCCCGGGGACGACGAACGTCATGCCAAGCGCCGAGGGGATCAGCTGCGGCGGCGACGCGACGTGATCTTCACTCGTCCCACCGCTCGGGTCGGCCGCGGTAGCCGCATCGAAACGCGACGGCGACACGTATGAGTGCCGCGGCGCGAGTAGCCCGACGAGGTATCGATCGCGCGGAACGGGTAGCGAAGGAATGACCTCTGCCTGGCCGCCAGTGGGGCCCAAGAGATCATTCACGATCAGGCGCTCGAACTGGTTTCGGATCGCCGCCGGTGATGCCGTCGTGTCAGGCATCGAGACGAGCTACCTCGGACGCAGCGGCGTCGATAAGCGCCTGTAGTCGACCAAGCGAAATAGTCTGCCAGATTAGGGTAGCGTCCACATCGTCGTACTGATGCCGTAAGATGTTACCGATTCCACGGATCGCCGACCACATGATATCCGGGAATCTAAGCTCAAGCTCCGGATCTAGCGTTGAGATCGAACGAACCGCTTCAGAGATGCACAGAAGCCTGTAGTAGACGAGGTCATGCAGGTCAGCGTCATTGGTGAACGACGCCAACGATTCATGTGATACCCTCGCAACGATCGATCTCCCATACGATACAACATCTTCGAGACGGCGACGAAGCTTCTCTTTCCGACGTTCGATCGATCGAGCATCCCTCTCATCTCCTGAAATTTTAAAACACCTCGTAGAGATCTTCGAAGATATCGGCGTGCCGATCCGGACGTAAGACGCGACGCGTCATGATATCGACGCTACGGCGAAGCTCCAGGGTAAGCATTTCGTGAATCGAAGCCAATTCGAGTAAATCGACATTCGCCGCCGGATCCAGGTCGAGTACAAGATCGACATCGGAGTCGACTCCGTCATCACCTCGGGCAACCGAGCCGAACACCGCCACATGCCGCACGCCTTGCGCTTCGAGACGCGGTTGCATTGTTCGAAGACACGTCGAGACGTGGTCCCGCATTCGGTACTCCGGCCCGAGCGATGAGCTGTTCATCTAAACTTGTTCGAGAAGTAAGGGCGACGCTTCCTCGGGTACGTTCCGCTTGCGCGACTTGCCCGACCTACGAGGTGGCTCGTATGTCGGCGCGAGATCCGACTCTTCAGCGTGACGGGCGAAATTGAGTTCGAGAAGCCGGTCGAGTAGTTCGATGCGAGCCGGCTCTGAAATCGCAAACCGGAGCCCTTCCTCAGTGACCCGAAAGTCGTGGTCGAGATTGATATCGTTCCAGCCATACGCAGCAACTACAGCGTTATCGAGTTCCGTATGTAGTTCCCGAAGCTCGCACACTCCATGGTCACATTCGTCTGGCGCATGCATTCGATTATACATCGTAGTCAGTCCCTGTTCGTTGCCTTGCATTAACGATGCGCGATGCTCGTGCATTCGTAGCATCACAACTCCGATTGAACTGCTCATCGGTCGCGGTAACGGGAACGTCTCGAAGCAGTCAGTCGGCGTGTACCGAGAATCATTTCGCATCGTACTTCCACGCGATCGCGACCAAGCTCGATGTATATTTGACGAAATTATTCCGTACAGATCGTCCGACTCAGTGGCGAAAACAGCAAGTGCATTAGAGAATATATAACTAGCAGGCAAACGAATCGGGATCGAATATTTACTTACCATAGGCATTGCTATCGCCGAGCTTTGCGTCGACAGGGCTCTATATAAAGCTGGCCGTTTGTCAGCGTATTGCCACCACCGCTGAGGAAGCGGCTTACGCAGGGCATATTTCCCACTGCTGTTTAAGCGTTGGCGCTCAGGCTTTACAAGGTCCAAGATGATTTTGAAACAATCAGAATATTTTCTTGCTTCTTCCTCACTCAGGTCGCTAAAGTTTACTATCCATCTTCTTGGCGACATATCTGGTCGATTACAAAAATCTTCGGCATTGATGTACTGGAACAGAACGTTCCTATTGTAGGTGTTACTATCGATGAGCCTACGAGCCTGATCTTTCGTGATTGTGAAGCCGAGGCCGAGCACTATGCTACCTTGAAACGCTAATCGAGCATTGAACTTAAGACAAAATGGATTTCCAACGACTCGGCTGGAAGGAACTAGCAAGGCGGATATGCCGTTGACGACGAGGCCGCTTAATATTGCGGGTTCAGATGTTATAGCGTTATGGCACCACACTTCCGCAACTTGGATGGCAGCTGCGCCGGGCCAAGCGCGGCTTTTATCCGCTCGAACGATCGTCCAGTTCATGTTAACGAGCGAATCGAGCGCAACCTCGCGAGTGTCACCTTGTGCGATCGTATTGGTAGCTATGAACCCAAATCGTCGCGCAATCGCCGCTGCACACAGAAAGAAATAGCCAACCAAATCAGCATGGCCGCGTCGATCCGCTGCCAGCCAACGAACAAGATGGGAGCGATACAAAGTTCCGAAACGACCGGAAATTAATTTACCGCCGAGAAATGGCGGATTGCCGACGACGAGATCGAAACCCGTGCCGTCGCGAGTGAATACCTCTGGAAATTCGAGTGGCCAGTGCAGAGGCCGTCGCGCCGGCGCTTCAGGCGGCTTCTCGCTATCGATTCGTAGCCGGATTTCATACGTTGCTTCGGCTAACGCGCCCTCGAGTTCAGCAGTTTGGCCCGCCGCTTGCAACGCTGGGCGGATTGCGTCTCCCAAAGCGGCGAAGGCGGCATCGACCCGTGACGACGGCTCATCGGACGTCAATGTTGCTAAGGCGCTCATCGCGTCGGCAATCAAAATCGTACTTGCGATGCGTTCTCTCGCAAGCGAATTCAACCGCGCCTTCTCACGCGCGTCTGTGATGTCGATCGTAGAATGGCCCTCCAGTTGGAGACGGTAGCCGATCGCCTCGTCGATGAGACTCTCCAGGGGCCGGATGACGTCGAACAACGTACCGTCGTGCAGTGCGCGGCCTCGTTCAGGGTCGAAGTGCAACGCGCGGAGCTGATCGAGCGACGTAATTCCGAGAAGTGAGTCGCCGACGCGTATCGCATGATCGAGAAAACTAAACGGCCGCTGGCGAGAGAATGTAAGCAGCCATAGCGACAATTTTGCCATCTCGACGGCCATCGCGTCGCGATCGACGCCGTAGAGGCAACGTTCACTGATTAGTCGCTGTGCATCGCGAATCGGGTCGTCGTCCGCAATCCGACCTTCAATCTGCCACGACTCCGATACGCGCTCCGCGAGATAGCGGCAAGCGGCGACCAAGAACGCGCCAGATCCACAAGCCGGATCGCAAATCTTGAGAGCGAGCAGCTCGGCAGAGGGCTTCACTTGCCACGTGTCGCGGTCGGCGCCGTCAACTGGTCCAGGCGAGTAGACCAGCGGCTCGAGAGCGTACCGGACGACCTCCTCCGCCAAAACCCGTGGCGTGTACTCGGTGCCTGAGTCTCGCCGTGCACGCGTTTTCGTAACGATGATGCCGCCGGCCGCGTAGATCGTCGGTAAGCCCTGAAGATCGTCTCGCAGCAACGCGGCATACGGAAGAACGCGACGCACGAGCGCTTCATCGCTTTCGCACGCCGTCATGACCTGACGCCGCACCTCAGGTTCGTCGCCTTCCATCACCTTCGCGCCGCGAGCAAGCCCCTTTGCGATCGCCTTCTCCGACCGATCGAGTTTTTCGACGAGGAGCGCGATCAGCTGACTATCCCCGCTCGCCGCCACGCGCTCGAGCTCGGCGAGTGCGATCTCGCTCTCCGCACCGCTCTTGCCTTCGAAGCCGAGGTATACTTCCGGGACGCGAAGGGCATCGTGATCGAGCAGGCCCTCGTACACATGACCGATCTGCTCGACGTCGAGAGCCAAGAACGAGAGCCGTCGCGACTCGCCGCCCAGCGATACGGTTTGCAGCGACGTCAGGATCGCGAGCGTCGTGAGGTCGTCGACGCGACACGCATCGAGAAACGCAAAGCGAGCCGGATCGAACAGCCGGCCACCGTACGCCGGCAATCGCAGCCGGTCGTGGTCGATGCCACTAAAGATGGCGTCGAATGTCGCGAGTAACCGCCGCCAGCCGGTTGCACGGCGTTCGAGCGGCTCGTCGCCGAGCCGGACGACATCGGTGTCGAGCTGATCGCGGAGCGTCGAGACGGCGTAGTATTGCGCGTACGTCGGATCGCCTATCGGCAGCAGATCACGCTCTTCGGCATACAGCATGAAGACGAGCCGCATCATGACCGTCGCCGCCGCCTCATACACGGTATGCGGTGGAAGCGCGTCGAGCAAAGCTCCGCCCCGCTCTCGATCGGCACGCGCGAACGCGCCGACCAAGAGCTCGACGGCCTTTCGCACCTGGAGCCCGAGCGTCTTGGTGAGATCGGCCTGCGTTACGGCCGAGCGCTTGAAGAGCGCTTCGAGCGTCTCTCGTTCGTCCGCGTTAAAGAAGCGCTGGGCGTGCAGTAACGCAACGAACGCCGCGAAGTACTCGCGCTCCGCTCCCTCGGCGAAGAGTGAGGTGTGCCAGACCGCATAGCCACCGCTCGCCTCGGTCGGCGCATCGCTCGACGAGATCGGAACGTTCACGAGCGCGATCCGCTCGCCATCGGTGAGGAGTGCGATCGGCACGCGATGCGCTCGCGCCAGTTCGGTCACGCGATCGAGCGGACTCGCGCTCCATTCGCTTCCCGTAAGTCGAGCAGCGAACGGCGTGCCATACGGAACGCGAATGACGACCACGCGGAGCGCCCCGTTTGGATCGCGTAGGATGCGATCCGCCTGCAACGTCGTGCGGTACTCGGGCACCTCTCGCACCACGGCGGCGGCTTCGTCGCCGGTGCGATACAGCTCACGCCAGCCGAGGGCCTCGCGCAAGAGCCAGTCGAGCCACGCCGCGCGGTCCTTGTCGTTCGGCGCGACGGCGATGTCGGCCAGACGTTCGCGGGCTTCCGATCGAATCTCCCTCGGAACCGCCGGCAGACCTTCGGGAAACGCGCTGCGGAGCACCGGCGCGGTGAGGAACTGCCCGACCGGCTCGACGAGCGACAGCCAGTCGCCTTCGCCAATCTTCTTTTTCACTTCGAGATCAGATCCGTCGTAGCGCGCCGCCGCGGAACGAGTAACTCGATTGCCGCCGGAAAGACGATCGCTCGAGGCTCCGCGTAGCGGCGTACGAGTCGTTCGGCTTCGCGATCCGCTTCCTCGGGAATCGAGGCGATGCGGCGACGAAGCGCATCGACGTCGCGTGCGAACTGGTGCTGCTCGCTCTCGCGAGCGTTCTCGAAGAGTCGCAACTGCACAGCCTCCCCGCGCTCGACTCGGTCGAGCTCCGTTTCGATCGAGCGACGCAAGTCGTCGAGTACGGTCCGCAATGCAGCGGCTTCGGATTCCCCGCGCTCACGGAAGAGACGCGCGAGCGATTCTTCGCGCTCGCCCATGCGAGCGTCGACGCCGGAACTCACGGCACCCGCGATCCGAGGCCATAGATCGACGAACGCCACTTGATGGTGACGCGACAGCTCTCCGACGCGCTTCGCTTTCATGGCGCGTTGCGTCTCGCCGACGTTGTAGCGTGCGAAACCGCTCGGTCCGAGCCGCCCACTCGCGGCGAAGAGCTCTTCGTGCAAACGAACGCCGTCGACACCCGCGACTACGAGCCGTGCGTGCACGACGAGCGCCGGCTCGTCGAGATCGTCGTCGGCGACGAGGGCGCCCGAGACGCGCGTCAATCGCGCCTCACTCGTCGCCGACCACATCTCGGCTCGCAACAACCGCAGTGCCTGCGCGACGAGCGGATGCGCGAGATGCGCATGCACGACGTCGTCGCGCTGCTCGCGCACCCGTGAGTCGAACGTCACGGGCAACCGCCGCTCACGAATCTCGTCATAGAGGTCTGCCGCCGCGCTCGCCCACGAGCGAGTCAGCTCCGGCACCTCGAACGCCTCGACCCCAGGTGCCCGGCCCTGCGCGGCGAGCTCGATGCGGCGGAGCGGCGCTTGCCGCCCGAGTTCGAGGCCGAGCGCGACTGCACGCTCGAGCGCTTTCGGGGTAATTCCAAGCTCGTCGATCGAGCGATCGATACGCGCCTTGAGCTCGGCGATTCGCTCGCGCAGTTCGCGATCGATTCGGCGCACGGCCGCGCGCGGGCTCGCGGTCACGCTCGCGGCGTCAACACCAGGGGGGCGGCCGAGCATAGCATTTTCGACGGCCTTCGCCAGCACCACGCCGGCCGAACCGAGGTCATCTCGAATCTGCTCGACTTTTCGTGCGGCGCGCGAGAGAAACTCGAGGTCGCCGTCGAGCGAACCCGGTTCCGGCGCGTCGCTCTCGCCGACGAAGTGGTAGATCTCGACCGACGGACTCGGCTGGCCGTGGCGATCGATCCGGCCGTTCCGTTGTTCGAGCCGGTTCGGGTTGAACGGAATCTCGGCGTGGATCATGAGCCGGCAGTGCTTCTGGAGATCGATGCCCTCGCTCGCGGTATCCGTTGCGAGCAAGATCCGCACGGGGCGCAGCGCCGGATCCGCGCCGAACTCGGCGACGATGCGCTCGCGATCGTCGTCGGGCATGCCGCCGTACATCAGCGCAAGCCGCTGGCCGCCGTCGCCCGCGAGCCCGGCATCGACGAGGATCCGCTGCAGCCATTTTTGCGTCGCGCGATATTCCGTGAAGACGATGACGCGCTCGTTTGTCCATGCGGACTTTCCGGACGGCCGCACTTTTAGGCACCATTCCCGGAGCTTTTCGATGAGGACGCTCGCCTTCGCGTCCGAGCGCTTCGAGGCACCGGCGGACCAGCGGCGTAGCCCATCGAGTAACGCGACCTCGTCGGGAGCGAGCGTTTCCGTCGCACGCGCTGCAACAAGCATTGCCTCCTCGGTTGCGTCGTCGAGGTCGGCGTCGAGCGCGAAGTCGTCGTCCGTCTCGTCGTAGGCGGCGCGAATGCGCTCGCGGTCGGGCCGGCGTTCGCTCCTCGGTATCGCGAGCGTTCGCATGTGCGCTTCGAGCGTCGTCGCGAACGCGGCCGGCGACGAGAAAAGACGCTTCTTGAGGAGCAGCAGCATGAGATCGCACGCTTCACCCGCGGCCTCGCGATCGGAACGATCTCTCGCGCGCTCGCGGCGCAGATCGGCGTAGCGAGCGAGCGCGGCGTGCGCCTCGCGCTCGTCCTTCGCGTAGGCTACCGGTAAGGCCATGACCTCGCGGCGCGGGAAGCGAGTCGAGCCATCGACTCTCGGGCCGAGGTCGCTATCGATCTGCGCTTTCATGCGCCGGACGACCGACCGTCGAAGCGCTGTCGCATCGGGCGGGATGCCGCGTTGGAAGCGCTGCGGATCGAGCATCTCGAGCAGCGCGGAGTACGAGCTCGCGTAACCATTGTGCGGCGTCGCCGAGAGAAAGAGCCGGTGTTCGACGTGCGGCGCGAGCAACGACAGCAGCCTCGTGCGCTTCGAGTCGGTCGCGTAGACGCCGCTACCGGCGGGGGCGCATTGATGCACTTCGTCGACGATGAGCAAGTCGAAGCGCCGCGGATAGGCATTTGGATCGGAGGGCAGCGTTCCGCGCAGCATCTCGAGCGGCCGGCCGTCCTTGAGCCAATCGAAGCTCACGATCGTGCGCGGGAAGTGACGGAACGGATCGGCTCCGACGCCGCGCCGACGCCGCAGCTCGCGGATCTCGTCGGCGTCGATCACTTTGAACGCGAGACCGAACTTCTCGGACATCTCGCGTTGCCACTTAAAGCGCAGCGCCGGCGGGCAGAGCACGAGCACGCTGCGCGCGCGATGACGGAGCAGCATCTCCTGGACGACGAGGCCGGCCTCGATCGTCTTGCCTAGCCCGACGTCGTCGGCGATGAGCAGGTTGACGCGCGGCATGTCGAGCGCGCGCACGACCGGGTCGAGCTGGTAATCTTCGACCGTGATCCCGGAGCGGAACGGCGCCTGAAGTGCTTTGCTGTCGGCAGAGGCGACGGCGCCCCAGCGGACGGCATCGAGGAACGCCGCGAGCCGTTCGGGATCGTCGAGCCGATCGCGCTGCGGTGTCGGGAGGGTGGCCCGTTCGAGGACGCGCGCGTCGCCTTCGAGCTCCCAGAAGACATGCAGCTCGTCGCTGAGGCCGTCGTCGTCGACCGACGAAAGGATCACGAGGTGGTCCGACCGCCCGCTCTCGCGATCCACGGCGGGCGGTGAGGAGCTCGCGATGACGTCGACGACGAGCCGGTGTCGGTCGCGGACGCGCACGAGCTCACCACGCTTCGGCAACATGGCGACGACCGGCGGGCTCGCTTCACGAACGGACAACGACGACTGCCTCCGATTGTAACGATCCCAACGGTGCGATAGGAGTATCGGGCCAGTTCATCAGTTTCGTGGGGCATCCTAGTGAGCCCGGTCTCGACTGCGGTGATGAAACGGCGAGTTAACGTCTCGGCAACGTCGGGGTGGAGAGCCATAATCTTCGGCGGCGCGGCCATCGATGCGGCAGAACTGCGGCGTACCTGGGCACTCATAGCGCAAGGAGCTCGAGCGAATTGCGGTTTCATCGATGACTGGGAGACCGAACGTGAGCGAAACGACCGAGCCAACAAATCCACCTGCGCCGAAAGAGTCGGCACGTACCCCAACTTTCCAGCGAGATGCCGTCGTACTGACGGCTGCTATGCTCGGTATCGCCGATTTTCGCAAGTCGGATCCGGAGGCGATCATTGAAGCTACGAGCATGCTCTACTAAGGTGCCTACAACATCCTCTCCCGTCTGCATGGAGAGCTAACGACAAAAAACATGGAGACGCTCGAGGCCCTCGCCGAACAGGGTTACGAAGAGGCGAATCAGGTCGAGATCGCGCAAACCGGCAACCCGGTTGGTTCCGTTGGCGGAAACGCTTGACCGGATGAAACCGTCGCTATGCCGGCTATGGCACGAACACTGAGGCGGCGGCTGATCAGGACGACCTCGCGCGCGCCGCAGAGTGCGAGGGTCTGCGAGGCCTTTGTCTGGTACAATTCCTCACAGATGCACGATCTCAAGCGCGCCATCATAGGCTGCCCGCAGATACTCTGCAGCTAATCGGCGGTGGCATTTCTCCGGCGTGTGTTCTGAGCATAACAAGCATGCGGCTGAGAACCCCGAAACGGAGACATCGAGCTCCGGTCGCCGCTCCCGAAGTAGTGCGACATATTCGGAAGCATATGTATCCCAGTTAATAACTTTAGTCCGATATCGCTTTAATAAGTCCTCCTCCGGAGCAAGTTGTAAGTTCACCTTATAAGTTATCGACGTGAGAGATTGCAGGAAGAATTTCAGATCTGTCGCCTTTGCAAAGCCCGACAACTGACCATCACGATGAATTCGCGTATCTATCACCGATCGAACAGAGTTGTTACGAAGAGTTGCGAAAAACGCCTCAGCGCTGATCTTAGTGAATCCGATCGTGAACAGCTTCAACCGCACTCCTTGAACGATACGCTGCAGCAATATCATAGGCAAGTTCGTCTCCGCGTCTTTGATACGCTTCGCGAAGAACATCTTGACTTGCTTTGCTCTCGAACAAGACTTCCTGCGTCAAACCGAACCGAACCAAGAGACGCTGTCTCAGTTCGTCGTCCGCTTCGATCTTTCCATTGGCCGCTATATGCTCAACCTGCGTTCCGATGTTTCGAAGAACGGGAGCTATCAAGATCGCTCGATGGCAATCGATCGGATCTTTCTCGGCGCACATTAAAGTGATTCGGTAAGCCTTCATGCCACTTTCTAAACGTTCGATGCCGCTCCGAAATGATGACGATCGAGCCATTGCTTCATATGACGCACGCCCGTTTACGTAGAGTCCTGGGTCCGAAGGTCGAGCACCCAACAGGTCACCCATAAAGACATACTTCGCTCTCATAGCTTTGAGCGTTCCATGCAGCGCTTCACGATTGTACGAAGTGTAACGCGCAGAATAGGGATTCGACCGCACATCGCACACGACGTCGATCCCATTTCGTTTAAGAAGTGCGAGGAAGGCCTCGAGCGATCGATTCCCATAACCAATGGTCACGAGACGCATGTCAACGCTCCGCAAAGATAACGCCATTCGCTTGCAGATAACACCGTTTCGGATCGTACGCCTGAGAACCACCATCCCAACCCCGCGCTAAGCCGACCCGTACTAACACCCCCCCTCGAACCCTTTCGTGATTTTGCAATAAGGTCATTTAAGCTATCGCCAGAGCCAGTTTTGCCAAATAAGGCGTATTCCGTAACCTTCAAGTCATATGCGTCTCCTGACTGATCAATCAAATTTAACCGGATTTGACCGTAGTCGTTCGATACTGCATTGATCGCACCCGGATCGCAAAGTATGCTTCCAAGTGAGCGACACATGGAGCCGTCTATTATATATTTACCATCGACGATCTGCGACTTAAAAATTGCGCGCACGTACGGGTCGACGAAAGGCGCTAGGACTGCGTACAAGTCTTCAGCGGATACTGCGTCGAGCAAGGTAAGCGTATCAGTCAGTTGCGTATCTTCAGTCTCATGTTGGAAACCGTGCGAATCTTGCTTATAACGAATAGACTGGCGAACGATGCGCCCAGGTTGCAATCCTTGTGCGACTAACGCTTCAGGCCAGTTGTGATGATTCCATCGTAAGGGACGAACAATTGAGCGAGTCTTCAGGTCGATTGCAGCCACGCACACCTCACTTGTCATTTTTGTTACCTCCGTAACTAGAAGTGACGTTGCGCGCCAGGTCCAAAAGGAAACCGGCTCTGAAGATCAGCGAGTGTCATGTCAATCTCCGAGCTTTACAGATATTCGAGGAATCCAGCGATGTCATTTGCAAGTGCGAGTTCCGATCGCTTCGCGAAGCCAGCGCGGCGAGCAAGAAGACGCGAAACGGCGATTACTTTAATCTGTGCCGCCGCCTCAACGCCTGTCAGCAGGATGACTGGCGTGAGTTGCGGACCAATCGACAGCGTCGCGTTTCGAAGAGCTCTCAAATCATTGCGCTGTTGCTCCAGAATTTGCGATCTGCACATCGTTTTTCCGCAATGGTGGCATCTCGTCCCATGTGCGGCCATCTAAGCAACGTCCGGTACGGCGCTTCTGAACGCCGCCCCACTGCTTAAAAAAGAAGGCGACGTTCAGCGTTAGGCAACGCTCACGAATTGTACGGACCCATTCTTCCTCGATGGGTCGAGCGCGCGGCCCGGATTCGCCGCCGACGATAACCCAGTGAATACCCTTCAGATCCAGGTTCGGAATTGGCCCGAGTAGCGGTTCGATAGACAGAAATCGGACGGCCGCCGGAATGCGCCGTAGATGGTTGATCCGCCAAATGTATTCGGCGTTCTCGACAGAGACACCCATCCAGACGTTCGTTGGCCAGTCGAGCGTCGATGCGAGCTCTTCGAGCCGTATTGCGCGTTTCGTCAGAATCTGATAGGTGTGCTGTGGCGTCTGCCGCATCATTGCAAACACACTTTGAATAAACACGAGTGGGACGTCTTCGTGAAAGAGGTCACTCATCGAGTTCACGAAGATCGTTCGCGGCGACTTGATCCGCTTTGGTAGGTCAAGTGTATCTTCGTGCAGCGTCAGTGCAAAGCCATGTCGGTATTTTGCGTTCCCCATGGCGTGCAGCCGCTTTGCTAGCCGATCCGCGTAACAGTTCTTGCAGCCCGGGCTTACTTTCGTGCAGCCGGTCGTCGGATTCCACGTCGCTTCTGTCCACTCGATCGTCGACGGCGTTAACATTACGATTCCTCAGGAAACGCGACGACGACGTCGTCAGGCATGGTGTTATTCTTGATCGCCGCTCCGGATGGACGCGAACAAGCAATCGCATTGTGCGTGCGCATCACCTTAAGCGCCTCTTTGTAATTCGACAAGGTGTATTGAGTTCCGAGGTTGTGCTCTTCGTAGATTTTCTTGACCGTTTTCTGCTGACCGGCGTAGCGCCGCAGCAACTCAGCTTGCAAGTCGTCTAGTGGTGTCGCGAGTTCAAGAGCAGTTCCGCGCGACGGGTCCGGTAAAACATACTCGAAGCTGGCAACGCCTTGTGGTTTCGAGGAGCTGACGCCCGCCATGACGCCCTTCATGATGTCGTGGCCGAGCACGTTCTTGCTGACGAAGACGAGATAATGGCTCGTCTTGTTAAGCGAGCGGCGAAAGCGAAATGCCAGCGTGTACGTGCCCTTTATCTCGGAGAGCGCGTCTCGGAGAGCGGCAAGTACGAGCTCTTCTCGCGCGATCGCATCCGGACGTGGTTGCGCGTTGACGGCTGCTCGTAACGCATCGGCGCGTTCCTTGCCAAAAATCGCGTCAATGTGATGTGCGATGCCCTGATGATTCAGACCCATGTAAATGCGGTTGAAATTGAAGAAAAAGATGCACTCGCTGCCCCAGTCTTTGAGGATAGCGTTGATGAGCTGAAGCGTGAGGCCTTTGTAACCATACGGATCCGCGAAGAGAAGGCTCGGGATGAAGCGCTGCTCTGCGAACGCCGTTGCCGCCGCCTCGTCGATGACCGCCTCATTGAGAACGGGCTGGTATTTCAAGCGTTGCAGGTTCGGGAGCTCAGCGATCGCGGTCCGCAATCGCGCACACGTGTCGCCGCGCATTTCATTGAAGTAGGTCACAACGCGCCCAGCAAGCTTATCGCTTGCGATGAGCCGTTCGAGCGCCCGAACCGGCGTAGAGGGCTCACCATCGCCGTAGCGTCCAGCGCCCGCGAAAAGATCGATGTAGGCCGCTTTGTAGTTTGGATAGCGATCGACCATAATCATCACCCACGCATCGAGGTACTTGACCACGATCTCGGTTTTAATACGCGATTGCTCGCGACGCTCGCCGAAGAACGGATCTGCCGCTTCAGCCACTGTCGGTCGAAAGCGTCGGGGGCGTGACGCTTGTTCAACCGGTCGGACGTCGTCGACGAGCCGCAACTCGGGTCCATGTTCCGGCTTTGTTTCGGCGTCGTGATCATCCATGTTATGGGCACGCGCTCAGTGCCCGAGCCCAGTGGTCACATTGTCTTCCCACCGGGTGTCGCCTTCGACGTAGCGCTCGAGCGGGGCCGTGCTCTTCCAGTGCCCATGGCGCTTACTCATCCAGTCGGGCTTTCTCACGCGCGCGGCCGCCTTCGCGAATTCCCGCCGCACGCCGTGGCCAGCGAAACTGACGGATCCATCCCCGCGCCTTGCAGCGCCGCTTCTCTACATCGGCGACCATCCGGTCGCCGAGCGCGCTCGAACGAGGCCGCCTTGCGGGGCGACTCAAGGCCGGCGTTGCGGTGCGCGACGGCAATCGCGGCGAGCTTCGGCCGTTCGTGGCCAGCCGATCGGTCAGCGCCAAATCCTCGAGGTAGGCGGCGAGGGCCTGCGGCTCGGCCGGCAGCGCCGTGACGGCGCACGCCTCGCACCGGATTTGGAACGCCGCGAGATCACGGGCGTAGCCGCGCCGCGTGCTCCCGGAGAGAGACCGTTCGGCGTCGGTACGTGCGGCGACCAGCGCTTCGGTCAGCTCAATCTGCCCAGATTTCTGTTCGACGACCTCCAGAACCATCAGGACTTCTTCGGCCGAGGATGACCGAGAACATCCACTTCTCGGAACGAACGTGTGCTAACGTGTGCTTGAGAAGCGTATCTTTTCAAGCAGTTAAGCGACGTTGCCGTGTGCGACAAGACGGCACGGATCGCGCGCTTTCGCGATTCGTCCGTGCGACCTCGCAGCCGCGAGCAACCTTACGCCAATCCGTTCACAAGAAAGTCCAGCACCGCCATGCGGACGTACACGCCTGAGGCGACCTGTTGCGCGTAGCGCCAGCCGGCGAACGCGAAGACGTCCTCGGTCAGCTCGACGCCGCGGTTGTACGGGCCCGGGTGCATGACGATCGCGCCTGGCCGCAACGCCGCAAGCCGCCGCGCGTCGAGCCGGTAGTTGCGCGCGTAATCGTCGAGCGACGGCAGCACGGCGCTCGCGATGCGCTCCTGCTGGATCCGCAGCAACATGAGCGCGTCAAGCTGCGGCAGCACGGCATCGAGATCACGCTCGACGCGCACGCCTGCGCGCGCCATCGCCGCGGGCAGGAGCGTCGGCGGCCCGACGAGCGTAACGTCGGCGCCGAGCGCGAGGAGGCCGAGCACGTTCGAGCGCGCAACGCGGCTGTGGACGACGTCGCCGACGAGCGCGACGCGCAGGCCCGCGATGTGCCCAAACTCGGCTTCGAGCGTCATGAGATCGAGCAGCGCCTGCGTCGGGTGCGCGTGGCGGCCGTCACCCGCGTTGATGAGCGAGCCCGCGAACGACTCGGCGAGCCGATACGGAAAACCCGACTCGGGATGGCGCGTGACGATCACGCGAACGCCCATCGCGGCGAGCGTGATCGCGGTGTCGGCGATCGTCTCGCCCTTGCCGAGACTCGATGAGCCCGGCGGCAGCGCGACGACGTCGGCGCCGACACGCGATTCCGCGATTGCGAACGACGTATACGTGCGCGTCGAAGCCTCGAAGAAGAGATTGACGACGCTGACGTCGCGCAGCAGCGCGCGACTCTCGGGCACGCCCGCCTCGAACTCGCGCGCACGGCGTAGGAGCGCTCGGAGCTCGTCCGCCGCGAGGTCGTCGAGATCGAGGAGGCTACGAATCGCCGTCGCGCTCGCCGCGGATCATCACCCGGTCGTCGGGCGAGAACGCCTTGGCGAGATGGACCTCGATGAACTCGCGTCGACTCGTCGGGATCGCGCGACCGACGTAATCGGCCTGCACGGGTAATTCGCGCAAGCCGCGATCGACGAGCACGGCGAGCCGGATGGCGCGCGGCCGCCCGAGATCGGTAACGGCGTCGAGTGCCGAGCGAACGGTGCGGCCGGTATAGAGCACGTCGTCGACGATGACGACGATGCGGCCCGTGAGATCATCCGAGATCTCCGATTCCGGCAGCGCGCGCGCGACGTCGTCGTCGCGATACAGATTGATGTTGAGGAAGCCGAGCCCGGGCCGGACGGCGCCGAGCTCTTCCATCGTGGCGGCGAGCCGGCGCGCGAGCTGTTCGCCGCCGCGCCGGATGCCGATGAGCACGACGCCCGCCTGCGCGTCGTCGGGTTCGAGGATCTGATGCGCGAGCCGCGCGACGATCCGGTCGATTTGCTCGGCGGACATCAGCGTCCGCGCGCGCGTCTCGAGGGCGCCCATCAAGCCCCGTCCTCCGCGGTCAGCGACGCGAGCGACGCCGCGACGCGGTCGCGCTCGGCGCCGTACGCAGCAAGCTTTTCCCGCTCCTTCGCAACGACGTCGGGGGACGCCCTGCTCGTGAATCGGTCGTCCGCGAGCTTCTTCTCGCCGCGCGCGACCTCGTTGCCGAGCCGCGCAAGCTCGGAGGCGTAGCGGGTCCGCAGCGCAGCAGGCGAGGCGTTCACGCGCACGACGAACGTCTGCTGCTGGTGCCCGGTATCGCCGAACGTGCCGTCGGTCCGCGTTCCCATGACGGGCGTATCGACGAGCGTCGCTTGCGCGTGCAGCGCGAGCAGCGCGCGTTCGTCCGCCGGAAGGCCTGCGGGGACGGGGATCTCGACGCGCTCGCGCGGCGCGATTTTCAAGGCGGCGCGCTGCTCGCGCGCCTGCTCCGTCCACGTCCGCACGCGCTCGTAACGTGCGGCCTTCGCGGCGATGGCGTCGCCGAGGGTGATGTCCTCGGCGTCGGGCCAGCTCGCGGTGACGATCGTTCGGCCGTCGTGCGGGAGGTGCTGCCAGATCTCCTCGGAGACGAACGGCGCGAAGGGGTGCAGCAGCCGCGCGATCGCCGAGAGCACGTAGGGCAGCACGATCGCGCGCACCGGGGACTCGAGCTTCGTCGCCTCGAGGTACCAGTCGCAGTAGCGATACCACGCGAACTCGAGCACGGCGTCCGCCGCGACGCCGAACTCGTAGGCGTCGAGCGCGCCGCTGACGCGCTCGATCGTCGCGTGGAGTTCCGCGAGAATCCACGCGTCGGCGAGCCCGAGCTCGTCCGCCGCCGGTAATTTCCGCGCGAGCGTGATGCCCTCGGGCAGCGACCGCACGTAGCGCAGCGCGTTCCAGAGCTTTGTGTTGAAGTCGCGCGCCTTCGCGACGAGCCGCTCGTCGAAGCGCAGCTCCTGGGATTCCAGGCGCATCTGGCGCAGGATGCCGAAGCGCAGGGCGTCGGCGCCGTAGGTCTCGATGAGGTCGATCGGATCGACGACGTTGCCGAGGCTCTTGCTCATCTTGCGGCCCTGGAGATCGAAGACGAGCGGCGCGACGAACACGTCGTGGAACGGAATCTCACCCGCGACGTGCAGCCCGAGCATCACCATCCGCGCGACCCACAGGAAGATAATCTCGCGGCCCGTGACGAGCACGGAATTGGGATACCAATGCGCGAGCTCGGGCGTGCGCGCGGGCCAATCGAGGATCGAGAACGGCCAGAGGCCGCTCGAGAACCACGTGTCGAGCGTGTCGGGATCGCGCACGAGCTCCGTCGTGCCGTGGTCGCGCGCGGCGATCGCGAGCGCTTCCGCTTCCGTTTCGGCGACGATCGGGGTGCCGTCCGGGGCGTACCAGACGGGCAGCCGGTGGCCCCACCAGACCTGGCGCGAGACGTTCCAGTCGCGGACGTTCTCGAGCCAGTGCGCGTACGTGCGGCCGAAGCGCTCGGGCACGAAGCGGATGCGGCCGTCGCGGTACGCCGCGAGCGCGGGCGCGGCGAGCGATTCCATCCGGCAGAACCACTGCAGCGAGAGCAGCGGCTCGACGACCGCACCGCTGCGCGAGCTCACGGGCACGTTGTGCCGGCGCGGTTCGGTTCGGATGAGCGCGCCTGCGCGTTCGAGGTCGGCGACGATCGCGGTCCGCACGGCGTCGCGATCGAGCCCGAGATAGGGCGCCATGCGCTCGACGGCGGCCGCCTCGTTCGCGTGGTCGTGCGGCTCGCCGCGATGCCACACCGGCGCGCAGATCGTCCCGTCGAAGCCGATCACCGACGGCATCGGGAGCCCGTGGCGTTCGCCGATCTCGTAGTCGACGACGTCGTGACCCGGCGTGACCTTGAGGGCACCCGTGCCGAACGCGCGGTCGATCGCGGCGTCCGCGACGACCGGAATCGTGCGGCCGATGATCGGGACGAGCACGGTGCGGCCGATCAGGTTCGCGTAGCGCTCGTCCTCGGGGTGCACGGCGATCGCGATGTCGCCGAGGATCGTCTCGGGCCGCGTCGTCGCAATCTCGATGCCGCCCTCGCCGTCGCTCGCGCGGTAGGTGAGGTACCAGAGGAATCCGTCGCGTTCGACGTCGTCGACCTCGGCGTCCGAGAGCGTCGACTGCGAAGCGACGTCCCAGTTCACGAGCCGCGTCCCGCGGTAGATCAGGCCCTCGCGGTAGAGCGCGACGAAGACCTTCGCGACCGCGGCCGACAAGCCCGGATCGAGCGTGAAGCGGTCGCGTTCCCAATCGGGGCCGAACCCGAGCCGCCGGAACGCGTCGTAAATCTCGTCGCCGTAGCGCTCGCGCCACGCCCACGCGCGCGCGAGGAACGCGTCGCGGCCCAGGCCGTCGCGGGTGAGGCCCTCGCGCTTGAGTTCGCGCACGAGCACGGCCTCGGTCGCGATCGCCGCGTGGTCTTGGCCCGGCAGCCACACCGCGTTCTCACCGAGCATCCGGTGGTACCGCGCGAGCACATCCATGGCGGTGTAGGTCGACGCGTGGCCGAGATGCGCGCGGCCCGTGATGTTCGGCGGCGGCATCGAGATGACGAACGCCGGCCGCGCGGGATCGGGCTCCTCATGGAAAACGCCGCCGGCGAGCGACTCCGCGTAGCGGCGCGCTTCGACGGCGGCGAATTCATAGCCGCGCGACAGTTCGGTCGGCTCGGTCGGGGAGGGGTGCACGCGGCGGAGTTTGGCCTCGCGACCGCAGACCCTACCGCGCGCCGCCGGAACTACGGCTGGTGGTAGTCGCCCGTGCCGTAGCTCTTAAGGCCGACGAGAAACCATCCGACCGGGATGGCGACGATTACGGCCAACCAGAGAACCATCATCATCCACTGAGCGAGCATATCGACGCCTTCCAAAACGAGGTAGCCAGAGTATCGCACGTTCGCCGCCGGTGCGACGTGACGGAGGCTACATCGCGGCTCAGTCCTTCGCGGTGAGGAACTTCGCCTGGTTGCGGATGTTCTTGACGTTCGCGACGATGATGAGCAGCGACGTGATGATGGCGGCGGCGGCGGTGAACTTCTTCATGCGGCCGACTTCTCACGAAGCTGGGCGCAGGCCCGCCGCCGCGCGACCGACTACATCGGCGGAACGGTACCCTGCTCGCCGACGATGACGGCCTGCGCCTTCGCGTCGCCGCCCTTCGTCGCCACGACGAACACGTGGGCGCCCTTGACGACGTTCGCGTGCGTCGCCGGCACGAAGCGCACGACGGGAGCGTTCCCGGGAACGGCGATTGTCTGCGTGCCCGAGCCGTAGTTGACGACGTACGTGTGGCCGGCCGCCTTTGAAACGGTGCCGTTCGTCATCTTCGACATCTTCATGTCGTTCGCGCCCGACTGCACGGTGCCGTTCGTCATCTTCGACAACTTCATGCCGCCGGTGTCCCCCGGCTTCACGGGGAGATCCCAGGCGTAGTTGCCCTCACCCGTACCCTTCATCGAAGCCGGGAAGATCACGACTTCGAGCGCGCGCGCCGCACCCGAGCCCGGGACGTTCGCCGAACCGATGAACGTGCCGTCCTTGATGTCGGCGAGGCTGCCCTTGACGGCACCGATGTATTTCGTGGCCGCCGGAAGCGCGATCTTCTTCGCGCCCGAACCGGTATCGACCGAGAGGCTGTCGCCGGAGACGGCGGTGATGACACCGCGGATGTGCTGGACGTCCGGCGGCGGAGCGGCGGCGAACGCCGGAGCCGCGATCGCGAGCGCCGCGATCGTCGTGACGACCGTCGTTCGAATGAATGAGAGCATGGCCCCGTACGTTCCCGTTCCGAGAAGGACGTCCATCTCGAGAAACGTCGCAGCCGACGCGAATGGGGAAGGCCCCGCTCTTGCGAGCGAGGCCTTCGAGAATCGGGCAGACAGGATTTGAACCTGCGACCCCTAGTCCCCCAGACTAGTGCGCTACCAAGCTGCGCCACTGCCCGATGCCCGGGACTTCGCCCCGGCCGGGCCGACCCCCGCCCGGACTACTTCTTCTTGCCGCCCCGTGGCTTCTTGGCGCCGGCGACGGCGTCGCGCAGGCCCTTGCCGGCCGTGAACGCGGGCACGCGGCGCGCGGGAATCATGAGCTTCTCGCCCGTCTTCGGATTGCGGCCCTCGCGCTTCGCCCGTTCGCGAACGACGAAGCTGCCGAACGGGATGAGCTGCACCTTGTCGCCCTTGACGAGCGCGCCGCGGATCTGATCGAGAATCAGATCGACGATCTCGCCCGCCTGGCGCTTGGAGAGTTCGACTTCTTGAGCCAGCGAGTCGATGAGATCGGCTTTCGTCACCGTTGAGTCTCCAAAACATGCGGCGCAGCGAACGGGTCATCGCGAGATGCTTAACCGCGGCAGCATTTCGATTCGAACCGCTTATTTGCACCGCCGTCGCCCGCTCCTGCAGTCCCCCGACGCAGATCAGCGTTCGGCGAGCGCCCGAAGCGCGAGCGCGTACGTGCGCTCGCCGAACCCCGAGATCGACCCGATGCAGACGGCGGCGAGCACGCTCGTCGCCCGGAACGCCTCGCGCGCGAAGACGTTGGAGAGATGGACCTCGATCGTCGGAATCGCGATCCCCGCGATCGCGTCTCGGATCGCGTACGAGTAGTGCGTGTAGGCGCCGGCATTGAGCACGACGCCGTCGGCCGAGCCGCGCGCGGCGTGCAGCGCGTCGACGAGCTCGCCCTCGCCGTTGTGCTGTGCGCAGCGCACGTCGATCCCGAGGTCGCGGCCGGCGGCCGCGCAGAACGCATCGAGCTCGGCGAGCGTCCGAGCCCCGTAGATCGCAGGCTCGCGCGTCCCGAGCAGGTTGAGATTCGGGCCGTTGAGCACGAGCGCGGTCACCTCGCGACGTTCGTGAAGGACTCGTGCCCGCCCTCGAAAAGAGCGTTTCGTGCCCGACCGGATCATCACCGCAACCTCAGCCGACGGCAGTTTCTCGATCGTGGCGGGGGTATCGACGGACCTCGTGCGCGAGTGCCGCCGTCGCCATGATTTCTCGCCGACGGCGAGCGCCGCGACGGGCCGGCTGGCGACCGCCGCCGCCCTGCTCGGCGCGAGCCTCAAGGGCCGCGAGAAGCTCACGCTACAGGTGGCGGGCGACGGCCCCGTACGCGGCATTGTCGCCGACGTCTCGCTCGTCGAGCCCGACCGTATCGGGGCGCGCGCCTACGCACGCGAACCGCTCGCGGACGTCCCGCTCAACGCGCGCGGGAAGTTCGACGTCGGCCGCGTCGTCGGCAGCGGCGTCCTGCAGGTGACGCGCTCCTTCGAGGTCGGCCAGCCATATGTCGGCATCGTGCCGCTCGTCTCGGGCGAGATCGGCGACGATGTCGCAGGCTACCTGATGACGAGCGAGCAGATCCCGAGCGTCGTCGCCCTCGGCGTGCTCGCGGATCCGAGCGGCATCGTCGCCGCCGGCGGCATTATCGCGCAGGCGCTCCCGAGCGCGGACGAGCGCACGATCGCGGCCCTCGAGTCGCGCGCGAACGCGATGACGGCCGTGACGACGCAGATCGCCGACGGCGCCGGGCCCGAAGAGCTGGCGCGTGCGCTCGGCGGCCCGGACGTGCGCTTCACGCGCGCCTACGACCTCGTCTTCGCGTGCACATGCTCGCTCGATCGCGTCGAGCGCGCGCTGCTCGGGCTCGGGCGCGACGAGCTCGAGAAGATCTGGCGCGAACAGCCGCAGACCGAGGCCGTCTGCGAATTCTGCAAGACGGCCTACGTGCTCTCGCACGATGAGGTGCGCGGTCTCATCGGCCGCCTCGAGGCGCGCGAGCCGGGCTAGACGCCGATGCGCGGCGCGAAGCGTTCCTGGACCGCCCCGGCCTCGTCGCTCTCATAACGCCAGCCGCACTCGCAGCGGATGGCCGGCCCGCCGGGCTCGGGAAACGCGTAGACCCGGCCGCACCGCGTGCACGTGAGCTTCGCGCCGACGATCGGATCCGCCGCGGTGTAGGTTCGCGCCCCGGGTGAGGACGGCTCCGGACGGGACATCGCGGGCTCCTACCTTCCGGCCGGGCCGGGAACGAGGCGCGCGAAACGACGCGTGCCGACCGAGAGGACGACGGGCTCCGTCGCGTTCCAGCGCCCGCGCGGATCGGTCGCGGCGATGCCGTCGAGCTTGACGCCGCCGCCGACGACGAGCCGCTCCGCTTCGCGTTTGCTCGCGGCGAAGCCGCTGCCGACGAGCGCGTCCGCGAGCGTCTGCCAGCCCGCGGCGACAACCTCGGGCATCTCGCGCGGCGCTTCGCGGCGCTGCACCGTCGCCTCGAAACGCTCCCGCGCGTCGCGCGCCGCGGTGTCGTCGTGATAGCGCGCGACGATCGCCTCGGCGAGCTCCTTCTTCGCCGTCATCGGGTGCAGCGCGCCCGAAGCGAGGCCGTCGCGCAGCGCCGCGACGGCCGCCGGCGAGCGGAAGTCGGCGAGCTCGGCATAGCGTGGGATCATCGCATCGGGCAGCGACATCAGCTTCCCGTACTGCTCGGCCGCGGGCTCGGTGAGCCCGATGTAGTTCCCGCGCGACTTCCCCATCCGCACGACGCCGTCGGTGCCTTCCAGGATCGGCGTCGTCAGGCAGATTTGCTTGGGCTGCCCCGCCGCGTGCTGATACGCCCGCGCCATCAGGAAGTTGAAGAGCTGATCCGAGCCGCCGAGCTCGACGTCGGCCGCCATCGCGACGCTGTCGTACGCCTGGGCGATCGGATAGAAGAACTCGTGCAGCGCGATCGGGACGCCGTCGCGATGGCGCTCGGCGAAGTCGTTGCGCGCGAGCATCTGCGCGAGCGTCGTCTGACCCGCGAGCCCGATCATGTCGGCGAGCGTCAGCGGGGCGAGCCACGTCGAATTATAGGCGACCTCGACGCGCTCGACATCGAGCACGGTGCCCGCCTGTGCGCGATACTCGCGCATGTTCTCGGCGATCGCCTCGGTCGTGAGCGGCGGCCGCGTGTCATTGCGGCCGGTCGGGTCGCCGATGAGCGCGGTGAAATCGCCGATGAGCAGCACGACGCGATGGCCCGCCTCGACGAACTGCTGCATCTTGTTCAGCACGACCGCATGGCCGAGGTGCAGGAACGAGCCCGTCGGATCGATGCCGAACTTCACCGTGAGCCGCGGCTTCGCGGCGATCCGCGCCGCGAGCTCGAGCTCCGTCTCGACATGGTCGCAGCCGGCAACGAGGGCCGCCGCGGCCTCGCGCGCCCGCGCCGGGATTGAATCCGCGTCGTTCACGACGTCGAACGCTTGGCGGCGACAGCGACGGCAGCAGCGGCGCTCGCGCTCGCGCCAGCTTGCGAGCAATACCGCTCGAGCGCGCGGATGGCGGCGGGATCGGGCGGCGAGCGGCGCAGCCGCGTGTACGTCACGACGAACGTGCGGGCCACGTGCGCCCGGCTCGCGACGAGCGCGAGCCCCTCGAGTTCCCGGCCGGCGTAGCGATACGCGTAGCCGATCGTTCGCGCGGAACCGCCAGTGCACGGCGAGGGGCGGTCCTCGAGGATCTGCCAACGCACGCCCGGAGATCCTCGCCGGAGCCGTGCGAGCTCGATCGCGTACGGCACGCGCGTCTCGACGACGTTGAAGTTCGCGGTGAAGCCGTCGACGGTCACGGGCGCGACGTATTGCGTGCCCGGAACGACGCCGCGCAACGGCTTCGAGACCGCCTTCCAGCCGGCCGGCGGCGCGAGCCGGCCCGGTGGCGGAGCGGCGTGCGCCGGCCCTCCCGCGGCCGCGAGCATGGCGAGCGCGAGCATGGCGCCGGATGCGCTCACGATGCCGTTCCGCAGAAGCGGTCGAGGGCGCGCGTCGCCGCCGGGTCCGCGGGGGATGGATACGGCCGCGTGTACGTCAGAACGACGCTGCGCAGGCCGCCCTCGCGGCCCACCAGGAGCGCTTCGCCGTCGAGCCGCCAGCCGCGGTATGCGTGCGCGTACTCGAAGAGTTGCGCGCGATAGCCCGGCGCGCACGGGTGCTTCCGGTCGGACCGGATCTGCCAGCCGAGCCGGACGAGCTGCCGGCGGCTCTGGACGATCTGCGGCTCGATCGAGGTCTCCGTCTCGACGACGTTGAGGTTCGGTGTGAAGCCGGAGACGCGGGTCGGCGCGAGATATCCCGTACCCGCCGCGAGGCCCGGCAACTGCGTGGCGGGCGCGCGCCAGCCGGGCGGGGCGACGAGGTGTCCGACGTCGGCGCCGCCCGGCTCGCTTGCGGCCGGGGTCGACGACGGAGCCGCCGCGGCGGGTCGCGCGCTCGCGGTCGCCGTGGGCCGCGCGCTTGGCGAGGCGCTCGGCATCGTGGCGGCACCGGCCGCGAGCGGGATGACGACCGAGGCGAGCGCGGCGAGGCGAATGGCGCGCGCGGCGAGTCGCGCGGGAGCGGAGATCACGCGAAGTAGTGCGCGAACGAAGCCTCGAGCTCCCGGGGCGCCGCGCTCGCATCCTCGTAGCCGCGGATGGTGCCGTCGCGGCCGATAAGCACGAGCGGCGCCCCATGCTCGATCGTCCCGGCGGCGCCCGGGTGCGGCGCCACGTAGACGTGATAGCCGCGCGCGGCCGCGGCGATCTGCGCGCGCGAGCCCGTGAGCGCGACGAAGGCGGGATCGAAGCGCCGCGCATAGGCGGCGAGCACCGCGGGCGTATCGCGCGCCGGATCGACCGTGACGAGCACGACGCGAACGCCGAGCGCGGGCGTCGCGCGAACGGCACGCGCGAGGTGCGCGAGCGCGAGCGGACATTCATCGGGACAGTGCGAGTAGCCGAAGAACACGACGACGGGCGTCCCGCGCAGCGACGCGAGCGAGAACGGCAGGCCGCGCTGATCCGTCAGCCGCAGCGGCGGGGCGGGCCGTGCGTCCGTCGCCGCCGCGACCGGCACCGTCGCCGTGCTGCGGCGCACGGCGACCGCCGCGACGAGCACGACCGCGACGCCGAGCGCGCAGACGACGGTGAGTGCGATGCGGCGGGACGGCGAAGGCATCGTCGCAGCGTTCGTCGCTCGGCCGCGCGGTCCGTGCCTCATGGGTGCAGGGCGATCGTTTTTGCGTTCGGCGATCGCAGCCGCTCGGCGTGCCGGCGCACGATCCGGCGACACCCGCGCGCACCTCTCGCGTCAGATTCGGTGGCACGTGCCGGCGACGCGCAAGCATCGCGGAGCCTTGCGCCTGCGCGCTCGAAGCGATCACGCCCGCGCCGCCGAACCGCCGATCAAGCCGCGGACCGTCGACCGGATGGCTTCGAGCACGACATCGTCGACGACTGACGGCGTCTCGCGTAAGCGCGCGTGCGGCACCGACTGCACGTTCCAGGCGAGTGCGTAGCAGCGCGCTCGGCAGCCGTTCGCGACGGTCGGGTCGACGGCGATCGACGCCCCCTCGATCGCGAGCGCTCGCGTCCCGGCGAGCGGTACGACGATCTCGAATGCGAGGCGGTCGCCCGCGATCGTCGATGAGCCGATGACAACACCGGGCCGCAGCTTATTCGGCTCGCCCGATCCCGCAAGCGCATTGCGCCAATCGACGATGACGATCGCGCCGGGTCTCACG
>JAABUQ010003958.1_pt1 | contig 26177 bp, 29 predicted proteins | sample 5560001 | NCBI WGS metagenome assembly JAABUQ01 (sample SAMN10711888, study PRJNA513371) | rock metagenome | isolation source: Antarctica rocks | place: Antarctica: Victoria Land, Finger Mt nord | collected 2015-12-18 | reverse complement strand
ACGCGGATCAGGTAAGTCGGCAAAGTGTTTGATTAAAGGGTGAGGCATCAGGCAGTCTCCGAAAAGGATGCCTCAACTTACCACACTTCACAGTTAGATGCAATTGCCCTGTGACACGCGCCCAGGCAATTGCACGGGGCAAAAACGCGTGGTATAATGTAAAACAGTGCGCCGGCCCCTCTTGGAGCCACTGAGGATCGAAAATGGATACGAGCGACTTTCGCAACGGCATCTCCATCGTCATGGATGGGGATATTTACACAATCACGGACTTTCAGCATGTCAAGCCCGGCAAAGGCGGGGCCTTTGTGCGCTCCACGCTCAAGAACCTCAAGACGGGCCGCACCATAGACAAGACATGGCGCGGGGGCGAGCGCATGGAGCAGGCGTTCTTGGAGCGCCGTCCCATGCAGTACCTGTACAATGACGGGGCCGAATACTTTGCCATGGACCCGGAAACATTTGAGCAGACCGGGCTGAGCAAAGAGCAGATCGGCGGCGGGGTCAAGTATCTGAAGGAGAACATGGAGCTGAGCGTGATGACGCACAAAGACGCCATTATCGGCGTGGAAGTGCCTGCCTTCGTGGAACTGGAAGTGACAGACACCGCAGGCAGCGAAAAGGGCGACACGGCATCGGGCGGCGGCAAGCCTGCCGTTGTGGAAACAGGCGCCACTGTCAGCGTGCCGTTTTTCATCAAAGTAGGCGATAAGATCAAGATTGATACGCGCAGTGACCAGTATTTAGGGCGTGTGGCCGGCTGATCCCCTCAAGGTCATTCAGCAATCGGCAGCGCGCGATGCTTTGCTGGAAAGCGTCCGACTTGCCTCAGGCGGGGTTTGTTGTCCCCCCTTCTCCATTCCAGGGTAATCAACACTATGCAGACGCCGATTGACTTATCTCAAGTGCCGCCGCGCGGGCCGGTGCCTGCGCCGCGCCCCAATCCATCCTATGGCAAGAAGAAGCCGGGGCGCGGCATGGGCCTGGCAATTGATGAATACGCGCGTCCCGTGCTGTGGGGCGCGTTTCTCATCTCCCTTGTTCTGCTGCTGTTTCTGCTGGCGGGAATGTATTCTGGGGCGTGGAGCAAGGATGCCCTGCATCATTTGGCTCCCGCCGATGTGACGCGCCAGATGGCGAACATCGCCCTGGTGTTTCAGATGCTGCAAGCCACGACCTTTGTGTCGGTGCTTTGCCTTCTCATTATCGCCCTGCGGGATGAAAAGCTTGGCTACGTGCTGCTGGGCATTGGTCTGGTGTTTTATGCGGGCCTGCCCTCGCTGACGCTGTTTGTGTACAACTGGCGCACATTAAAGCCAAGCCACGCGGTCAACCTGCTGATGTCGGACTTTCAATTGCTGTCCTGGCTGTTCTTCCTGCCGGGCATCTTTTGGACATGTGCCGACCTAGTGCGGCGCTTCCGGGCGATGAGCGAGGCGCAGGCTATTCAGCGCGTCAACATGAAGTATGGGGCGTCTGTGCCCAAGCAGAAGGCCGTCAAGCCTTTGTTTTTGGGAAGCTGCTGGCAGCTGCCTTATTGCCGCGAGCATGTGCGCGAAAAGTGCCCGGTCTTCCTGAAAAAGCGCGGGCCGTGCTGGTGGCACAAAGAAGGGTGCATGTGCGAAGAGCGCATTATCCTGCAGGCAGTCATTACCGACGACTGGAAGCAAAAGGCCGCCCGCGCGGATGCCGCCTTCAATTTCGGGCAGGCACGTGCGGGGCTGAGCCAGGGAGAAAAGCGCGACCGGTGCCGCAAGTGCGTGATCTACAACGAGCATCAGCGCCAGAAATACAAGGCCCTGGTAACGGCGACACTGGTGCTGCTGCCTGTGGGGGTTTACTTTGCGCGAGAGTCACTGGGCGCAGTGTCCGGGCAGATGATGGGTGTCATGGAAGCGGTCATGAAGCGGTTTTCGTTTGGGGAAGCGCCGGGCAGCATTACGTACATGCATGGCAGCACGTCTCAGCCGATTGAGTATATTCTGATTGGCGTGATCTGCATGATTGGCCTGACCCAAATCCTCAAGTTTATTGAATTCCTGTGCTTTAAGTTAAAAGTGTGACCTATGACCATTGAAACGGTGGAGCGGGTGGTCGGCCTGCTGAATGAGTACTCAGTATCGGAGATTATGCTGGAGCAGGGCGGGGAGCGTGTTTGCGTGCGGCGGGGAGCGCCCACTTTTGCACAGGCGCAAGCTCCCGTGGAGACGGCTGCCCTGGCATCGGGCGAGACAGAGGCTTCCGCGCAAAGCGATGCCGAAGCGCCTCCATTGCTTGACATGGAGCCAATTGTTTTGGCCGCGCCGATGGTGGGATTGTTCCACCATCTGCCCTCGCCGCTGCGCTATGGCACGGCGATACAAATCGGGCAGGTGGTCGGGCACATCGAAAGCATGAAGCTGATGAACGATGTCCTGGCCGAGCAGGCCGGGCAGATTGCGGAAGTGCTGGTGGAAGACGCCGGCGCGGTGGAATACGGTCAGCCGTTGTTTCGTTTAGCGCCGTAAATCACACCCAGACACTGCGGGAAATGCTATGACCAAACATACCAACAAGTATCAGCAGGGGCAGTGGACCATTGTCGGGTCGCTGGTTGCCATCGCCATTTTGATCGCCCTGGCGGCGATTTATATCCCCAAAATGCTCAAGCCCGCGACGCATACCGGCGAGCAGCGCTCGGCGATCCAGGCCGGGCAGGGCGCAGCGTGCAGCGTTTACACATCGCAAATCAATCAGGCCGTGTCTATGTACCGCTCCGACCATGACGGGGCCGTGCCGTCGTCCCTGGATGACCTGCAAAAGTACGGCGTCACCAATGACATTATCCATGCGCCGGGCTGCGCGTTTGTGATGACGGGGGGCCGTGTGACGGAAGTCGGGCACGGGGCGGCGCCTGTTTCCACGGCCCCGGTGACATTGGCGCCGGGCCAGCCGCCCGCACCGGCCCCGTCTGCTCCCGCCAATACGACAGTCGGGCCGGGCGGCATCAAAATCCCCACGGGCGGCGGCGCGGACACGTCCGGCAGTGAGTGAAACAACATTCTAAGCAGCATGCAAGGCCCTGAGCACAACAGCTCAGGGCCTTTGTTTTTGCCACTCCCTACCGTCCCATATGCCCGACCGGGTATACTCACTCCATTCCCGCAGCCATTCCTGCTGTTTTCCCCTATTTCGTCGCTCTCTTAGCACGCCAGGTAACCCCCGCCTATGTTCAAGAAGATTTTGATCGCCAATCGCGGCGACATTGCCGTGCGCATTATCCGCGCCGCGCATGAGATGAAAATCCCGACTGTTGCCGTGTACTCGCAGGCCGATGCCGATGCCCTCCATGTCCGCCTGGCCGATGAGGCGGTTTGTATCGGCCCGCCGGAGCGCAAAGGGTCTTATCTCAATGCCCCCAACATTCTGAGCGCCGCTGTGATTACCGGCTGCGATGCCCTGCATCCGGGTATCGGCTTTCTGGCCGAAGTGGCCTCCTTTGCTGAGATGTGCGATGCCATCGGCCTGAAGTATATCGGGCCGCCCGTCCGCGCCATTGAAATGATGGGCGACAAGATCGCTGCCCGCGCCACAATGGAAGCCGCGGGCGTTCCCATCGTGCCGGGCACCAACACGGCCCTGCGCGACCCGCTGGAAGCCTCCAAGATCGCCGCGCGGATCGGCTTTCCCGTGATGATTAAAGCGGCGGGGGGGGGCGGCGGACGCGGCATTCGCGTGGTGCAGAACGAGGAAGACTTCCCCAAGACCCTCAAGATGGCGCAGACCGAGGCCGAGTCGTCGTTCGGCAATGCCGATGTCTACATTGAGAAGTTTGTAGACACATTCCGCCATATTGAAGTGCAGATACTGGCCGATGAACACGGCAATGTGCTGCATTTGGGCGAGCGCGACTGCTCGGTCCAGACCCAGCGCTACCAAAAAATGGTGGAAGAAGCCCCCGCGCCGCACCTGCCCGACACCGTGCGCAAACGCATTTGCGATGCCGCCGTCAAAGCCGCCCGCGCGGCGGGGTACACCAATGCCGGGACGGTGGAGTTTATACTCGCCCCCGACGGCACGTTCTACTTTATGGAAATGAACACGCGCCTGCAAATAGAACACCCCGTGACCGAAATGGTGACCGGGCTGGACTTGGTCAAGTGGCAGATTCGCATCGCGGCGGGCGAAAAGCTGCCGTTCCATCAGCGCAGCATTGAGTGGAAAGGCCACTCCATTGAAGTCCGCCTGACTGCGCGCGACCCTGATCGTGATTTCGCGCCGAGTGCGGGCCATATCTCGTCCCTGCGCCTGCCGGGCGGCCTGGGCGTGCGCGTGGATACGCACGTCTTTTGCGGCTATGACGTGCCGCCGTACTACGACTCCATGCTGGCGAAGATTATTGTCTGGGCCGAGACGCGGGGCGAGGCGATTTCCCGCATGCAGCGCGCGCTGCACGAGACCGAGATTGTCGGCATCAAGACTGATTTGGAGTACCACAAAAAGATATTCGCCAATGCCTACTTTCGCAAAGGCGACATCAACACGCGCTTTCTGGCGACGTATCTGGGCGAGTAGCCATTGGGCACTGTGTTTGGAATACCTCGGCAGGGGTTCAACCCCTCAGCCTGCGGGTAATACGACGTTATCTACCCCTGAGAGGAACGAACACAATGAACCCTTCCGACATCAAAGAGCACATGGAAGTGGTCGGTTCCGACAAAGCACACGTCGGCATCGTAGACCATTTGGACGGCGACCGCCTGAAATTGACCCATCACGACTCGCAGGCAGCGGGGAAACATCACTTTCTGCCCCTGTCGGCGGTCGCCTCGGTCGGCGAGTTTGTCACGCTCTCCATGACCGGCGCGGAAGCCGAGTCCCAGTGGGTCGCCGAGTAGCCGACGACGCTTCCCGCTATTGTCACCGCAGCAATCAACGCACTGCACTGCTTCTTAGAAACAGCGCGGTGCGTTTTTATGTACGGCGTGCTGAGGGCATTGCGTGAGCGTTGCAGCGGCTTATCAAGCCTGTACCAACGACGGACGGATTTGTTCCGTCGTTGGTGCGCGCTGGAAACGCCGAAAGAATGATGCGGATGTGCTCGTGCAGCGCGGACACACCAACGCAACGGGACGGGGACAACGGAAGTAATGGTTCTTATCTGGGACGGGGCGAGGGCAGATGGAGCAGGGTGTGACTCAAATTGGGCGCAGCGGGTACAAAGATTGGCATGAAAGCGAAACAGCGCACGCGCTCCCCAAAGCCGCTGGAACGGTTTCTCGTACCCGGCGCATTGTGGCTGGCAATCGGGGTGTGCGCGTGGGGGTTTGTGCGCTTGACCCAAATCGCGCTGTACCGGCAGGCGCATGGGGTAATCGGGGCGGAGCATCCGTATGACTGGGGCGCGGACGGCTGCCTGGTGCTGGCGATGGTGTCCATAGCCCTGCTGCTGCTGACACGGCCCGTGCGCGGGCGGGCGTGGCGCAAAGCGCGGCGGGCGCACGGGCGTTTGGACGCGGATTTGGGGCGGGTGAAGAGGGCAAAGCGGCGGCGGGAACGGGTACAATAGGGCCAAATGAAACCTGCACTTCCTCCCAAGCCAACAGAAGTTCATCCTAATCCAGGGCACAAAAACACGCGGCGTGAAGCGCGGGAACTGGCCCTGCGCATGCTGTTTGAGCTGGATTTGGGGCGGCAGGAGCCGAACGGCGTGATCGCATCCGCCCTGGCACAGTCGCCGCTGGAAGGCGCGAACCGGGAACTGGCCGAGGCTCTGGTGCGTGGAACATTAGCGCATCAAAAGGAGATCGACGAGACGGTATCGGCGCTTTCCACGGACTGGGCGCTGGACAGGCAGGCGGCTGTAGACCGCAATATCCTGCGCATGTCGGCGTTTGAGATGCTGTACCGACCGGAAGCGCCGCTCGCCACAATCGTCAACGAAGCCGTAGAGTTGGCAAAGAAATACTCCACGGCGGAGTCGGGGCGGTTTGTCAACGGCGTTTTGGGGGCGATGTCTCGCGCGCCGCGCCACTTAGATATGCCTGTCGATTTAGATATGCCTGTCGATTTAGATATGCCTGTCGATTTAGATATGCCTGTCGATTTAGATATGCCTGTCGATTTAGATATGCCTGTCGATTTAGATATGCCTGTCGATTTAGATATGCCTGCCGATTTAGATATGCCTGCCGATTTAGATATGCCTGCCGATTTAGATATGCCTGCCGATGTGGAAGATGCGAGCAAGGACGCGCTATGACGGAGTTTGCGCTGCGCCCGTTTGTGGTGGCTGAAGCCGAACAAGTGGCTCACTGGGCCGCCACGCCGCAGGATTTATGGCAGGCGGCATCGTCCGAGGAGTTTCCGCTGACGGCAAAGCAAGTGGCCCGCTGGACATTAGAAGCGAACTTCGCCTGGACATTGCGGGCGGACGGGGACCTTGCGGCCTACGCCGAAATCGTGGAAGACGATGTGGAAGGGGACGCCGAAGTCCAGCATCTTTTGGTCGCCCCCGACCTGCGCGGGCAGGGCATCGGGCGCGAACTGCTGAACCGTCTGTGTGCGTTTTTGGCGGAAGAGCGCCCCTACCCAGAAGTGTGGGTGCGTGCGGGTCGCGACAACTTGGCGGCGGTTGCATGCGCGCAGGGCGCGGGATTCGCAGTGTCTGAAGCCCTGTCCGGGCCGCGTTATGTGTGGCTCAAGCGCGCTCTCAGTCCCGACAGGTAACCAAAACAGCATGATTTTGTCCGATAAGAGCATCAAAGAGGGCGTGGCGCAGGGGCGGATTGTGATTACTCCGTACGACGAAGAATTGGTGCAGCCCGCTTCTATTGACATCCGGCTGGCGGCGCAGTTTCGCGTGTTCCGCAACTATCGCTACCCGTGCATTGACCCCAAAGCCCCTCAGGACGAATTGACCGAGCTGGTAGAGGTGGGGGAAGGCGAGTCGTTTGTCGTCCACCCCAACGAGTTTATCCTGGGCAACACGATTGAGCGCATCTCGCTGGCCGATGATCTGGTCGCCAGGCTGGAGGGCAAGTCAAGTTTGGGGAGATTGGGGCTGATCGTGCATGCCACGGCGGGGTACATTGACCCCGGCTTTGACGGCAACATCACGCTGGAATTGTCCAATGTCGCCAATCTGCCCATCCTGCTCTACCCCGGCATGAAGATCGGGCAGATTTCGTTCTTTGCCATGTCCACGCCCGCCGAGCGTCCTTACGGGCACCCGTCCCTGGGCAGCAAGTACAAAGGGCAGTCCGCGCCGACGGCGAGCCGCATGCACCTGAACTTCCCCGAAGGAGTGACACGCAGCGTATGACGATTGACGATTACCAAGTATTGCAGCGCGGCCCCGATGGCAGCGCGCATGTCACCTTAGACACTGGAGAGCATATCACGCTGCCGACCGGAGGGCCGTACCAAGTCAGCGGGGCCAAAAACGTTTTGGCAGGCGACCTGTGGGTGCTGGCCGGGCAAAGCAACATGGAAGGCGTCGGCGACTTGGTGGATGTGGAGACGCCTTCAGAGCGCGTGCGCTCGTATCAGTCGCGCGAGGAATGGGCCGTGGCTGAGGAGCCGCTGCACTGGCTGGGCGAGTCGCCGCGCCTGGTGCATCACAAGATCGGAGGCCGCGAAACGGTGCCGGATGAACCCGATCCACGCGACATGGGCCGCACCAAAGGCGCGGGGCTGGGACTGACGTTCGCCAAGGAGCGCCTGGCACGGACCCATGTGCCTGTGGGACTCATTCCTGCCGCGCACGGCGGCACGAGCATGGCCCAATGGGACCCTGCCCTTAAGGGTGAAGGCGGCGCGTCTTTGTACGGGGCGACTTTGGAGCGGGTGCGCGCCAACGGCGGCACGGTTGCGGGCATCTTGTGGTATCAGGGCGAAAGCGACTGCTGTGCTGAAGGCGCGGCGCTTTATGCTCAGCGCATGACGGCATTGGTGCAGTCGTTCCGCGACGACCTGGGGCAGCCCGACCTGCCCTTCTATTTCGTGCAGATCGGCGGCGTGGTATCTGACCCCGACCCGGCGGGAATTGACGGCTGGAACGGCATCCGCGAGACGCAGCGCCTGTGGGCCAAAACGCTGCCCCATGTATCTCTGGTGAGCGCGATTGACCTGGGTCTGGACGACAGCATCCATATCAGCACGCCGGATTTGAAGCGTCTGGGCCGCCGGCTGGCCGATGCCGCCGACGGCATTTCCGCACTTGCCCTGCGCGACGCGCGCTTGGAAAACAACGGCCTGCGGGTACGTATTGGCTTTGACCATGTGCGCGGCGGATTGGTTTCTGCCGGGCGTCCTGCGGGCTTCAGCCTGCGATTGGCATCGGGTCAGGAACTGGTACGCATTTACAAAACCACGCTGGAAAGCGACAGCGCCGTGCTGCACCTGACCGAAGCACTGCCGCAGGGCGTCAACTTGTGGTACGGATGGGGATTGAACCCCTACTGCAACATCACCGACCGGGAAGACGCCGCCATGCCCGCATTCGGCCCGTTCCCTTTGTCTTAGAGCATTCCTATGTCAGCAATTCTTCTGGACGGCACGGCCACGGCCAAGACTATTCGCAGCAAACTGGCCGCACAGGTGCGGCGTTTGACCGAACGCACGGGCGTTGTGCCGACATTGGCCGCCATTCTTGCGGGCGACGACCCTGCCTCGGCCACGTATGTGCAGATGAAAGAGCGGGCCTGCGCGCGGGCGGGCATGGGGTCGCGCACGTTCCCCTTTTCCGACAGCGCGTCCCAGGCCGAGGTGGAAGACTGCCTGGCGGGGCTGAATGCCGACCCCGATGTGCATGGCATCCTCATCCAGCATCCCCTGCCCGCGCACATGGACGAGCCTGCCCTCTTGTGCCAACTGGCTGTGGAAAAGGACGTAGACGGCATCGCGCCCCTGTCGCTCGGAAGGCTTGCAGCAGGCATGGACGGCTTCCGCTCCTGCACCCCGGCGGGCATGATTGAGCTGATGAAGTGGTACCGTTTGCCGATAGCCGGAAAGCACGCTGTGGTTGTCGGACGCAGCGTTATTCTGGGCAAGCCGATGGCCCTCTTGCTTTTGCAGGAAAACGCCACTGTCACTGTCTGCCACTCGCGCACGGCCAACTTAGCAGAGATTATCCGGCAGGCCGATATTCTGTGTGCGTGCGTCGGCAAGGAGGGCATGGTCACGGGTGACATGCTGAAGCCCGGCGGGGTCGTGCTGGACGCAGGCTACCAGAACAACCGGGGCGATGTGGACTTTGACGGCGCACTGCCCATCGCCTCCGCCATCACGCCCGTGCCCGGCGGGGTCGGGCCGATGACCATCGCCATGCTGATGCAGAACACGGTCACGGCAGCGGCCCGCGCCGCAGGGTATGCTTTGGAGGCCGTGCCCGGCCAATGACTTCTGACCTCACGGCTTTTGACCTGACTGGCTACCTCCACGCCCAACGCGCGCGCATAGACGATGCCCTGGATGCGTTCGTGCCCCCCACCGCCAAGCACCCGCCCCGCCTGCATGAAGCCATGCGCTATTCCCTCTTTTGTGGCGGCAAGCGCCTGCGTCCTATCCTTGCCCTTGCCGCTGCCGAGGCATTGGGCCAGCCTATCCACACCGTCCTGCCGCTGGCGTGCGCATTAGAATGTATCCACACATTTTCGCTCATCCACGACGACCTGCCCGCCCTGGACAACGACGACCTGAGAAGAGGCAGCCCGACCAGCCATGTGGTCTTCGGCGAGGCAATGGCGATACTCGCGGGCGATGCCCTGCTTGCTTTGGCGTTTGAACTGGTGGTGGAGTGCCGCTTGTTCTGGCCGGACGCGCGCGTGCTGGATGCCCTGGCGATGGTGGCGCGGGCATCGGGGACACCCGGCATGGTCGGCGGGCAGGTGTCCGACATGGAGGGAGAAGGCAGGCATGACCTGACCGAAGCCGACATTGAATCTATTCACGCGCGCAAGACCGGCGCACTCTTGGTCGCCTCGCTTCTGGGCAGCGCGCGCCTGTGCGGGGCCACTGTGTCTCAGGAACGCGCCCTGCGCACGTATGGCGACTGCCTCGGCCTGGCCTTCCAAATCACCGACGACATCCTTGACCTGGAAGGCGAAGCGCATGTGATCGGCAAGCCGGTCGGCAGCGACCTCGCGCAGGACAAGGCCACCTATCCCAAAATACTCGGCCTGGAAGCCTCGCGCCGCCTCGCCGCGCAGTCCTCGGACAATGCCGTGCAGGCGCTCGCCTCGTTTGACCATCACGCCGACCCCCTGCGCGCCCTGGCCCGCTACGTCACTGAGCGCCGCCACTAGCCCACACTTGCTCTCATTACAAGGCAAACGATGGGTTCTGCCCATCGTTTGGCCCCGCAGTCGCGCTGCGCACCTGCTCCGGCTTGTACCACTTCGCGTGGCCGTCCACGAACGCATAGTTGCTGCCACCCTGATGCCGCAGGCCACCGGGCGGCCCATCTATGCTTACACCCGCCCCCAAATGCACGCCGGTATCCGGCTTAACAACATTCGACGCAACGAATGCTGTGTTTGCTTGCGGGCCGGTGCGGAATGCCACTTCGCACAATGCCACCGTAGAGGCCGGGTACGGCACAGGCTTTTCGGCACCCGCAGATTGACGATTGGTAGACGCATCATAAATCTCTGCATTCAGCGCGTAGCCTTTGGCATACATGATGGGAATGCCAGGCACAACTTGGTCAAAGCTCGGCGGCACTGGGCAAGCGGGGCAGTGAAATGCTTCCGCACTGCGGACGTAGGGAAACACCGCATGATCCCAATCGCCGCTGCCGCTAGAAACAAGCGGATACGTGCTGTCATGGTCTTGCGTATAGAGGGTCAGCGCCGCGCTGATTTGGCGTATGTTGGACAGGCACGCTGTCTGCTGCCCCCGCCCCCGCACGCTAAAAAACACCGGCAGCACAATGGCGGCAATGATGCCGATAATTGCCACCACAACTAACAGTTCCGTCAGCGTGAACCCGCCCTGCCTTGCATTTGTGTGCATCTGCCGCGCCCCCCTGCTTCGCTTGCTTGATCGTTAGATGATGCGCTACTCCCCGTCGTAGAACTCCACGCACCCAGTTTCCAGCGAATACTCAGCCCCCACCACCCACAGACCATCGCTTTGCGCCAGTTGTTCCAGCACATCCGACCCGTAGCGCAGATGGCCCACAGAAGCGCGGACATTGGCCCGGATCGCCTGCTCTATCAAAGCGTCGGGATCGTGCGCAAGGTCGGTCGCCAGCAGTCCTTCCACGGATGGCCGCACGCGGTCCACGATGGAGCGCAGGTTGCGCGACTGGCTCTCCGTGGGACGCTGAAGCTCTTCCAGAGTTGCCTGCACCGCTCCGCAGCGCGAATGGCCCAATACCACGACCAGCCGCGTGCCGAACCGCTCCGTCGCGAACTCCACGCTGCCGATTTGCGAGGACGCCACCACATTGCCTGCCACCCGGATGACGAACAGATCGCCCAGCCCCTGGTCAAAGACAATCTCTACGGGCACCCGTGAATCGGAGCAGCCCAGGATAACCGCGAACGGCTCCTGCCCCGCCGTCAGCTCCGTCAGCCGCGCATGGCTCGCCAGCGTGTCCCCGCTCCGCACGCCCGCCACAAAGCGCCGGTTTCCCTTTCTCAGCCGCTCCAATGCTTCCTGCGCTGAGATCATTCTTTTTATCCTTTCTAATTTACGGTTAGCTTATCAGCACATATATTCGCGCGGGCCGACGTGAGCTTCTAGGTGGGGCCGACCCACACGACGGCATCGCCCACCGAGTAGGCGACCTCGTAGTCGCCGCCAGCATAGTAGTCGGCATCTACTGCCGAAGGGCTTTCTATCAGGGGCGTGCCAGTCATGCCCGGCTCACCCATTAAACGCCTTACTTCTCGCCGGGACATGCCGATCCGCACAAGTCGATAGAGACGCTGTGCGTCTTGCTTGTACTGCTTTTCCAGTTTATCCTCTTGCCGCTTCTCCTGTGCATCCTCTTCTTTCTGTCGCTGCCGTCCCTTTGGCGTGTCGGGTAGTATTTCCGGGGCCGGCTCGCAACGACAAGGAGCATTTTTCGGCGAAGACTGACGCACGGCAGGCGAACGCGTGTAAGAGACGGCCACAGCATGACGCCTGTAGAAGCTGAGCATCATGACGATGATTGACAGCACAGCAATCAGTGTCAGCGCGGTTCGGCTCATGTTAATCACTGCCTTCTAAGGTTGAACGTAAGACAGCGGCATAATGCCCTACTCACCCGCGATGCGCTGTCATGGGGGGGTGACACCAAATCAGGGTGCAAAGCGGCATTGTTATGTTGCATCAGAAGGGCTGCTAAGCCGTGGGCAGTAGGGATCATACAGGCTTCTTCCGCCTCGGCCTGGGGGCGGCCTGTGCCGCAACAAAGTCTGCGCTGCGCCTGACCCAGACCGCCAGGGACTTGGCGTCAGTCTGCACAGCAGGAAGCATAACTATGTACTGCTTGCTTTCCGGCGCGTCCGGCTCATACCGGAGCCGCTGCGCGCCCAGCAGCAGCAGGGCGGCCTGGTCATCGGCAGAGAGTTTCAGGGCCAGGCCGATGTTGGACAGCGACGCGAACACGCGGCCCTCCATGTAGCCGCACATGCCCCCGAACATCGCCTTGAACGATAACGCCATGTCCAGGTCAAGTGTTTCCATTGCCGCGCTGAGACAGTCTTGCAGCTCTTCCAAAGTGGCCTGGCTCATGGGTGCGCGTCCTCCGCCTCTTCCGACCAGACCGCCAGTTCATTGCCGCTCGGATCGGCAAAGTGGAACCGCCGCCCGCCGGGGAATGAGAACACCTCGCGCAAAATGGTTCCGCCGCTGGCCTTCACTTGCGCGTAGGTTTCTTCCAGATGGGCGGCATACAGCACCACCAGGGGACTGCGCCCCGGCGCGATTTCCGTCCAGAAGCCGCCCGCAATGCGCCCGTCGTGGAAGCTTGTGTAATCCGGGCCATAGTCGGTAAACTCCCACCCAAATGCCTGCGTGTAAAACTCTTTGATAGGCGCAATATCCGTCGCCCCAAACTCAAGGTAGTCAATACGGTGATTGTTCTCGGCATCGCTCACAACAAACATCCTCCTGTGATGGTGTGCAAAAATACTGCTTTGTCAGACGGTCTCATGGCCGCGCTTTACCTGCGGCCTGCCTTGCTGGAAGGTTATGCTGACCTAGAGCGCAAGGAAGCAGTATGGCGCGTCAGGGACAGCGGTCTACGAGTCTGCATCGTTCGGCTTGCGAGCGTCCAGGTAAAGCAAGTCCTGCCCTTTCTGGTCGCGGGGGCGCTCCACCGTAGAAACAACAACTTGAAAGCCGACGGCCTGAACTTCGGCCTGAATGTCGTCCACCCGCCCATAGTAGCGTGCTGCAATGTCGCCATAGACCTGACAGCGTGAGGCAGGGTCATAATTTTGGCGGCAGGCATCCGTCACCGGGTCATCACACATTGTCCTGACGTGGAAGATGCCGCCGGGCTTCAGGACACGGTGCACACTGCTTAGGAAGGCTTCCCTGTCGCCGCCAATGATACAGTGGAGGCAGTAACCGTCAAGGACAAGGTCAAATGCATTCGCAGAATACCCCGCCAGGTTTGTCACGTCGCCCACCTGGAACTCCGCCCGCAAGCCCCGCGCCTGCGCCTTCTCGCGCGCCCACGCGACAGCCGTGGGAGCAATGTCTACTCCCTGGACTAAATATCCCCTCGCCGCAAGCCAGAGTGATAGGTCGCCTGCCCCGCATCCAACTTCCAGCACTCTGCCGCACTGAGGCATATGCGTGGCCTGAAGCGCAGCGGCGAGGGATGCTAAGTTTTCCTCAACAATCTCGGCAGTCTCCCAGCCGATTTGGCCGTTTGCTTTGTGACGCTGGTATAGCCCATCATGTCCTGCATAGTGCGTTTTCATTCAGACAATCCTCTCTCGGCTCTGAAAAGGCAGTGGGGCATAGGGTACAACTCAATGCTTCATGCCGAGCTTGGCGTAACGCAGGGGACTATGAACTGATGGCAGTATGTCGGCAGTCAGCCTGCTTGCAGCCAGTATAGCACACATCAGGCGGGCGATCAATGCCGCCGCTCAGCACAAACCGCCCCGTGGAAAACAACAGGGTTCCGTCGGCTTGCGCCTGCGTGTCGCGGGCGCGGCAGCCGCGTGCCCCTGGGGATTTACCCTCGTACCAACGACGGAACAATTTGTTCCGTCGTCGCTCATGGCTTGGTACGCCGTGGATCAGCCGGGGCCGCAAGGCCGCAATTCCCAGGAAAGCCGGTTATGCCTCAAAACGGAACCGGTTATGCCTCAAAACGGAACCGGTTATGCCTCAAAACGGAACACGCTGTCGCCAATTTGCAACAGGTCGCCCGGCGCGAGGACGGCCTGCGGGACGCGCGTGTCGTTGACCAGCAGCACGCTTGCGCTGTCCCCTTCCTGCACGCGGACCTGCCCATTCTCCTGGGTGAGGAGGCGCGCGTGGAGGGGGGAAACGGCACGGTCCATAAGGACAATGTCGCTTTCGGCATCGCTTCCAATAGTAATGACGGGGGAAGACAGCATAAACATGGCGCCTGCCGCCAGGCCTTCCAGTCCAATCAAGTGCGGCATGGTCAGTTGTCCTTTTGCGCCAGGGCATGGCAGCGCGCGATAGCATAGGGCAGCGTATCAATGATGTCGGTGGCGAGCAGGCCCGCTTTGCCGCCCTGCGCGTCTTTGACTAAATCCCCCGCCAGGCCGTGCAGGTATGCGCCTGCCGCCGCCGCTTCGGGCGCACCCAGGCCACACGCAAGAAGCGCGGCAACAATGCCGGTGAGGGTGTCGCCCATGCCGCCGCTCGCCATGCCCGCATTGCCGGTCGCGTTCATCCACAGCGTGCCATCGGGGGACGCAATCAATGTCCGCGCGCCTTTGAGCAGGACGGTGCAGCCGAACTCCGCAGCGGCGCGTTCCACAGTTTGACGGCGATTGGCCTGCACCGCTTGAGTGTCCATGCCCAGCAGCCGGCCCATTTCGCCGGGATGCGGGGTCAGGATGGTGGGGGCGGGGCGGCTTTGAACCAGCGATGCGCCCCGGTCGTCTTCCATACTCAAGATGTTCAGGGCATCGGCGTCTATGACCAGGGGCGTTGTGCAGCGGGACACAAAGCCGCGCACGAAGGCCCGCGTTTGGTCGTCGTGCGTGCCCCCCAGCCCCGGCCCGATGCCTGCCGCGCGGCCTCGCTCGGTCAGGCCCAGGGCGGGTTCTAAAGCGTGTGCGGCAAATGCGCCACCTTCAGTTTGCGGCAGGCCGCGCGTCATCACGACCGGGTTGATGCGGCTCATCACGGCAGGCTGGGCGTCCTGCGGCACGGCCAGTGTCACCAGGCCCGCGCCCGCACGGGCGGCGGCTTCGGCGCACAGCACGGCGGCCCCAATCAATCCCTGCGACCCGGCAAACACGAGGGCCGTGCCGAACGTGCCCTTGTTGCTGTCGCGCCCTTCGGCGCGCGGCGGCAGCCACCGGGCGACATCGGACGCCTGTGTCAGCGAGACGCGAACGTCCTTTGCTTCCATCACCGCGCGCGGCATACCGATGTCGGCGACAACAATCTCCCCCACATACTCTTGGCCGGGGAAGTCATACAACCCGATCTTGGCGAGGGCCAGCGTGACTGTGACCGATGCCCGCACGCAGGCACCTTCCACCCGGCCCGTGTCCGCGTCCAGCCCGGACGGCACGTCCACCGAGACAACGGGCTTGTGGGCGCTGTTGATTGCATCAATCACAACGGCTAGCTCCCCTGTGACAGCGCCCTTTATTCCCGTTCCCAGCAGAGCATCTATAACCATATCAGCACGCGAAAAGGCATCCCCCCGCTCCGACGCTTGCTGAATAGGAACGCCGAACTTGCGCGCCATCTCGCAGTTGGTTTGCGCATCGCCCGTCAGCGCGGCGGGGTCGGCGGCCAGCCACACGGTCACCTGAGCGCCCAGGCGCGTGTGCAGGTGGCGCGCGATTGCCAGGCCGTCCCCGCCATTGCTGCCTTTGCCGCACGCGACCGCAATGCGTTTGCCCCGCAGCGGCCCGAAGCGGGCGGCAACCATGTCCACCACGCACAGGGCGGCATTCTCCATCAGCACGAGGCTGGGCATGCCGTAGTCCCGATAGGTGCATTGATCCATTGCGCGCATCTGCGCGGCTGTCGCTAGTTTCATGGCGTTTCCAGGGGGTTCGTCTCTTCTTTACTCATCAAACACGCGCATGATGCGTACCCGCTCGTCCTCGGTCAGCGGCGGCACAGTGGCCGCCCCAACGTTTTCATCCACCTGCGCAGGGGTTTTCATGCCGACAACAGCGCTCGCGACACGCGGCTCGTCCAGCACAAAACGCAGGGCTGCCTGCGCGGGCGTGCGCATGCGTCCCTCGGTCAAGAAGCCGAGATTTGCGCTGGTCTCAGTCATTGCCTGCACGTATTCCGGGGGCAGCCCGCCACGAATGTCACCGTCGCCAAAGGTCGCTCCCGGCCCGCAGCGGCCCGCCAGAAACCCGTTCGCGAGTGGCTCACGCGCCAGAATGCCGACACCACGCTTGCGGGCAAGGTCTAGGAGTTCTACTGTTGCGCCCTGAAAGAAGACGCTGAGGGCGACTTCAATCACTTCAACGGGCTTGTTGTGCTTGAGCAGCCATACCCCGTCTTCCGGCGTTTGGACGCTGACCCCATAATGCGCGATTTTGCCCGCCCGCTGGAGCGCATCCAGGGTTTCCCACGCCCGCCACCGATCCAGGGTTTCCACTTCGGGGTTCATCAGCAGGTACACGTCCAGCGTTTCACAGCGCAGGCGCACCAGGCTTTGCTGCACCGCGCGGGCGATGCTGTAGGGCGTCCAGTCGGGTTCCAATGTGCCGTCATTGCGATAGAAATTGATGCCGCCTTTGGTCACGATTGTCGGCGGTGGGCCTGTCCATTCTGTCAAGGCTTCGCCCAGCAGCGCCTCGCTGTGCCCGTGCCCATAAATGTCCGCCGTGTCAAACAGCGTCACGCCCAGTTCCAGCGCGCGACGCAGGGCCGCACGAGACACGGCGTCATCGGTCGGGCCGTAGCTGTTGCCGAACGCGGCCCCGCCGATGGCCCAGCCCCCAAAGCCGATCTCGGACACGCGCAGGCCGGTCTTGCCCAGCCGCCTTTGCTTTATCTTTGTGCTGCTAGGCAAAGCGCCGTCCGATGCCGATTGCCAGGGCATCTTCCCCCACAGCCACAACGGGGTCGGGGAGATGCAGGCGTTCACCCAAAACCTTGCGCGCATGGTAGCCGCCATACGCCCCCAGCACGGCTGCGCCTGCGCCCAATGCCACACCCAGCCACGGCGACTGCCCCGCCCGGCGGCACAGCGCATATCCTACTCCCGCCCCCGAAATGGTGCGTCCGATAAGCGGGCCGGGAGCGAGCCGAGAGGACGTCTTGGGCAGCTTGTCTCCCAGCAGCTCGCCCGCCGACAGCACCCGGAACAGCAGATTGACGTTGCCGGGGGCTTGTTCCGCGACCAGGGCTGGGCCGAGCATGGTGCGCATGCCGCTGATTGCGCCGAGTGCGAAGATGCGCAGGTAAAGATTGGTCATGGGGTGGTTTTCCGCTTTCCGAGCTTTTGAGTTTCATGTCATTTTTGTGCGCCCGGCAGCCTGCGCGCGGCGGGGGATCACCAGGGGCGCAAAGGCGTTCCGCGCTCGTTGCCGGCGTGTACCAACGATGGAAGAAACTGTTCCGTCGTTGGTACGCCTATGCAGCGCGCTTGATCCGCTCCCACAACACCGTCGGCACGCGCTCAGGCCCAGGGCATTCCGGCAGGCTTGCCGTTTTTCATCCAGAGGGAACCCAAAAGCCGCATCCCATGCGCGTTATACCCCAACTGGCTGGTTTGCTTTGCGTTGTGGGGCGCGGCATGTTGCGTTGTGGGGCGCGGCATGTGCGGTATCAAGCAAAACCTGCCATCGTTGGCAGGTTTTTGTGCTTGGCGGCGCTTGTCAACCTGGTATTTTTGCGGAGGGTTAATGGGCATGGGTTCTCCGATAATCAATCTGTCGGCGCACGGCATTTCGCTCCAGACGGGCTGCTTTTATGTACGAACCTTTGACCGAACTTCCACTTTCAATGGCCGAGGTGCTGGCATCGCTTTCCTACGCGCTGGATTTGACCAGCGGGCAGTCGGTGGGGCATGCGCAGCGCGCGTGTCTCATCGCCATGCGGATCGCGAGGGAAGTCGGCCTGCCGCCCGCGCAGGCCACCAGCCTGTACCAGGCCATGCTGATCAAAGATGCCGGGTGCTCGTCCAATGCCGCCCGCATGTTTGAGATATTCGGCAGCGACGACATTGATGCCAAGCGCGCCATTCGCATTATTGATTGGAGCAATGTCACCGAGGCCCTGAAGTTTGCGGAAACGTATACCCTGCCCGAAGGCTCGCTGCTGGCCCGCGCGCGGCGCATCCAGAGCGTCTCGCTGGGCCTGGGGCAGCACACCAAAGACTTGTTTGAAGCGCGATGCAGCCGGGGCGCGGACATCGCGCGCTCCTTGGGCTTGGGCGAGGATGCCGCGCAGTGCATTCTGTATTTGGACGAGCATTGGAATGGGGGCGGCATGCCCTACGGTCTCCAGAGCGACAAAATCCCCATCATGGCGCGGATTGCCTGCATCGCGCAGACTTTGGAAGTGTTCAACACGACGTTCGGCTTGGGCATGGCCTATGAAGTCGCGCGTGCCCGATCCGGGCTGTGGTTTGACCCCGAACTGGTGCGGATCGTGCATGACTTCCGGCAGGATGATCAGTTCTGGCACACGGTCACGCAGCAAACGCGCTCGTCGCTCCTGCACATGAATGTGCAGGCGGCGGCGGAAACAATCAGTCCGAGCGGCATTGACAGCGTTTGCACGGCCTTTGCGCAGATCGTGGATGCCAAATCACGCTTCACGGGCGAGCATTCAGCCCGCGTCTGCGCCTGCGCGGTCGGGATCGCCCGCGCGCAGGGGCTGGATGAGGAGCGCATCACCCTGATCCGCCGGGCCGCGCTTCTGCACGACATCGGCAAACTAGCCGTGCCCAACACCATTTTAGACAAGCCCGGCTCGCTGGGGGCGGATGAATGGAAGGTGGTGCAGCGTCACCCCATCCATACGCACAAGATTTTAGGGCAGATTACCGGCTTTGGGCGGCTGGCGGAAGTCGCCAGCGCCCACCATGAGCGCCTGGACGGGTCAGGGTACTGCAACGGCCTGCGCGCGGCTGAAATCGACCAGGACATGCGCATCATCGCCGTGGCCGATGTGTGGGATGCCCTGTCTTCCAAGCGTCCGTACCGGCCCGCCCTGCCCATGGACCATGTGTTTTCCATCTTAGATGCCCACGCGTCCATTGCTCTGGATGCCGGCTGCATCGCCACGCTTGAGGAGTTGGTGCAGGACGGCTCGTTCCAGCCTGCCCCGCTGCCGGACGAAGAGGACGACCTGCTCCAGCCTCTGCCGCTGGCCGCCTGACCCACGCTTCTTTTTACTGCCCCCCTCCACACTCCCCGCAATCTCGCTGTGGGCGCGCGCTCCCATTCTGCCGATAATAGGGGCAAGAGCGCCCCCTGTTATGACCAATCTCCTTGCCAACCTGCTTCCCCTGCCCACCGATACAGACATGCCGCTGTCGCTGGCGGAAATCTTGGGAGCCTTGTCGTATGCCCTGGACCTGACCAGCGGCCAGGCGCTGGGGCATGCCCAGCGCACCTGCCTGATCGGCATGCGTTTGGGCCAGGAGATCGGCCTGCCTGCCGCCCAATCGTCCAGTCTCTACTATGCCCTCCTCATGAAAGATGCCGGGTGCTCGTCCAATGCCGCCCGCATGTTTGAGATATTCGGCAGCGACGACATTGAAGCCAAGCGCGCGAGCAAGATCGTAGATTGGAGCAACCTGATGGAGGCGCTTAAATACGCCGCCCACCACACGCTGCCCGAAAGCCCGCTGCTCGCCCGCGCCCGCCGCATGCTCTCCATTGCCGCCAATCCGGGCGCGGTCAACCACAGCTTTATGCACTCGCGCTGCAATCGGGGCGCGCAGATCGCCCTTGCCATCGGGCTGGGTCAGGAGGCCGCCGACTGCATCCGCCACCTGGATGAGCACTGGAACGGACAGGGCCAGCCCTATCAAATCAAAGGCGACAAAATCCCCATCATGGCGCGGATTGCCTGCATCGCGCAGACTTTGGAAGTGTTTAGCACGACATTCGGCCTGGGCGCGGCATATGAAGTGGTGCGCACCCGCAGCCGCCGCTGGTTTGACCCTGATCTGGTGCAGGCCGCCCATGCCTTCCGTCAGGACGATAGGTTCTGGCAAAGCGTGCAGCACGGCACGCAGGCCGCCCTGCGATGCTTGGACCTGCGCACAGGCACCCGCGAGGCTACCGAAACAAGCATTGACAGCGTGTGCGATGCGTTTGGGCAGATCGTAGACGCCAAATCCCCCTTCACCGCGGAGCATTCGTCGCGCGTCTCCGGGTACGCCGTGGAGATCGCCGAAAGCCTGGGCTTTGATGCCGCGCGCAGTGCGCTGATGCGCCGGGCGGGCCTGCTGCATGACATCGGCAAACTGGCCGTGTCCAACGCTATTTTAGACAAGCCCGGCCCGCTCACCGACGACGAGTGGGTGATTGTTCGCCGCCACCCCTACCATTCCCAGCAGATACTTGGGCAGATACGCGGCTTTGAGCGCTTGACGCAGATTGCCGCCGCCCACCATGAGCGTCTGGACGGCACAGGCTACTTTCAAGGACTGGGGGCCGCAGACCTCGACCTGGACATGCGCGTGCTGGCCTGCGCGGATGTGTTTGATGCCCTGTCCGCCCACCGCCCCTACCGGGATGCCCTGCCCATGTCCAAAGTGTTCGCTATTCTGGACAAAGACGCGGGCATTGCTTTGGATGCCGACTGTATCGCCGCCCTGAAGTCTCGCTACGGAGACCTGGAACTGATGCCTCCCTCCGGCCCGCCCCTCTTCATCCCCAAGTCTGCCGCCCCCGCGCCGCCACTTTCTGCTGAAGATGACCTGCTGCGCCCCCGCCGCGCGGCGTAATACACCCTGCGCGCGGCGTAATCCCTGCGCCTTAATCATGCCTCCCGGCTTCATTCTTCCCCTGCTTGGGTACAGTGTTTCCACTATGACCAACTCCGCACCTGCTGCCAATGCCTCGCCCCTCGCACAAACCCGCCCGCCGCTTGGGGAGAAGTCCGTTTCCGTTATCTTCAACCCCGTGTCCGGCAGCACCGACCCCGAAGAGCGCAAGAAAACAATCAGCGACGCTTTGGCCGCCCACGGCTACACCTGCCAGTACCTCTCCACCAGCAAAGAAGAAGGAGCCAATGCCCTTGCCAAAAAGGCCCTTGCCGACGGCGTAGACCTGATCGCCGTGTCCGGCGGCGATGGCACCGTCATGGAAGTGCTCTCGGCCCTGGTCGGCACAAACATCCCGGTCGCGGTCCTGCCCGCAGGCACCGGCAATTTATTATCCATCAACCTGGGCATCCCGACCACCGTTCCCGATGCCGTGGAAGTCGCCCTCGGCGGACTGCCCTACAAACTCGACCTGGTCAAAATGGACGAACACCGCTACTTCGCCATCATGGGCGGCATGGGCCTGGATGCCCAAATGATCGCCGATGCCGACCGCGACGCCAAGCGCAAATTCGGCCCGTTCGCCTACTTCTGGGCGGTCGCCAAGAACCTGCGCCGCCAGCGCGTCCTGTATGAAATCTCCCTCGACGACGGCCCGCCGATGCGCCACCGCGCCAAGACCGTGATGGTCGCCAACATGGGCAAAATCACCGGCGGCGTGGACGCCATCCCCACGGCTTCCCCCAGCGACGGCCTGCTGGACATCGGCATCCTCAAAGCGCACACCTTCGGCCAGGGTTTGCGGCTGATCGGCAACGCGCTTTTGGGCCGCGCGCACGAAGACCCGATGCTGGTCGTGCATCAAGCCCGCAAAATGCGCATCGTCCCCCACCGTCCCCAGTTGTGCGAGCTGGACGGCGAAAGCATCGGACGCATTCGCGACTGGCAGGTGGAAGTGGTGCCCCAAGCCGTCCAAATCCTGCTGCCCAAAGATGCCCCCGCCACCCGCGGCGAGCAGAGCCCGCCCGAAGTCGCCGCCCGCCGCAGCGCCCGCCAGCGCCTCATCGCCCCCCTGGTTGTGATTGCCCTGCTGAGCGCCGGCATTTACGCCTGGCGCCGCCGCCGGTAGCCCTCTGGAACTCGCCCATCCCAGCAGCAAACGCGCCGCCCGCCGACGACGCCGCGGTGAAATGTCCTGTTGCTCAGCGGCAAGCCTGCTGAGCAGCAGGGAGTTCTACCCGCGTGCGATTCCAGCAGCTCTTGTCCTATGCCCGCACTCTTGCACCACACACCCCTTGTTCTCTCACCCCACATAATTCTTTCCCCCGCCTTCTTTTAGGCGTTACATAGGCGTATCCACGGCGTTGCGACGACGGAACAAAACCGTCCGTCGTCGGTACGCCGTAGGAATGCCTATAATCAGCCCTGGCAATGCCGAGAAGAAGATTGGGCAATGCCGATGCAGGCACGGCAGCATGCCCGGCATGGGGTATACTTTTGCGGCTGCCGATGGCAAAAAGCGATGGCCCGCCTGGAAGGAGCGATGGAAACTCTTCATGCGCACGTTTGACACTGAGATTGACACCCTGGATACTATTCACGCCGCGCTGACGGCGCGCGACCATGCGCATGATGCGCAGGTAGAGGCGGATGTGCGCGCGATCCTGGCGGATGTGCAGGCGCGGGGCGATGAGGCCGTGCGGGACTGCACGCGGCGCTTTGACTGGCTCCATGCCCCCACAGGCACGGCGGAGATGGACTACGGGGACTTGATTGCCGCCAATGACCATCTGAGCCTGGAGCAGACACAGGTGCTGCTGGATGCCGCCGTCAATATCAAGGAGTTTCACGAGGCGGAGCGGGGGCACTTGCAGTCGTGGATGCACCTGCCCCAACCCACGCTGCACGGGGCGCCGCGCGGGGCGGGCCGCGTTCTGGGGCAGGTGCTGAGGCCAGTCCAGCGGGTGGGCGTGTATGTGCCGGGCGGCAAAGCGGCGTATCCCAGCACGGTTCTGATGGCGGCAATCCCCGCGCGCGTGGCGGGCGTGGAAGAGATTATCGTCTGCACGCCGCCCGGACCCGAAGGTCATATTTCGCCGCTGGTGTCGTCGGCGGCCGCGTATCATGCCGACCGCGTTTTTAAGATCGGCGGGGCGCAGGCAATCGCCGCCCTCGCTTTCGGAACCGAAACCGTGCCCAAGGTGGACGTGATTGTGGGGCCGGGCAATGCGTATGTCAATGCCGCCAAGCGACTGGTGTATGGGAATGTCGGGATCGACATGACGGCAGGGCCGTCGGAAGTGGCGATTGTGGCGGACAAAGACGCAAACCCCGTGTTTGTCGCCGCCGACCTGCTGGCTCAGACCGAGCATGGCGCGGACAACAAAGGCGTGCTGTTTTGCTCATCGGACGAGGTGATGGAGGCATGCAAACGCGAACTGGACACGCAGCGGGCGCGGCTGGGTCGGCAGGAGATTTTGCAGCAGACGGCGCAGGCCTTGATTTTGGTCAAGACGCAGTCGGTGGCCGAAAGCGTGGAATTGTCTAATGTGCTGGCCCCGGAACACCTGGAGCTGATGGTGCATGACCCGATGACAGTGCTGGCGGGGGTCAGAAATGCGGGCGCGGTGCTGCTGGGCGGCTACACATCCGCCCCCATCGGCGACTACTGGGCCGGGCCATCGCACACCTTGCCCACGGCGGGCGCGGCGCGATTTTCCTCGCCGCTGTCGGTGGCGACCTTTATGAAGCGCACCAGCGTGATGCTGTACTCGCGCGAAGCCGCCCAAGAGGCCGCCGAGGAAGTCGGGCGATTTGCGGACAGCGAGGGGTTTGACGGCCATGCGCGGGCGGCACGGCTGCGGGGGTAGGGGCAGGAAAGCTTCTAGGGCATCGGAGGCACTTAAGTTTTTGGCTTCTGTTTCTCTGTGGCAATGACGCTGATAAGAACACCACGACATGAGCCTACTTACTATTGATGAGCTGATGGAGAAGCTGCGGAGTGCCGATGAGTCGGTGGAGATTGAAGCCAAGCGTGCCGAAGATGTCGGGCACAGCATTTTGGAAACGATTTCAGCGTTTTGCAATGAGCCGCTTCGTGGCGGAGGCTATATTGTTTGTGGAGTTGCACTCAGCAACGAGAGTTTGTTTTCAGACTACCAAGTTGTCGGCATTGCTGATACGGATAAATTGCAGCGCGACTTAGCAACTCGGTGCCGCGACATTTTCAACAGCCCTGTACGTCCTCAGATTATGGTGGAGCGCCGGGAGGGCAAAAACATTGTTGTTGCCTATATTCCCGAAGCGCAGCCACATGAAAAGCCGATTTACATCAAATCTCAGGGGCTGCCGCAGGGCGCTTATCGGCGTATCGGCTCAACAGATCAGCATTGCACCGATGAAGACATCGCTCTATTTTATCAGCACCGAGATCATAAAACCTTTGATGAGACGGTCATTCCCGACGCGACACTTGATGACTTTGATCCTCAAGCCATTGCCGAGTATCGCCGAGTTCGCGCAGAGGTTAATCCAAGCGCCACCGAGCTGTCTTACTCTGATGAAGAACTCTTGTATGCACTGGCGGCGACAGCAAAAAGCCAAGGGCGCACTTGTGTCACTCTTGCGGGTCTGATGCTTTTTGGCAGACAAGCATCACTGCGCCGCCACTTTCCGATGGCACGTGTTGATTACATTCTGGTTGAAGGGCGAGAATGGGTTCCTAGTCCCGACCATCGTTATCAAACAGTTGAGATGCGTGAGCCGCTCATCACGCTCATCCCCCGTGTCGTAGGACATGTCATTGGTGATGTTCCTAAAACTTTTTCACTGAACGACAGTGGCATTTATCGTCGTGAAGTGCCCTTGATCCCGCGTACAGTCGTGCGTGAGGCCATTGTCAATGCGCTGATGCACCGCAGCTACCGTCAGCGCCAGCCCGTGCAGATTATCCGCTACTCCAACCGCATTGAAATACGCAATCCCGGCCATTCCCTTAAGCCAGACGACCGGCTGGGAGAACCCGGCTCTGTAACGCGCAACGAAAAGATAGCAGCGGTTATTCATGAAGCCGCCCTTGCGGAGACAAAAGGGTCTGGTATTCGGGCTATGCGCGAAGCAATGATCAATGCCAACTTAACGATCCCGTTTTTTGAGTCGGATAGGGAAAGCGATACATTCACGACAACACTGCTTTTGCACCATTTGTTGGGACAGGAAGACGTGGAGTGGCTAGCCCAATTCAAAGAATGCAGCTTGTCTGAAGATGAAGTGCGGGTGCTGATTGTGCTTCGGGAGGTAGGTGCCATGAACAATGCCTACTACCGCACTCTTACGGGATTGGATACATTGACTGTCAGTCGCCGCCTTCAGCGGTTGCGCGACCTCAAGCTGCTGGAGCAGAAGGGAAAGTCTTCGGCCACTTATTATGTTCCCGGCGAGCGCTTTAATGCATCGCTTGAACCGGCAACTCCGCCTGAAGTGCAGCATTTCAAGCCTGTAGATAAGAGTTTATCTGATGACCAGGACTTGTCAGACAAGCCGTTACCTGGGGAGTTGGACTTGTCAGACAAGCCGTTACCTGGGGAGTTGGACTTGTCAGACAAGCCGTTACCTGATAGGCTGAGGCTTTTGTCGCAAGAGCTTCATGCCTTGCCTGAGCCTCTCCGCGCACAAATTGAACATCTCGGTCGCAGGGCAGCATCAAATGAGTTTCACATGGCGGTGCTGGTCCTTTGCGCCTGGCGCGACCTGCAAGCGTTTGAGGTTGCCGCTTTGATTGGGCGAAACGTGCGTTATGTGCAAAGTGCTTATCTTTCAGTCATGGTGCGTAATGAGGAGCTGAGCTACATACATCCCGAAAACTTAGCGCATCCGCAACAGGGTTACCGCATCACAAACAAGGGGCGCGAGCGGCTAAGGCTTGCTGAGAGTATTTAATACAGTCCCTTTTCAATGGTTCTGAGAGAAGACAACACATGATACATCTGATCACACCCGACATAGAGGCCGTGCGCCCGCAGATGGACGCCGTCATCTTTGACATGGACGGCGTGCTGCT
>JAABUQ010003957.1_pt1 | contig 26180 bp, 23 predicted proteins | sample 5560001 | NCBI WGS metagenome assembly JAABUQ01 (sample SAMN10711888, study PRJNA513371) | rock metagenome | isolation source: Antarctica rocks | place: Antarctica: Victoria Land, Finger Mt nord | collected 2015-12-18 | reverse complement strand
CCCTGAGTCATCCCCACTTCGAACCGACCTCGATGGTTGCCCAGCGAATCATCTGTAAGGTCTGATCGGATTGGCAGTTGAATCGATCGATCATCGCCTTGCCGATCGTGAACACGCTGCACTCTCGCGTCCGCCGCGTCGTGCACCAGGCCGAGGGGTCGAAGTCGAGCTTCGCCCGCAATCCCAGCCCCACCAGCACCAGCTACGCCAAGGCCACCACCACTAGGAACCGGTCGAATCGGTCCGGCTTGCCGATCTTGGTGTCCCTCAGCGACTGGCCGTTCCGCTTGCTCTTGCCGTCGCGGAACAGTTCCTCGATGCTCATCCTCCGGCCATAGAGCTGACAGAGCGGCTCGGCCTTACCCTCCAGGTCGGTCATCAGGAACCACGGCTGGTCCCGACTCTTCGGCAGGTCGGGCCGCCAGCGGATCACGATGTTGTGCTTGACCCTCCGGTCCTTGCGGTAGGCGACCCCCTTGAGGAGATGACCCATGCCCTTGACCGTCGGGTACTTCCTCAGCGTGCCCCGATAACGCGAGCGGGAGACCGTCACGTCGGGCTTGATCCGCACCACGTAGTGGAACTTCAGCTCCTGGCAGACCGCCGCCCACTCGGCCCGGCCGAAGCCGCGGTCGGCCAGGATCGTCACCGGGGCCGACTCGGGGATCATCGCCCTGAGCTTGCGCGGGAGCCGCTCCTCCAGGCTGTTCTGGCTCCGCCTCAGCGACGTCCCGGAGTAGCTGCCCCAGAGCAACGGCACGGCCCGGCCGCCGATGCCAGCGGCGGCCATGAGGGTGTGGAAGTCGCGGACGTCGGTCCAGTCGAGGCTGACGATCAGCGGCTTCTTCCGCCCCCGGGCCAGCTTCTTGACCACGCCGGCCATGGCCTGATCGACCTCGACGCGGCGGTTGCAGGTGAACCGCCAGGCCCGCTTGATGGTGTGCTTGGCGGAGACGGTGCCGGCCATCTTGCGGCCGATGGTGGCCAGGTTGAGACGCTCGGCGCGGACGGCGGCGGCGACCAGGGCGGCCAGGGTCTTGGACTGGCTGGGCAGGAGATTGGAGGTGACGCAGACGACCCATTCGAGGATAGACTGTGTGGACACGGTGGCTCCCTGCTGGCGTGAGGCGATCGGTTGGCTTGGTAACCCCGATTGTCCCGCGCCCAAGGCGCGGAGCCACTGTGTTTTCAGTCCAGAACCCTCAGTGGGGATGACTCGGGGTGGTCCCCGGTTGATCTGGCCGACGTCCCCTGGTCCACTGGCCGGGGGGATGGGCTCGCCGTGGGCCCCGAGATCGCGGCGGTTTCGGGACGGGGCTGACATGGCGACCGGCGAAACGGGGCGGTGGCGGCGGGCGGTCGGCTTGCTGGTCCTGGCGGTGGGCCTCGCGTTGGGGATTGGCGGGGCCTTGATCCTGCCCCAGTGGCTCATGGCGGCCTTCCCGCGCCGGGTGGTCCGGCAGCTCGCGGCGGATTTCTTGAATGGGTTGCTGGTCGCCTACCTGGCGGGGCTGGCGGTCGCGGTCCCGGGGCTGGTCGTGCTGGCCGGTTCGCTCCGGCGAGCCCGTCGACGCGGAATCCGGGCTCCTCGGCGGGCCCGGGCGCTGGCGGCGTGCGGGTCGTTCTTGGTCGGGGCGGCGATCCTGGAAGGGCTGGCGGCGGCCCGGCTCGCCCGGGTCCGGCGGGTCGAGCTGCCGGCGCCCCGGTTCGCCGCCGAGGCGGGTCCCGGGTCCGGCGAAATCTACCTCGTCGTCATCGGCGAGTCGACCGCGATGGGGTTGCCGTACCACCCGTGGCTCTCGATCGGCCAGGTCGTCGCCTGGCAACTGGAGCGGGCGATCCCAGGGCGGCGGGTGGTGGTCGAGACCCGCGCCGGGGGCGGGTTCAACCTGGTCGAGGGGTTGCAGGGGCTGGAGGGCTTGAAACGGCGGCCGGACGCGATCCTCTTGTATTCGGGCCACAACGAGTTCCAGGGATTTTACCGGCTGTCTCGCGAGGTTGCCTATTACGCGGATCAGTTCTCGGCCCGGGATCGCTGGGCCCGCCGGGTCCGCCGGGCCTCGCCGCTGGCCGAATTGATCCTGGCGACCCTCGAAAAGCAGCTCATCGACAGCCCGCCGCCGCCGTCGGACATCCGGCGGCTGGTCGACGGCCCGGCCTGCACCCCCGAGGAGCGGGCCGAGATCCTGGCGTCGTTCCGGGCGCGACTCGGCGGGTTCGCCGCCTATTGCGAGCGGGCGGGGACCTTGCCCATCGTGTTCGTCCCCGCCGGCAACGACGCCGGCTTCGACCCCAGCCGGTCCGTCCTCGACCCGTCGGCCACGGCCGCCGATCGCTCGGCGTTCGGGCGCGACTTCGGCCGGGCCCGGTCCTTGGAACGGTCGGACCCGAAGGCGAGCGAGGCCGCTTACCGGGCGCTCCTGGCCGGGCAACCCGGGTTCGCCGAGGCCCACTTCCGCCTGGCCCGCCTCCTGGAGCGGTCGGGGGACCACGCCGGGGCGAACCGCCATTATGTCGAGGCGCGCGACCGGGACGCCTTGCCGCTCCGCTGCCCGAGCGACTTCCAGGCCGCCGTCCGGGACGCGATGGCCGGGCACGATGCCCTGGTGATCGACGCCCCCGAGGTGCTCCGCCCGCTCGCCGAGCATGGCATCCTCGACGGTCGGCTTTTCTCCGACGCCCACCATCCCAACCTGATCGGCTACTCCGCGATGGCCGGCGAGGTCTTGCGCCGGCTCCAGGCCCGGGGGGCGTTCGGATGGCCAGCGGACCGCGCCGCCCCGACGGTCGACCCGGCCGAGGTCGCCGACCATTTCGGGCTCGACCGGGCCCGGTGGTCCGAAGTCTGCCGGCGGTCGGAGGACTGGTACGGGAGCGTGGCCCCGATCCGGTTCGACCCGGCCGATCGCCTCGCCCGCAAGGCCGCTTACGCCGAGGCCACCCGCCAGATCCGGGCGGGGACGCCGCCCGATCGGGCGGGCGTCCCCGGCCTCGGGGCCCCGGCGGTCAAAACAACGTATAAATGAACGGCGCGACGCCGGTGCTCGCCAGGACCACCAGGATGCCGAACACGCCGATCATCAGGAGGATCGGCAGCATCCACCACTTCTTGGTCTCCCCGAGGAACCCGAGGAACTCCGCCATCAGGCCCGGCTGGGGCTGCTCGGCGAGTCGCTCCAGGGCGTCGCGCTTGTCGGTCTCGTCGCTCATGGGCGGGCCTTCCCTCGTTCAATAAGGTCGGAAGTAGCGGTCGAGCACGCCGCCCGGCCGGTAGGGTTCCCAGTAGGTCGGCGCCTCGGGGTCGAGCTTCCGATGGAGGGCGTCGCGGCCCAGGAGGCGAAAGGCCAGGGCGATCGGCGTGAAGACCAGGTAATAGAGGAGCGCCAGGGCGATCTTCGACGTGGCCCACCCGATCGGCCACGTCGCCAGGGTGAGGCCGAGGAAGAGGGGCCCGAGCCACCCCGGGCGGGCCAGCCCGACCAGCCGGATCAGGACGGCGAGGGCCCACGAGGCCAGGGCCAGGCGGGGCTGGCCTCGGGAGAGGGCCAGGGGGGCGGCGACCATCCCCAGGGCGAACATCCCGGCCTCGGAGAACTCGGCCAGGGTCTTGCGGTCGGGCGTCCAGTTGATCGGGATCATGGTCGTGGGTCACTCCGGCGCGGCGTCAGTCGAGCGGGAACCGGGCGAGGTGGGCCTCGACCTCGGCGGGGTCCGGCGGGCTCGCGTCGGCCTTGCGGACCAGGAAGCGGCCGAGGGCGAGGACGTCGACGCCGGTGGCCAGGAAGGTCCGATAGGCGTCGGCGGGGGACTCGACGATCGGCTCGCCCCGGACGTTGAAGCTGGTGTTGATCAGCAGCGGGCAGCCGGTCCGCCGCTCAAAGGCCCGGAGGAGGCGGGCGAACAGCGGGTTCCGGGCGTCGTCCACCGTCTGGACCCGGGCCGAGCCGTCGACGTGGGTGACGGCGGGGATCGTGCTCCGGGGGACCTTGAGCTTGTCGATCCCGAACAGGTGGCCCGAGTCTCCCGGGTCGCTGACCCTCTGCTCGGGCGCCACCGGGGCGACGACCAGCATGTACGGGCTCTCTTCCCCCCGGGGCATGGCGAAGTAGTCGCCCGCGCGGTCGGCGAGGACCGAAGGGGCGAACGGGCGGAACGACTCGCGAAACTTGATCTTGAGGTTCATCGTCGACTGCATCTCGGGGTCGCGCGGGTCGCCGAGCAGGCTCCGCGAGCCGAGGGCGCGGGGGCCGAACTCCATCCGCCCCTGGAACCAGCCGACGACCGCCCCCTCGGCCAGGTGGGCGGCCACGGCGTCGCACAAGGCGTCGTCGTCGCCGGACCGCTCGAACTGGGCCCCGACGGAGCGGAGGAACCGCTCGACCCGGGCGTCGGAGTAACTCGGCCCGAGGAGCGAGCCGGACTGGCCGTCGGGTTCGCCGGGGACCCGGGGATGGGCGAGCAACTGGTGGTGGATCAGGAGCGCCACGCCGAGGGCCCCGCCGGCGTCCCCGGCGGCGGGCTGGACCCAGAGGCGATCGAACGGCCCGTCGCGGAGCAGGCGGCCGTTGGCCACGCAGTTGAGGGCGACCCCGCCGGCCAGGCACAGGTCGCGCATCCCGGTCCGGGCGTGGACGTGGCGGGCCATCCTCAAGAAAATCTCCTCGGTGACGACCTGGATCGACGCGGCCAGGTCCATCTCGCGATCGGTGAGCGGCGACTCGGGCCGCCGAGGGGGGCCGCCGAACAGGCGGTGGAACCGGGGCGAGGTCATCGTCAGGCCGGCGGCGTATCGGAAATACGCCTGGTCCATCCGGAACGAGCCGTCGGCCTTGAGGTCGAGGAGGTGGCGGAAGATCCGGTCGGCATACTTCGGCTCGCCGTAGGGGGCGAGCCCCATCAGCTTGTATTCGCCGGAGTTGACCCGGAACCCGCAATAATAGGTGAAGGCCGAATAGAGGAGCCCGAGCGAGTGCGGGAACCGGAGCTGGTCCGTCAGCTCGATCTTCGGGCCCCTCCCGGCGCCGAAGCTGGCCGTGGCCCACTCGCCCACGCCGTCGACGGTCAGGATGGCCGCCTCGGCGAACGGCGACGGGTAGAAGGCGCTGGCGGCGTGCGACTCGTGGTGGTCGGCGAACAGGAACCGCTTCGTGTACGCCCCTCCCAGGGCCCGGGACATCGTCCGGGGGAGGAACAGCTTCTCGCGGACCCAGACCGGCAGGGCCATCCCGAACGATCGGAACCCGAGCGGGGCGTGGGCCAGGTAGGTTTCGAGCAACCGCTCGAACTTCAAGAGCGGCTTGTCGTAGAAGCCGACCCAGTCGAGGTCGGCGGCGGCCAGCCCGGCTTCCCGGAGGCAGGATTCGACGGCCCGGGCGGGGAAGCCGGGGTCGTGCTTCCGGCGGGTGAATCGCTCCTCCTGCGCGGCGGCGACGACCCGGCCGTCGACGACGAGCGCCGCGGCCGAGTCGTGGTAGAACGCCGAGATGCCGAGGATGGCGGCCATGAGAGCGGTTGCCGACCGAGGGCCCGCCGTCAGCGGACTTCGACCGCTTCCAGCTTCAACTTGTTAGCGACCCGGACCACCGAGGTGAAGGTCTCGAAGGGGGACACGCCGTCGAGGCTGGTGTCGGACAGCTTGAGGTGGACGGCGTCGACGGCGTCCTGGTCGAAGGCCGAGTCGATGGCGACCCAGCGGCGGTTGACGTAGACCTCGTTCCACATGTGGAATCCGAACCCGCCCAGGCTCGTGGCGTAGACCAGCCCCACGACCACCCGGGCCGGGATGCCCTGGGCCCGGCACATGGCGGCGGTCAGGACGCCGTGCTCGGTGCAGTCGCCGGAAAGGGTCCGGGCGACCTCGTCGGCGGCGGCGAAGCTGGTCGAGAAGTTCTTGTCCTTCATGTTGACCGCCACCCACTTGTTGATCGCCCGGGCCTTGGCCCAGGGGGCGGACGCGGCGCCGATGGCCCGCCTCGACAGCGCGATCACGCCGGCGTCGTCGGAGTTGACCAGGGGGTTGGACCGGAGGAACTCGGGGCCGACAGTCTCCGGGCCGGCCGGGCCATCGTCGGGCCCCGCGGTCTTGACTTCGAGGATCGCGGAATGGGAGTCGGGGCCCGGCTTGGTCGACTGGCGGCGGTCGTTGGGGAAGAACTGGCCGGGGTCGGCCTCGGGCATCGTCACCTTGTAGACGACGCTCCGGCTTTCCTCGGGCCTGGTGATCTTCCGGCCGATCTTGACGACCAGCCCCTGGATCAGGTCGAACTGTTGACCCTCCGCCGGCGGTTTCAGGGCCCCTTCCTTGGTGGTCCGGTAGGTGACCATCCCGCCGAAGGCGTCGTTGTGGGTCTTGAGGACCTGGCCGGCGGAGTCGACCCAGAAGGTCTGGCTCATCTCGGGCATCTTCTTGCCGTCGAGGGCAGTCAACTCCTGGTCGACCCGGAGCACGTCGCGGTTCACGCCGCCGCCGAGGGCGATCGGCTCGACCGCCCGGGCCGTCAACGTCGCCTCGGCGACCTTGTTGAGGTCGGGCACGAAGGTCTTGAGCTTGCGGACCTCGCCCGGCTTCATCGGGCTCCTCGAAAAGCTCTGCTCGGGGCCGTAAGGGCCGCGGACCTCGGGCCCCCAGGGGATCACCTCTTGCTGGCGCTGGTTGCCGCCATCGATCTTGAGCGTCATCTTGCCGTCGACGACGTCGCCGTGGACCCGCATGACCTGCTGGCTGGCGTGGGTCCGGGTGTCGAGCCGGAGGACTTCCCCTTCGGGGGTCTCGATGGTCCCGTATTCCAGCTCCATCGTCGCGGTATCCTTGCCGCGCTTGAAGGACAGGTTGAAGTTGACCCGGACGCGGACGAGCTTGCGGCCGCGCTCCTGGAGCGGCTCGACCGTGGTGTGCATGTGGCCAACCTTGCTCCCCGAGAGGAACACGGCGTCCCACGAATCTTGCTGGGCGAGGGCCCGGCCGGGCGTCGCCAGCGGGGCGAGCAGGCCCAGGGCGATCGCCGCCCACTTCGAGCGTTGTCCGATCCGTCGCATCAGAAGCCCTTTCCCTGTACGCGGGACGAGTGGCCCGGCCCTCGGGCGAGACGCGCGGACGACTCGGGCCCCCCTGGACCGGGAAGGGTCGTCCCCGAGATTGTACTATGAAGGAAAAGGGCGGTCGGCTCAAGCTCGACGACGACTTCGCGGGCGGGATGGGAGGGGTCCGGGCGGTGTTGGGGGTCGGATCGGGCGGGATCGACGATCAACCGACGGTGATCATCGCCGAGAACTGGTCGCCGGAGAGCAGTTCGAGGGCGCCATGCAGGGCCAACTGGCGGGTGTGGTGCGACGGGACCTGGCCGCGGACGACCACGTGACCCTGGATCTCCTCGACCGTGAGGTTGCGGATTCGACCGTGAGTCGACTCGCGAACCCGGGCCTCGATCTGCTGGATCAGGGAAGGCGGCTGCGGGATCATGCGGGCAACTCCTGATCGTCTGGGGCAACGCGAGGCGCGATTCGTCGAGCAATCAGTGAGCCATCATCGGCGTCGAGGACGGCCGGCAATCTCGATCGAAGCCGAGACCGGGCAAGGGAATGTGCCCTGAATTTCGGGGCAATGGCGGAATTATAGGCCCTTTTTGGACTCTCGGCCCGGAATCCCTGAAGTTTCTCGATTTTTCCGATTCTCGGGGTTGATCTCTTTCCTGAATGAACGCAGCTCAGACTATTCGTCGGGGTCGGGGTCATCCGGGAAAGGAGGGGGGCATGCAAAATTCGGGCAATTCTCGGGCCAGCTCTGATAATCTGGCGAGGTCCCAGTCGTCCACCGCGTCTTTCCAGCGGTCCCAGAATGGCTCGCGTCCCCGGCCGGTCAGCTCGCTGAGGCGGCCGAGGTTGTATCCGAGCTGGAGGACGGAGCGGCGGTCCCCCTCGCCCCGGGTCACGATTTCGACGATCTTGGCCACGCAATGGATCATGTTCGATTGCCGTCAATCCCGACGCTTGCGGGCGAGCTGGACCATCAAGGTTTCCAGGACGACGCGGGGGGGCAAGGCGGAGTCGCCTTTCATGTCGAGGTCGGCCCGGAGCAGGAGGGCGGGGAGGGCGTCGACCCGCCCGGGGCCGAGGTGCGCGTGCTGCTTGCCGGCCTTGTCGACGGCCCCCGGGTAGATCCCGGCCCGGCGGCACGCCTCGCGGAGTTCGACGCGGGCCCGGCGCAACTGGCCGGCGTGGTGGACTTTCTGGAGCGAGTAGGTCATCCCGGCCAGGAGTTTGATCGGCGGCTCGCCCGCGGCGAGCAGGCCGTCGAGGTCGGCCAGGGCCTCGGCCGCCTGGCCGGTGGTGGCGGCGTCGATCGTCCGCCAGATCGTCTCGATCCGCCCGGCGCCGACCATCCGGGCCACGTCGTCGCGGCGGATCGCGGCCCGCTCCCCCACGTAAACCGCCAGCTTCTCGACCTCGGACGCCAGGAGGCCGACCTCCGGCCCCACCAGCTCGACCAGGAGCCGGGCCGCGTCTTCTTCGAGCTTCGCGGCGCACCGGGCCTTCGCCAGTTGGACCAGCCAGGGGGGCAACTCGCGCTCGTCGGGGGTCTTGCACTCGACGGCGAGGCCCACCTTCTCCACCGCCTTGGCGAGCTTGGTCGTGCCCGGCCACACCTTGACCGACAGGACGAGCACCCCGGAGCGCGACGGCTTCTCGGCGTAGGATTCCAGCTCCTTCCGGTGCGCGGTCACGAACGGGTCGGCGTTGTCCACGATCACGACTCGCGCCTTGGCCAGGAACGGGAGGGTCCGGACCTCGTCGAGGACGCCCGCCAGGCTGGCATGCTCGCCCGCGAACCGGGCGACCGCCATGTCGTCGTCGGCCCCCTTCAGGGCCAGGCGGGTGATCGCCCGGAGCGTCTCGTCCCGGAGGTAGGCGTCGTCGCCCGACACGGCATAGATCGGCCGGGACGTGGCGTCCTTCGCCGGTCGGAGGAATTCGAAGGCGTGCATCGCGGCTCCGCTCCCCCGATCCTCGATCGCCCGAATCCCATCCGCGCTCCAGATTACCATGCCGCCGGAGGAATGCCAGGCTTCACCGATCCGCCCGATCGGGCCAGGTCGGATCGAACCCGGGCGGATCGGGCGGATCGGGCAACCCGAAATGGTTCAAAAGAACCCGGACGATCCGCTCGGCGGCCCAACCGTCGCCGTAGGGGTTGACGATGGTGGCGGATCGGCGATCGTGGGCGGGGTCGCGGGTCAGGGCTTCGACGGCCTCGACGATCGCCTCGCGGCGGGTCCCGACCAGGCGGGCGGTGCCGGCGGCGATGGCCTCGGGCCGCTCGGTCTCGTCGCGGAGGACGAGCACCGGCTTGCCCAGCGACGGCCCCTCCTCTTGCACGCCGCCGGAGTCGGTCAGGATCGCGAACGACGCCCGCATGAGCCCGACGAATCCGAGGTACGAGACCGGCTCGATCAGGTGGACTCGCGGGAGGTCGCGGAGTTGGGCCTCGACCGCCGGGCGGACGGCCGGGTTGGGGTGGATCGGGAACACCACGGACAGGCCCGGGTCACGCTCGACGAGGTCGCGGAGGGCCCGGGCGATGGCGGCCAGCGGCTCTCCGAAGTTTTCCCGACGGTGCGCCGTCACCAGGAGCATCCGGCCGGTCGCCGGGGTGACCGGCAAGGCCACGGGGCGATCGGCGGCGAGGCGGAGGGCATCGATCCCGGTATTGCCCGTGACGTGGACCGCCGCCGGGTCGATCCCCTCGCGGAGCAGGTTGAGCCGGGCGCCCGCCGTGGGGGCGAAGTGGTGCCGGGCCAGGTGGCCGGCCAGGACCCGATTCTTCTCCTCGGGGAAAGGTCGATAAGGCTGGCCGGTCCGCAGGCCCGCCTCGACGTGGCCGAAGGGGACCTGACGGTAGAAGGAGGCCAGGGCCGAGGCCAGGACGGTGGTCGTGTCTCCCTGGGCCAGGACGAGGTCGGGCCGTTCGCTCGCGAACGCGGCGTCGAGGGCGGTCAAGGCCCGCGCGGTGATCTCGGCGAGCGACTGGCCGGGCTGCATCAGGCCGAGGTCGCGATCGGCCACGAGCCCGAAATCGTCCAGGGCCCGGTCGAGCAACTCGCGGTGCTGGCCGGTCGAGACCAGGCGGACCCGGAGCCCCGCGGCCCGGCGGAGCCGGAGGACCAGCGGGGCCATCTTCACGACCTCGGGCCGAGTCCCGACCACGCACAGGATGACCCGATCGGCGGAACCCGCGTCGTTCATCGCGTCAAGGCCCCGAAACCGGCCGCGACTCCGGCCTTCGTGATCGGCGACCGGCCGCCCTCCGGGCCAGTATGACCCAGCTCCTGCTCCCGATCAATCACGAGGATGGGCGACCCGGCGAGCATCTTCGAAAAATCGCTGATAAAATTCCCTTGACGATTGTCAAGTGTCCGATACACTCGATTGAAACAATCGTTTGAAACGGTTAACAGCCCGGGCGAATCATGACCGCTACACTGGATCAGACGAAGGCGCGGCTGCTGGAGGCGGCGGGTCGGGAGTTCGCCGACAAGGGGTTCGAGGGGGCGACCGTGCGTTCGATCTGCGACCGGGCCGGGGCGAATCTGGCGGCGGTCAACTACCACTTCGGCGACAAGGAGCGGTTGTACGCGGAGGCGGTCATGGAAGCCCATCGGTGCGGGACCCGGCAGATGCCCGACGCCATGCTCGACCTCGCGCCGGCCGAGGCCCTCCGCCGCTACATCCACCATTTCTTGACCAACGTGGCTGCCCTGAAGCAGGAAACCTGGCATCACACCTTGATGCTCCGCGAGATGACCCGGCCGACGCGGGCCTCGGTGATCCTGGTCGAGGAGGCGATCCGCCCCCGGTTCGTGAGGCTGGCGGCGATCTTCCGGCGGATCTGCCCGGACGCGGACGATCGGCGGATTCACGCCCTGGCCTTCAGCGTGGTGGGCCAGTGCCTCCATTACAAGGTGTCGCGGGACATTTCCGAGCAGATCGTCGGGCCCGAGGCGTTCGCCCGGCTCGACCTGGAGTATCTGGCCGACCATGTCGCGCATCTGACCCTGGCGGCCCTGGGCCAGGCCCCGCCGCTCGGGGCGGCGCGGGAGTCGACCGAGGGCGAGCCGTCCTTATCCGCGGAACGGGGGCGATGAGATGAGTTGGATCGCGTTGCAGATGCTCACGGGCGACCGGGCGAAGTTCTTCGGGATCGTCATGGGCCTGACCTTCGCGGCGCTGCTGATCACCCAGCAAGGGTCGATCTTCTGCGGCCTGATGCTCAGGACCGCCGGCCAGGTGGCCGACACCACCGGCGCCGACCTTTGGGTGATGGACCCCAACGTCCTCCACGTCGACGACGTCAAGCCGATGATCCAGAACAACCTGTATCGGGTCCGGGGGGTCGACGGGGTCAAGTGGGCCGTCCCGCTCTACAAGGGGAACGCCCGCGCCAAGATCGACAACTACAAGGGGTCCCCGAAGCAGGTGATCGAACAGGTGGTCTTGCTAGGGCTGGACGACTCGTCGATGGTCGGGGCCCCGCCGACCTCGCGCCTCCTCGAAGGCCGGCTCGAAGACCTCCGCAAGCCCGACGCGGTGTTCATCGACAACAACCGGCTCCCCAAGCTGTTCCCCGGCCTCAAGCCGGACGCCTACAAGCGCGAGAACTATTACAAGTTCCTCGGCACCGAGTTCGAGATGAACGACCACCGGGCCATCGTGGTGGGGGTCTGCGAGGCGTCGCGGACGTTCCAGTCGAACCCGGTCGTGTACACGACTTACTCGCGGGCCAAGGGGTTCATCCCGATGGAGCGGAAGACCCTGTCCTACATCCTGGCCAAGGCCGAGGAGGGGCGCGACCCCAAGGAAGTCGCCGAGTCGATCCGTCGCCAGACGGGCCTGGGGGCCGAGACGGGGCCCGACTTCCAGTGGAAGACCATCATGTATTACATGAAATACACGGGCATCCCGATCAACTTCGGGATCACCGCCGTCCTGGGCTTCCTGGTGGGCACCGCCATCGCCGGGCAGACCTTCTACAACTTCACGCTCGAGAACCTCAAGCAGTTCGGGGCGCTCAAGGCGATGGGGGCGACCAACGGCAAGATCGTGGGGATGATCCTGCTCCAGGCGACGGTGGTGGGCCTCCTCGGCTACGGGCTCGGGGTCGGCCTGGCCACCCTGTTCGGGATCAGCACGCAAGGCGGCGAACTCGCCTACTACACCCACTGGATGATCCTGCCGATCACCGGCGTGGCGGTGGTCTTCATCTGCATCCTGGCCAGCCTGTTGAGCGTCCGCAAGGTCGTCTTCCTGGAACCCGCCGTGGTGTTCCGCGGCTGATGATGGGGCCGCTCGACCAACGGGGCGGCGGTCGGTCGGACGATCTCTCAACCTTTCGCGGAGGAATCCATCGATGTTCGGTCCCAAGGCGGCGACGGCGAAACCGGGCGCGGGCGCGACGATGTTCGAGCAGGACGGCCCGACGGTCGCCGTCGAGGTCCGGGGGATCGCCAAGTACTTCGGCGCCGGCGAGCAGCGGGTGACGGCCCTGAAGGACGTCTCCTGGGACGTCCACGCCGGCCAGATGAGCATGATCGTCGGCCCGTCGGGCTGCGGCAAGACGACCTTGCTCTCGGTGATCGCCGGCATCCTCAACGCCGACGAAGGGGCGGTTTCCATCTTCGGGACCGAGGTTTCCGCGATGGGCGACCGGGCCCGGACCCGGTTCCGGGCCAAAAACATCGGGTTCGTCTTCCAGCAATACAACCTCTTGCCGGCCCTGACGGCCGCCGAGAACGCCGCGATCCCGCTGGTCATCGCCGGCTGGTCCAAGGCCCGGGCCGTGAAGCGGGCGCGCGATGTCCTCGGCTCGCTCGGGATGGGCAAGAAGACCGAAAGCTTCTCCAACCAGCTTTCCGGCGGCCAGCAACAGCGCGTGGCCATCTCGCGGGCCCTGGTCCACGAGCCCCGCCTGCTCGTCTGCGACGAGCCGACCGCCGCGCTCGACCACGAGACCGGCCTGTCCGTGATGGAGTTGCTCCGCGAGTCCGCCGTCAAGCCCGACCGCGCCGTCGTCGTCGTCACCCACGACAACCGCGTCTTCCACTTCGGCGACCGGATCGCCCGGATGGACGACGGGCGAATCGTCGGGGTCGAGGAACGAGCCACCGACGAAGCTGCTTGAACGCTTGCGGCGGTCAGCGGTCAGCCGATGAACGGTTTAGACATTTTTTGGAGTCGCTTCGATGGCCATTACGTTCGCTTGCTCATGCGGCAAGCGATTCTCGGTCGGGGACGATCAAGGCGGGAAGCGCGGCAAGTGTTCGGCTTGCGGGCTGCCCCTTGAGGTCCCCACGCCGTTGCCTACGTTCCCCGAAGTCGTGGTGATCGACGTGGGTGCCCCCCCGTTTGAGTTCCGGCTTTCTGCCCTGGAACGCAGGACCAATCGCCTTGCCGCTTCCGTTTCGCTATGGCGTCGGGTTGCCCTGGTCGCCGTCGCTTTATGGCTTGCGGTCGCGTGGCCGCTCTGGGCGAACCTCTGGGTCCATGTCGAGCGGAACACTTCCCGGATCGGCGAGATTTCATCCGGCTTGGGCGGAGTCATCGAGGCGAAGGGGCTGGTGATCCGCGACGAGGCCGGTCGTGTCCGGGCTTCGCTCGGCTATGACGGTGACAGGCAGGTCGGCTTGAAGCTGTTCGACCTGGGTAAGCTCCGCTCCGAGCATCGCGTCTGGTTCAACGGCATCCCGTCGTCGATCTACTACCACGACAATGGCCACGAGGCGGGGTCGATCGGGGGCGGAGGCGGTATCGGCGCGAGCTTGGACATGTTCGACACGGACGGGAATTGCCTGGTCCAGTTCGATGGGCCCAACCTGTCGCTCAACGATCTCAAAGCCGGCACTCGATTCCAGCTTGGCGTTGGCAAGAACGGCGTACCGTACATGGACGTGTTCGACGAGAAAGAACACATTAGTCCATTCCTGGACACCAACGGCAAACCCGTCTTCTATCGCTGACCTCCGATTGAATGGTTGATGGGTGGTCGTTGCGCTCGCCGACCGCTGATCTCTGATCGCTGACCGCCGCGTTTGCTGACCGCTGACCACTCAATAAGGAGTCCATCGATGATCTCGAAGTTCTTGCTGCCCCTGGTCGCGCTGGCCGGATTCGGCTTCGCGGCGTTCACGATCTACAAGCGCGACAATGCGCCGCCGGTGGTCGCCAAGCCCCTGGAGGAGCCCCCGACCCAGCGGGAATTCAAGAAGTTCATCGCCGGGGCGGGGATCGTGGAGGCTCGCCTGGAGAACATCCCGGTGGGGTCGCCGGTCCCCGGGGTGGTCTGGGAGGTGAACGTCAAGGTCAAGGACCACGTCAAGAAGGGGGACCCGCTGTTCCGGATCGATGACCGCGACCTCCGCGCCGAGCTGGCCGTCCGCGAGGCGAACCTCGCTTCGTCGATCGCCTCGGCCCGGCGGATGGAGGTGGCGCCGCAGGTCGGCGACATCGCCACGGCCGAGGCCGTCGCCGAGGAGTCCCGGGCCAAGGTCAACGACACCGAGGCGTCTTCGGCCCGGACCGAGCGGCTGTATCAGCGCCAGATGGGCACGGCCAGCGACTACGACAAGGACCGCTATGCCTTCCAGGCCGCCAAGGCGAACCTGTCCAAGGCCCTGGCCGACGTGAACCGGATCAAGCTCACCTGGGAGGCCGACAAGCAGGTGACCAAGGCGGCCGTCGCCATGGCCGACAGCCAGCTCCAGAGCACCAAGATCCAGATCGAGCGGATGACCGTCCGCGCCCTGGCCGACGGCGAGATCCTCCAGGTCAACGTCCGCCCCGGCCAGTTCGCCGCGGCCCTCTGGAACCAGGCCCTCGTCGTGATCGGCGACAGCAAGCGGCTCCACGTCCGCGTCGACATCGACGAGAACGACGTGCCCTTGTTCTCGCAGGGGGCCCGGGCCGTCGCCACGCTCAAGGGGCGGCCCAGCGTCCGGTTCACGGACCTGTCCGTCTACAAGATCGAGCCGTTCATCATCCCCAAGAAGAGCCTGACCGGCGACAACTCCGAGCGGGTCGACACCCGGGTCCTCCAGGTCGTCTACGCCCTGCCCGACAACAGCCCGGTCCCGCTCTACGTCGGCCAGCAGATGGACGCCTACATCGAAGCCGTCCCGCCCGAAGGGGTGACCCTCGACACCGACCTCCGCCGCCTCAACCCGTTCGAGGGCGGGCGGAAGTCCGACTCGAACACGAGCCGCGGCAAAGGGGCCGCGAAGTCCGCGGACAAGGGGGACCCGGAAACCGCGCCCGCCCGTTGATCGGGGTTCAGGATTTCGGCGATCGCGACGGCCGCAGGGGCCTGGTCCCCTTCGACCGGGCCTTGGTCTTCGCGGATTCGGCCGGGCCGGTCGAGCTTTCGGGCTCGCCCGGCCCTTCTTCCTTGACCGCCGGGTCGCCCTTAGGGAGCGGCACGATGGTGAACGGGATCGTCTGGGTCGCGGTCGAGCCGGCGTCGAGCGCGTCGTGGAGGATGATGTCGAACTCGTAGGCGCCGGGGGGCAAGGTCTTCAAGCCGATGTTGTTGACCAGGTAGATCTGATATTCCCGCGATTCGAACCGGGCCTCGTGGGACATGAGCTTGTCCTCCTTCGACAGCGCGGCCTTCTCCCCCTTGCGTCGAATCCGGCCGTCCTCGGTGAAGCTCGCCCGGTAGCCGGTCTTGGTCGACTCGACCTTGTAGCCGATGGGCCGGAAGTAGACCTTCAGCTTGTCCTCGCTCGTCAAGCTGGCGCCGGGGAGCGGCTCGTACCGCTCCAGGCCGTCGACGCGCCGGCACGCGACGGCGGGGGACATCGAGAGTTTCGAGGCCCGGGGCGTGGCCGGGGCGGGTTCCGGTTTCGGGATCGCTTCCTGACCGGACGCCTGCCCGCCCGCGATCATCGCGGCGAGTAGCCAGGGAGCGAGCCGTCCGAAGGGATTCATCGAATCATCTCCCGGATGCGCGGCGTTCGCGGATCACCGTCCCCACTCGCCCACCGTAGCCGAAGGGTGGACGCCCCACAAGCCTGGGGTGTTCACCCCAAGGTCGCTCGGTTCGTCAGATTGCGGGATACCAGATGGCAAGGATCTCGAATTTCAGACGACCTCGAGACGAGGGTAATTGCCCCCCTGAAATCCGAGATCCTTGCCATCTGCCATCCATCCCCCGATCCAGCTTGAAGGACCTATCGACCCTGTGTTCACCCCGTTTGATCGTTCAACGGGTCCGACAACCGGGCCCATGAAACCGCGCGAAGCCTTTCCGGTCGCGGGGGCCTCGTAAAGGACGCGGGACTCGTCGGGCTGGGCGAGGGCGTCCGGAAGTAAAGGGTGTAGGAGCGGGGGGCGACCCGGAGGGGGATTTGGGGCGTTCGCCCGGAGAACCGGGGGCCGAAATAGAAAGCGGCGATCCAAGGTTGGATCGCCGCTTCGTGCTTCGGATCAATGCCATGGACCGGTTCGAAACCGAATCACAGCGCCGAGGAGCGGCGGAGGCGACGGCGGAGCCGCAAGGCACCGGCCCCGGCGACGAGGCCCCACGCCAGGAGGGTGGCCGGCTCGGGCGTGTGGGGGGGTTGGTGGATCGTCATGGTCGGGGCGTCCGGGATGGTGACGCCCGGCGTGTCGAGTTGGGGCGAGGGCGTCTGCTGGGGCGGGTTGACGAAGTAGTTGGCGATGTAGCTCTTGCCGACGATGATCGTCTGCTCGCTCCCGGCGTAGGCCGAGACGTAGAACCCGTTCTTGAGGGCGTTGAGCCCGGGGATCTGGCTGAAGTTCTTGATGGTGAACTCGAAGCCGGGGTGCGCCTGCGAGGGGTCGTAGGCCAGGTTGCCGAGGTTGCCGGCCAGGGTCTGACCATAGCTGTAGGTCAGGCCGAAGGGGGACGCCTGGTAGGTGGCGACGTTGAAATGGTCGGTGGTGGTCGTGGGGGCGTTGGTCTTGTCCGAGGGGACGCCCGCGACGATCAGGGGCGGGGCGTTGGCCCCGGCGGGGGTGGACGGGGTGATGGCGACGGTGACCGACTTGTCGAGCCCGAAGTGCGCCGGGTTCGAGCCGTGGTTCACGGCGGTCAGCGGGTTGGTCGTGCCGTCCGGGCTCCCGTCGGTGTTGCCGGCGGTCCCCCAGAAATTCACGCCCACCGCCAGGGTATCCGACTTCTGGTCGTAGGTGAGCCGGATGTCCTTCATGACGTAGCCGTTGATGAGCCCGGCCTTGGTCATGTAATCCGCCTGCGCGACGTCGCCGAGCTGTTGCCCGGGGATGACCGTCACGCTGGGCGAGTTGCTGGGCATGTCGGTCTGGACATTGCCGGTGACGAACCCCGCATAGCCGGACGCATTGGTTTCGGCGCCGGTGCTCGACGTCGAGCCGCCGGACACGATGGCATCAGCGGCGACGGGCCAGGTCCAGCCGAGTGTCAGGACCGCCACGGTCCATCGGAATGCGTTGTGGCGAACCATAACGAGACTCCTTCCACGTTAAGGTTGTCGTCCCCGACCGCGCTCGACATGCCGGTGGCATGCCCGGACCGGGGGGTGGATCAATCGTCTTGCCGGCCCGAGTTCGCGGCGATCTGGTGCCGTCCGCTGCCGAGGCCGCCCGTTGGCTCGATTCTCACGCACCACCGGGTCGATCCGATCCCCGCCGGATGTTCCGACGCGGCACAGGATGCCCGCTCTCCATCGGAACGGACCCCATTCGTGGTCAGTTTTCAGGAAAGGACATAGGCGCGATGTCGTTGTTCACGAAGCTCTTCGAAGCCGTTCACTCGTGGCGGCGCCGTCGCGGCGGGATCAAGCCCCGCAAGCGGTCCGACCTGGCGATGGAACAGCTTGATCATCGACAACTCCTGGCCGTCAACTTCACCGGAGTCGTCGCGACCGATTTTCCCGTCACGACCAATCCAGGCGTTCAAGTCATCGCCGATGCCCCCATAAGCCAAGGAGGGACCAATACAGTTCCGCTCATTCCCACGAATCTCCAGGGGGTCATCAACGTCTCGGGATTCCAGATCAACCAGCTTCGCGTCAGTTACACCCAGGCCGATGACACATTGAACGTCGGGCTCGAAGGCCCGCCCAATGGGCGAGACGGCCGCCAGGTCATCGCGGGCGACAGTGATAATAACGGAAACTCGGCGACTGTCGACCCCAGAGTGTCAGCGCTGAGTCCGGCCTTCGTCGACCCGGCCGACATGGGCGGCAGCAAGACTTACGGCGTCTCGCTGTACCTGAACAACGCACCCTTGCCCCAAATTGCCGCGGGGTTCCCGATCCAGAATCCGACCGGATCGACATCGAAACCGTACGAGGTGGCCCGCGCCATCTTCCCGGCTGGGGGCACCCAACTCCCGAATTTTGATCAGAATAACGTCTTGCCGCAATACACCGGCAACTACTACCTCGCCAACGACCCGAATCATCCCAACTTTGAATTGCAGATCAGCCACTTCTCCCAGCTCTATCAGCAGACGACGGGGCTGCCGTTCACCCCGCAGTCTCCCGTGAGCCTCGGGGCGTTCGGCTCCACGCTCCAGAACGGGGGGATCAGCGACGAGATCTTCCCGCCGCAGGCCGTGAACTTCCCGCAGGCCACCGTGCCGCTGCCGCCGCCTCCCGTCCCGCCTGTCCCGCCGCCGCCCCCGCCGCCGCCCGTGATCCAGGAGTGCGCGCCGACGATCCTGGTCAACCCGCACCTGAACTATCACGTCAACACGGCGCACAACGGCGCCATCCGGGTCAGCGTCCTCGGCTCGTCGGGCTTCGACCCCACCACGATCGTCCCGTCGTCGGTCCGGTTCGGCAACCCGGCCACGATCGCCACCAACGGCGCCTCGCCAATCCTCAACTTCGAGAACAACGTCAACCGCGACCAGTTCCCGGACGAGACCTTCGTCTTCAACGGCCTCAACGTGGTCCTGCCGCCGGGGATCACCAACGCCGAGATCACCGGCACGACGACCTCGGGCCAGAACTTCGCCAGCACGGTCCGGGTCTTCAATCGCGACGCCTCCTATTACCCCCAGACCGCGATCAACCAGCAGCAGGCCGCCTTCGCCAAGTACGACCTCCAGCGCGGGATCGACACCACCAACGGGCTCGTCGCCCCGCCGCCGGTGATCCCCAGGGCCGCCCAGCAGCGGGCCGCCTCGGCCGCGATCAACGACCTGTACAACCCGTTCCAAGGGGCGAGGGCGCCGGCCCAGGTCAACCCCAACGCCTCGACCGTGGCCGCCCAGTCGTACAACCCGATCACCGCGCCGACCTCGGTGGTCTCGATCCCGAGGAAGCACGGCAAGGCCGTCAAGACGCCGAAGGGACACGCCCCGGCCAACGCCAACGCCGCCGCCGCGACGGCTGTCCCCCAGGGGATCAGCATGGCCAGCTCGTCGGCCTCGACGTTCACCGGGATGGCGGCGGGCGGGGCCTGAGCCCTTTCCCCGGCGCCCCGACGATCCGGGAAGGGCGGGCCCGACGCCCGCCCTTCCCGTCGGCTTTGGGACCGCCGGGCGAATCGGGGAAGAATCGATCCGCCCCGTGGCCATCGACCGGGGGGCGGTTTAAGATCGGTCGGGAAGATCGGCCCTGACGCGCCCGACCCCGATCTGGTCGCCTCGAACCCCGGTGCCCGCTCATGTTCTCCCTGATCGTGCCGTTCGCGATCTATTACCTGTTCCTGTTCGTGATCTCGTACGTCATCGTCGAGTACGGCCAGAACTACCTGTACGACGAGGTGACGCCCGGGGCCGGCCTCAAGGTGGCCCTCGGCGCCCTGATCCTGGCCGTGACGCTGACGTGGACCCGGTCGAACTTCGCCACCATGTTCACCGACCATTTCATCTGGACCGTGCTCCAGGCGATCGTCTGGTTCGCCGTCTTCGTCCTGGTGTTCCGGTTCCAGCCGTGGCACGGCGGCGGGCTCGCCCTGGCCACGATGCTGATCGCCGCCGGGACCTGCACCCTGGTCGTCGACAGCATGCTCACCCCGCGGTCGACCCAGCGGATCAACACCAGCAAGCCCGCCAACAAGCCGGTCCGCCGCCCGGCCTACGGCAACGCCGCGCCGGACCCGAAAGCCGCCCCCGAGCCCGCGCCCGCCGCGAAGTGATCAACCCAGCCGGGGGAACGTGCCGACGAGGAAGGCGGCGAGCCGAACGGCCGCCTCGTTGGCGTGCTGGCGGAGCGCCAGCAGGTCCTTGACGCTCGAAGGCCGCTTCCAGAGCGCCCCGACCGTCGCCCCCAGGCGGAGCCCGCCCGAGGGGCCGACGATGGCCAGGATCTCGGGCGGGAGATCGACCCCGGCCTCGTCGCTGATCACCCGGACCGACAGGAACCGGACCCCGCGCTCGCCGCAGAGCGCGGCCACGGCCGAGGACTCCATGTCGACGACGTCGGCGCCGGTCTTTCGCCGGAGGTCCGCCTTGTCGACGGCCTTGCGGACGAAGTCGTCGACCGTCACCAAGCGGCCCGCGCGGAGCCCCTGGGCCTCGGACTCCGGCGGGATCGCCAGGTCGATGGCGAACCGGCCGCCTTCGAGGTTGACCACCTCGCGGGCCAGGACCAGGTCGTTCCGCTTCAGGGCGGGGTCGAGCGCGCCGCCGAACCCGGCCGAGATGATCCAGCGCGGCCGATGGCCGGCCATGAGCAGCTCCGCCCCGCGCTGGGCCCGGGCCCGCCCCATCCCGGTCAGGACCAGGGCCACGACCCGGCCCGCGCATTCGCCCTCGACGATCGTCACCTTCGGCCCGGCGTATTTGCGGACGTGGGCGAACCGGGCCAGGAGCGGCCCCACTTCGATCGGCGTGGCGGCCACGATCCCGATGTCGGCCGGGACCGGCGCCTCGGCCTTCGACCGCGGCCCGACGCTCATGACCGACGGCCCATCAGACGAATTGCCACTTGATCATCTTCAAGGTGTCGCCCAGCTTGCCGTTGACGCCGAGGGCGGCCGACGCCTCGAACCCGGAATGGACCATGCAGTTCTCGCACCGGGGGTCCTTGCCGGGGCCGTAGTCTTCCCACTTCGTCTTGTTCAACAGGTCGTCGAACGACTTGTGGTGGATGTCGGTGATCAGGTAGCACGGGCCCTTCCAACCCTTGATGTTGCGGGTCGGGTTGCCCCAGGCGGTGCAGGTCATCTCGCGCTTCCCCTGGAGGAATTCGAGGAAGACCGGCGACGTGCTGAACTTGTACTTGCGGAACATCGCCTCGGCCGAGCGGAACTTGGCCCGGATGTCGTCGCGGGTCATGAAGATTTCCTTGGACTGGACGGCCGCGTAGCCGTAGCCCGGCGAGATCATGAACCCGTCGACGCCCAGCTCGGTCAGGTGGGCGAACATGGCGTCGAGTTCGGCCATGCTGGTCTCGTTGAAGACCGTGGTGTTGGTGCAGACCATGTGCCCGGCCGCCTTGGCGACCTTGATCCCGTCGATCGCCTTGTCAAAGACCCCCTGGCGCTCGACGGCCAGGTCGTGCGACTCGCGGAGGCCATCGAGGTGGACGTTGAAGAAGAACCGGTTCGACGGCTTGAAGTCGGCGATCTGCTTGCGGATGAACATGCCGTTGGTGCAAAGGTAGACGACCTTCTTCCGCTCGAGGATCTTGGCCGTCAGCTCGCCGATCCCCGGGTAGATCATCGGCTCGCCGCCGCAGATCGAGACGACCGGGGCGCCGCATTCGTCGACGGCGTCCAGGCACTCCTGGATCGACAGCTTCTGTTTGATCGTCGACTCATATTCCCGAATCCGCCCGCACCCGGTGCAGGTCAGGTTGCAGGCGTGGAGCGGTTCGAGCATCAGGACCATCGGGAACCGCTCGGTCTTCGCCAGCTTCTTCCTGGCGACGTAGCCGGCGATCCGGCCCGTCATCTCCAGCGGGAATCTCAGCATGGGAACTCCTGAAAAATCCTTTCGAACCGCCAAGACGCCAAGAGCGCGGAGGTCGGAAGAGAGGGAAAAAGAAGAGAAGAGAGAGGGAGTGAGAGGAGATATGCCGGGTCTTGTTGTTCTCCCCTCTTCCTCTCTCCGACCTTGGCGATCTTGGCGCCCTGGCGGTTCAATCTCTTCCTTTAAACATCCACCGATCGGGGCACGGCGGGAATCCGGCTGGCCAGGGCTCCCGAGGGCGCGAGTCGGCCGACGGCGGCGTGGTGGCGGGCGACGGCCATGAGCGCGAACGAGATGGGGTACAGGTGATACCGGAGGTAGAAGACCCTGGGGAAGCCGGTCCCGGTATACTTCTCGTCGAACCAGGTCCCGTCTTGCTTCTGGACGTCGATGAGGTACTGGACCCCCCGACGCGCGGCCTCGCCCGAGGCCCGGCCGGCGGAAACCAGGCCCAGGACGGCCCAGGCGGTCTGCGAAGGGGTCGGGTCGCCCTTGCCCTTTTGGGACGGGTCGTCGTAACTCAGGCAGGTTTCGCCCCAGGCGCCGTCGCCTTGCTGGGCCGATTCGAGCCAGTCGCAGGCCCGGACGAGCGCCGGGTGGTCCATCGGGAAGTCGATGGCCTTGAGCCCCTGGAGGACCTGCCAGGTCCCGTAGATGTAGTTGACCCCCCAGCGGCCGTACCAGCAGCCTTCGGGCTCCTGGGTCCGCCAGAGATAGGCGAGCGCCCGCGCCACGGCCGGGTGATCGCCCCGGTGGCCGAGCGTGCCGAGCAGCTCGACGACCCGCGCCGTGATGTCGGCGCAGCTCGGGTCGAGCATCGCGTTGTGGTCGGCGAATGGGACCTTGGTGAGCACCTGATTGTTGATGTCGCGGTCGTAGGCCGCCCAGCCGCCGTCGGAGTTCTGGAGCGTGAGCAGCCAGGCGACGGCGCGGTCGGTCGCGGCCACGACCTCGGGGTCGTCTCGCAAGGCCGTGGCGTGGAGGGCGAGCAGGACCATCGCCGTGTCGTCGATGTCGGGATAGCGCTCGTTGTTGAACTGGAAGTGCCAGCCGGTGGGCTCGGCGGAGATCCCCCGGGCCACCCAGTCGCCGGCGACCCGGACCTCTTTCTCCAGGAGCCAGCGGACCGACCGGAGCAAGGCCGGGTGGAAGTCGGGCACTCGCGAGTCGGCCAGGGCGATGGTGGCGATCGCCGTGTCCCAGACCGGCGAATGGCAAGGCTGGACCCGGATCGAGCCGCCTTCCTCGATCCGGAGGTCTTCGAGCTGGCGGAGCGCCCAGGTCATGGCCGCCGAGTCGGGCTCGTACCCCAGGCAGCCGAGGGCGACGACGGTATAGATCATCGGCGGGAAGATCGCGCCCAGGCCGTCGGAGTTCTCGAAGTGGTCGAGCATCCAGCGGTGGGCCGCCCGGAGCCCCGGCCTCCGGAGCGACGCCGGCGCCACGCGATCGGCCCACTTCATCGCGCGGTCGACCCCGAGGAAGAAGCGTTCCCACGACACGGTGGGATAGGCCGCGCGCGGGGCCGGCGACCCGTCCCCGAACAGCTCGGCGATCCCTCGATCCGGCGGGAGCGGCCGGACCGGCTTGTACGCCGAGATGACCATCAGGGGGACGACGATCGTCCGCGTCCACGACGACATCGACGCCAGGCTGAACGGCAGCTTCGCGGGCACGAGCATCAGCTCGGGCGGGACGTAAGGGACCTCGTCGTAGGGGATCTGCCCGAGCAAGGCCAGGTAGAACCGGGTGAAGCTGTTGCACGCCCGGGCCCCGCCGGCCGCCAGGACGACCCCCTTGGCCCGGAGCATCGTCGGGTCGTCGATCGGGACGCCGAGGAGCTTCAGGACGAAGTACGCCTTGACCGTGGCGCTGACCTGCGACGGGCCGCCGGGGTAGATCGACCAGCCGCCGTCGGCGTTCTGCTCGTCGCGGATGGTCCGGCCCATCTTCCGGCAATCCGGGTCGTCGAGCCGGCCGAGGTAGGCCATCAAGAGGACATACTCGGATTCAAGGATCGTGTCCCCTTCCAGCTCGCCGACCCAGAAGCCTTCCTCGGCCTGGGCGTCGATCAGCCAGTCGCGCGTGGCGGCCATCGCCCGCTCGGGGCCCCCGGTGGCGTCCGAGAGCGGGCCCGAAGCCCTCCGAGGGGCGGGGGACCCACCGCTCCGGCTGGGGGCGCCAACTTCCTTGTGGGCGGTCATGCGATCCTGGCCCCTCTCCCTGAATCTTGAAGGCGCGACGGGCGGCGGCGACCGGGCGCCGGCGTCGCGTTCGAAAGGATGGTCCCGGCGTCGGCCTTCGACGCGGCGCCATCCTAGGAGGACCGCCCCGGGCGGGCAAGGCCAAACCCCGGCCCGATCTGGCTTTAACCCGAACTTTTCGAGCCCTCGGGCCGGCCGGGCGCGGCGTCGACTTGACCAGCTTGCCGGACCGTCAAACTCGGGCGTCGGCTCAGGGGACGGCCTCGGTGAACTCGGCGGTCAGCCGGAAGCCCCGGAGGATCGGCATCGACCGGAGGATGGCGTCGAAGCGGGGGCGGTCCTCGGCCCTCGCCAGGCTCCCGCGGAGTTCCAGGGAATCGCCGTGGACCCGGACCCGGTCGAGGTGGGCGAGGTCGCCGACCTGACGGCGGATCTGGGCCGCGAGGTAGGGCTCGACGTCTTCGGGCCGGCCCTTGTCGGCCAGGGGGTTCGGCCCCGAGCCGTCGGGCACGACGAATTCGAGCTGATCCGCGACCTCGCGGACCCCCGGCGTCTGCTGGACCGCCCGATAGGCGAGCATCGCCTCGTAGATCGTCGGGACCCGGCCCGACAGCGAGGCCACGCCGTCGCGGACCTTGACCTTGATCGGCTGGCCCGCCAGCGCCGACTTCGAGGCGATCGCCCGGGCGACTCGTTGCGCCAGCGGCTCGGGGTCGACCGCGATCGGCGGCCCGTCGACCACGGCGGGGTTCGGCCTCGAAGTCGGGACCTGGGGCGCGGGCGGGGCGGAGTCGGCCGGCGTGGGGATCGGGGGCGGGGCGTCGCCCGGGGCCATCCCCGACGCCGCCGCCGCCGCGGCCACGGACGCCCGGACGTTCAGGAGGTTGACCACCTGCGAAACCCCCGGAGTCCGGGCGATCTGCTGGCCGATGGCGACCCGATCGGTCAGGCTCGGGACGGTCCCCCGGATCGTCGCCACCCCCCGGCCGTCGATGGTCATGTCGATGGTCCCGTCCGGGATCGCCCCCGCCGCCGGATCGCCCGCCGCGTTGTTGCTCGGCGCCGGCGCGGGCGGGCCCGGGGCCGCCGGGGCGGGCGGGTACGAGGGGGGCCCGAGCCGGCGGGCCGTCAACGCCCCCCACCACGGCGGGTAGGCGATCGCGGGGGGCTCGAACCCGAAGAACGGGTCGTCGAGCCGGCCGAACAGCGGTTGCGGATAGGTATAAGGGAGCGTCCCGGGATAGCCCGCCCCCGGGTAGCCGAACCCGGCCCCGCCATATCCCGAGGCAAACCCCATCCCGCCGCCTCCCCCATAGCCCTGCGATCCGTAAGCGGGGGCCACCGCCTGATGGGCCGCGGCCGTGTCGATCACCAGGGCGTCGACGACCGGGACCCCCAGCCCGATGGCCGTCTGGATCGCGACGTCGTGGACCTGCTTGGTCCCGACCCGCCCGTGGAGGATGATCTTCCGCCCTTGCGGCTCGGTGGCGAACCCATAAGGGGCCGTGACCGGGTTCGCCTGGAGCGACCGGAGCAGGTTGACTTCGAGCGAACTCGGGAGCCGGGCGGTCGTCCCTTGGGCCGTGGGGGGGGCCACCCCCTGCGCCGACAGGTGGGGCGGGGCCGCCAGGCCCGAGGCGACCAGGGCGAGCAGGGAACCGAGGGTCTGTTGCCGTTTCATGGGACGATCGCCTCCTCCAGGCAGGGCGACGCGGGCTCGAACGAGGCGTCCCGTCCCTACAATATAAAGTTTAGTGTTCACCCCCGCCCAGGGAAAGCAATCGCGACCGATCGTGACTCCAGTTCACGGCCCCGGGCGTCCCGGCGGATTCTTGGGTTCGCGCCTGGTTGGCCGTTGGCAAGGCCCCGACAAAGTGGGGTCGTTTCGTCGTGGGAGATCGCCAGGTCGATCCAAACCCACCGGGAATCGGCGAGGTTGACGCAAGCGGTTCCCGATCAAGCCCGTCGGCAATATGATCGTTGTTTCTGGGGTCGGATTATCCCCCTTTTTTCCAGGAACCAGGTGTCCGTCTCGACCTTCCGGGGATCGCCACGCCCGAGGG
>JAABUQ010003956.1_pt1 | contig 26181 bp, 25 predicted proteins | sample 5560001 | NCBI WGS metagenome assembly JAABUQ01 (sample SAMN10711888, study PRJNA513371) | rock metagenome | isolation source: Antarctica rocks | place: Antarctica: Victoria Land, Finger Mt nord | collected 2015-12-18 | reverse complement strand
CAATGGCGTCGTTCAGCCGCTGCAGTTCGAGTCGTTGATCTTCCGCTAGCGCCTTTGTCGGGAAGAGAAAAATGGCTCGAGCGGCAGGGTCGGCCAGGATGGCATCGGCCACTGGCAGGTTGTAGCAAAGCGTCTTTCCGCTGGCTGTGGGGGTGACGACGACAGTGTTCTTACCGCTGAGCGCGTGTTCCACGGCTTCGGCTTGGTGAGTATATAGATTCTCGATCCCGCGCGCTTCGAGAGCGGAGCGAAGTGACGGATGGAGTTGTTCAGGAAACGGTCCGAACTTTGGGGGCCGGGCAGGTTGATGGCGGACGGCGCGAACGGGCGAGCCATCCTGCTGCATGGATTGTTCAAATCGTGCAGCGAGGGCTGAGACCGCGGAGACGGGCTCTACGGCTAAATCGTCGCGAAGCGTGGGTGCGTCGCCGAAATCCAGGGCTAAGTTCATCAGTTCGCCTTTTGTTCCACCGTACCCGAGTTCGGAGAGAGAAACAAGAGGCTTGGATAATGTTTTACGAGCCGGTCAGTCCCGCCAGCTTCTGCACGGTCTCAAAGGTATCCGACTCTGCCACGGCCTTGTCAGGCCGATAGCGCTTCACGCGCGCGAAGCGCAGCGCGAGACCACTCACGTAACGGGAACTCACTTGAATCTCGTTGAAGGCAATCTCCACGACCAGCTTGGGATCGAGGTAAACGGTATAGGTGTCGCGGGCGACTTCGAGTTTCAAGAACTCCTGAGTCTGCCAGGCCAGCATCTCGTCTGTGAGGCCTTTGAAGGTTTTGCCGAGCATTGCGAACCCGCCTTTTTGCGTGTCGCGAGCGCCTAGATGCAGATTGCTCAACCATCCCTGGCGGCGTCCATTTCCCCACTCGGCCGCAAGGATGACCAGATCGAGGATGCGCGCCTTCTTGATCTTGAGCCAGCTTTGTCCACGCGCGCCGGCGGCATACCCGGCGGTGCGTGACTTCGCCATGATGCCTTCATTGCCGGACTGCAAAGCCTGATGGAGGAAGTCTTCGGCGCGGTCGCCGCTGGATGTGACTAGATGGGGCACCATTGCGCCTGAAGGCGCCAGCCGCGCCAGCTCGGCAAAGCGTCGCGACTGCGGTTCATCAATCAATGAACCGCCATTCAGATACAGAAGATCGAACCAGAAAGGCGTGATGGGCAGATCGGCCATGGTGCGGTCCACGTCCAGCTTGCGCCCAAATCTTCGCATGGTGACTTGGAACGGTTGAGGGCGGCCTTCGGGGTCGAGAGTGAGCACCTCGCCATCCAAAATAAGGTCGTGCGCGGGGAGTGCGCGCACTGCCTGGATCACTTCCGGCACGGCCGCTGAAACGTCGTTGAGCTGGCGCGTATAGATTGCTACTTCGTCGCCGGATTTATGAACCTGAACGCGAGCGCCATCGAACTTGTATTCGAGCGCCGCTTCCCCAATTTCTTCGATGGCCTCGGCCACGTCGTCCGCTGTACCGGCAAGCATTGGTTGCACGGGCCGGAACAGTTGGATGTCGAACTGCGCGAGACCGGCCTCTCCGTGCTCGAAGACAGCACGCGCGATGGCGGCTCCGCCTCCGGCCATCATGGCGGCGCGCCGGATGCGGGCCCCTGAGAGACCTGAGGCCTTCGCGAGAGCGTCCAGCATCACGCCTTCGAGGGCGCCTTGACGGAGTTCACCTCCCAAAAGCGCTATCAGGAACTGCTGCTCATCGGCTGTCGCGCGCGTGAAGAGACGATTCAGAAGCTCGCGGCGGCGTGCTTCTGAGCCGGTACCCGCGACGGCGGAGAGCTCCGCAAGAGTGCGGTCCACTTCGAGGATTTCCAGCGTAGCGCTGTCCGCGGCCGATCCAGTTGCGCTTCGCAGCGTGGCATAGCCGATTCCGATGCGGCCTTGGCGAGTGTAGCCGGAGAGAAAGGCAACCGCGATTTCCGCTTCATCGGCGTGCAGTTGCTTTAGCAGCGCGGCAAGCAGGTCTGTTTTCTCCAGCCGCTTGGTTGTCTTCGCAATGCGGCGCGAGGTTTCTACCAGGGTGGAAAGCAGCATCCCGATCAGCCGTCGTACGTATGCGCCTTATGAACGGGGCGCGCGCGTGTCAATCGCGCAAATGGCCCTTCCCGGCCGGGCGCAAACGGACCTTCATGGCCGCGAGCGGAAACTGGCTCAATCGAGCGGACCTCACCGTTCACAACCATCAGTGCCTGGTCGAAGTTGTTCACTGTCGGGCAGACATGCCGAGGCAATAGGTACAACCTGGTTCCCAGCGCAGGCAAACCTGCATCCGATGTACTCTCGATGGGCAGATGCTCTTCACTCGGCTTTGACGGTTTAAGATTTGGCCAACCGATCACTGCGCAGGTGGGCACACCGGCATCGACTGACACGCTCTTATGTCCGGCATCGCATGTGATGGAGAGAGCAGTTGGATGGCTGACGACGGTCGCGAGCACGAGCGCGGCAGGCTGATAGCCATACCCGGAAAGCTGTTCGAGGCTCGTCAGATCGTTGTACACCACGGTTCCGGGAGAAATGCGGTGAACGAACGCAGCACCCTGAAAGCCTTTGTAAGAGGCCGCGAACGGGGCGGCGGGCGTGCCCGATGTGATCACTTCGTCAACAGAAAGGTGCTTAACCGTGAGCTGCTCTACCAAATCGCCGAGCCTGGCGTAACCCGCGTGCGTGCAGGCCTCGCGGTCGGCAGGCGGAAAACCAGCGACATGGCCGTCGTAGTAATGAATGCCCCGGAATGCCGCGCCGGCCGCGCGTGCCAGCTTAACAATGTTCATGACGTCGTCCTGAGATGCGCCGGTACGGTTCATACCGGAGTTCACATCGATGAATATGCCAACCTTTGTGCCCCGCCAGACTTCGGCCTGCTCGGGAGACTCGATCAAAACGGAAACCTGAGTCGCGGGGAATTGCTCGGCAATCTCGCGCGCGCGCCGGGCATTCGCACCCATCACGGGGAAAGCCAGCAAAACGTCGATCGCGCCCGCCTGGCAAGCGGTGAGAAGCTCCAGCGTGGTAGAGCATTTGAAGTTGCGGACACCGCGAGCGAGCAACTGGCCTAAAACGGCGGGTATCTTCGCGGTCTTGATGTGCGGCCGCCAGCGATTTGGATCGTTTCCCGTCATTTTGAGCGTGGCCGTGATGTTCGCATCCACCAGCTCCGGGTAGATCAACAAGGCCGGAGTCATAACCGAATCGGCTTCGTCAAGCTCGTAGATTTTCAAAGGCGGTATCACGACGATTATTCTCGCAAAATACGAGCGCAGATCTCTATGTATGGGAATTCGCAATAGGACGTCCAACAAGTACATCGATGAGCTTTATCGACAACTTAGAAGATTCCCTGAAGAGTCTTGAGTCACAGGACGAACGCGATCCGAACCAGCACAAGCGGCGCGAAGACGACAGGACCCGCGTATTGGCCGCAGCGCCGTGGGCAGAAAAACTAAAGACATCCGACTACACGAAGAAGCTATTCGACGAAGCAGCGACCGCCGGGCATCGTATCCGCACCAAAGTGTATATGGTTTGGTTCGATACGACGCTTCGGTTGGAAGCAAGAGGACGTAGGCTGGAACTGCGCCCTACACCAGACGGAATTGTGTCTGAGTTCGTTGAGTTAGACGGCGCAACAACGACAGAACCCTTGAATCTCAACGGCGATCCAGCGGCGCTGATTGGCAAGTGGCTGGGTTCGATGCGAGCGGAGGATAGTACGAAATGACAGATGCGGAAGTATACGCAGGAGCGGCGGTGATGGGCGCGGCGGCGGGGATGCGCTCCATGTCGGCGCCAGCGATCATGAGCCAGCTCGCCCAATCTGGTTTGGCGCCACTTGGGCATTTCCCGCTTGATTTCCTCAGCCGCCCCGCGACAGCAAAGTCCATGGCCGTCATGGCGGTCGGAGAGTTGATTGCAGACAAGCTGCCGTTCATGCCCAAGCGAACCCAAGCTCCAGCATTGACGGCGCGCGCGATATCGGGTGGACTCAGTGGGGCGGCCGTGTGCTCGTTGAAAAAGCGCTCCATGCTCACGGGCGCATTGGTTGGAGCGATCGCGGCCGTGGGCGCGACTTATGCGGCATACAATCTGCGCAAGTGGGCCGACGAACGATTCAACGTTCCCGACCCCTTAATCGCAATCGTCGAAGATGCGGTGGTAGCGGGCTGCGGAATATGGGTTGTTTCGGCCATGCGCTCGGATAGCGAGGCCGCGTAGTCGCGGTTACTTACTCGGGTTTCCGTTTTCGTGGACGGCGCGTGGTGCTCGGCGGGCCCGTAGGCCGCTTGCGAGTCACCGTCTTTTTCGGCTTGGGGGGCGGCGGATTCGGCTCGAAGATAGTCGGCTGGCCTTCCACGATGGGTTGCGGCTCATCGTCTTCTTCTTCGATGGTTGGTTCCGGAGCAGGTTCGGGCAAAGCCGGCGGATAAAATTCCGCGCCCAGACGAACGATCAGCCCGCGTTCTTCGTCGGGTTCCGTGCGCACAACCGTCTTGTCTTGCGCGTAGTTCAAGAACTCGGAAAATTGCTGGAAGCCGAACTTCGTGGGGTGGAAATCAGGATACTCGCTTTGCATCCACTGATCCAGCTCTTCCGCCGAAGCACCTTCCTCCAACTCCATGCGATGCGTTTCAAGCATGTCGCGCAGCATGGGCAGCGCTTCTTCGGGCTTCGGAGCGGCCTTCTCTGGAGTATGGCCGCCGCGACGCTCGATGATGTAGCGGCCGCCTGAGCCGCTGACGTTGATGAACTCGGCTTTCTTCAGCTTGTCGACGAAATCGGAGAAGCTGCCCGCTCCATAGGCTCTCTCGCTGAAGGCGGCGTCGAGCTGCAGCATGGTGCTCTTCAACAAGCCGAGCTGCGGTTGCACCGCGCGGCGTTCCAGCACTTGCAAAGCACGTTCCACCAGCGGCATGGCCTGGGTCAGGTCGAGCGGCGCGGGACGCTGGCCGCGCTCCTTGCGGTCTTTTCTCTCCGGCCTCTCCGGCCGTTCGCCACGCTCCGGACGATCTCCACGCTGCTCACGGCGATCCGGCATGGGCTGGGCAACAATCCGCTCACCGTCTTCAAGCAGCGATTCGTAACTGACAAACTCGTGACAGTTCTGCTGCAGGATGGTGCTGGTGAAGGCTTTGCCGCCCACCACAAAAACCGTTTTGCCATACTCTTTCAGCTTGTTGACCAGCGGGATGAAGTCGCTGTCGCCGCTGACGATCGCGAACGCGTTGACATGGGCGTGCGTGAACGCCATCTCCAGCGCGTCCAGCGCGAGGTTAATATCAGCGCCGTTCTTATCCCCGCGCGGAGACGGAATGCGCTGCACCATCTGCACGGCATTCTCGGCCATCTGGCGCGTTGCGCCTTCCTGACGTCCCCAGTTCGCGTAGGCGAATTTGGCGACGATATCGCCGCGCTCCTTGAGCGCACTGAGCGCCAGTGACACGTCGAATTCACGCCGCAATGTCGATTTCACGCCAATCTCGATGTTGTCGTAATCGACGAACACGGCTATGTTCTGCCTGTCTTGCATCATTTTCCTTTTCTTTCCCGAAGCTTCGGCCCAATGTGAACCGAAGCGCGCGGGGCTTTGTAGCCGAGACAAGTCTCAGGCCACCTGTTTCACCGAGGCGCGGATGAATCGAATGATCTTCTCCAGCGAGGCGCCAGGTTGAAACACCTCCGCGACTCCGAGCCTCTTGAGTTCCGCCGCATCCTCGTCAGGGATAATCCCGCCGGCCACGACCAGAACGTCGGTCATTTCCTTCTCGCGCAGCAGCTCCATCACGCGCGGCACGATTGCGTTGTGCGCGCCTGAGAGGATGGATAACCCGATCACTTGGACGTCTTCCTGAAGAGCTGCATTAACGATCATCTCCGGCGTTTGCCGAAGACCCGTGTAGATCACTTCCATGCCCGCATCGCGAAGTGCTCGTGCAATCACTTTCGCGCCGCGGTCGTGTCCATCGAGGCCAGGTTTGGCGACGAGCACACGAATTGGAATGCTCATACTTACACTGTCCAGATTATAGAACGTAGGGTAGTGTCCTTGACCAAGTGATCCGGTTCGGATCACTGAACAGGCGTGCTCTCGCCGCTCAATCAGACCCTCGGCACGTTCTAATAGGCGAGGGTGAACAATCCATTCTGGCCATCGTAGGCAAAGTAGCAGCCGCGCAGGATATCCAGCCCAATCAAAGCATGAAAGCCTTGCTTTGAAAGAAGCACACTTTTAATGACCGGAACAGCGTACCGAATCAATGGGGCGTGCCCGGGGCCGGTTGGGATCGCGACTTGGCAGCTTTCAGAGCAACGCCCCGCGCTTGGCTTACACCGATGAAGGCAACGACCATCAAGAGGCCGTTAGGGGTTGCTTGGCGGGTAAAGTAAGGCACCTAGGAAGCGACTTGAAGAAGTCGCGCGACGAACTGGGCGTCTTCTACGGATGCGATTTTCTTAACGAGGAACGGCTCAAGCTTGAATTGTCCATAACCATGTTTGATGGCGTCTTCGTAAGTTCCAAACACGTCAATAACAGTGTCGCCGTGAATCAAAACGAACTTTCCTTCGTTTGAAATCAATTCAGGTAGCTTTTCGTTGTACGTAGCCAGTTCTTTTTCTAGTGCCATGATGTTCCGGTGTCCTGATGCGCTCTCTCGCGCGCTCGTCCGCAGTCCTAAAGACGTAATCGGCACAGTTATATAGTCTATTCTACAAAAATTCGCCACTGCTTCTGCCCGGATAGGGCACTATCGAACGTAGGCCTACACTCAGGAGATGAGCGAGGAAACCTTCAACGAACCGCGCATTGCGCTGAACCGCATCTACACTCGTACGGGTGATGGAGGCCAAACGCGATTGGTGGGCGGCCAGAGCATTACCAAGGACGATTTACGCATTGAATGCTATGGAACCGTCGACGAATTGAATGCTTTTGTTGGGGCGGCACGTGCCAGCGCGGAAGAGTTATCCCGCGAACGGCAGTCGTTGCGGGAGTTCTCCGCCATCCTCAAACGTGTACAGCATGAACTGTTCAACCTGGGCTCGATTCTAGCCACGCTGCCGGAGGATGTGCATCCGAAGCAGGCCCGGATCACGCGCGCCGACATCGAGCAGTTGGAGCGCGACATCGATAAAGCAAACGATGAACTGGAGCCGTTGCGATCGTTTGTGCTGCCCGGCGGGACGCACCTGGACGCGGAACTTCACATCTGCCGCACCGTCTGCCGCAGAGCGGAGCGTCTGCTGGTGAGGTTAGCTCGCGAGGCGAGCGTGCCCGAAGAGGCGGTGCAGTATTTGAACCGCTTGAGCGACGCCTTGTTTGTCTGGAGCCGGTGGGTGAATCACGCGCTGGGCGCCCCCGAGACGCTGTGGGAGCCTAACGCCGCGGCCAGCGGCCATACCGCTTCTTGATTCGCGCCCGAAGCTTTGAATGACTCGATGGAATCGTCCCACCCGGCAGCCGCATCTTCGAGTGACCACTGGAGTGCCCTCACGGCCAGCTTCCTCGGCTGGACGCTCGACGCGTTTGACTTCTTCCTGGTCGCGTTCTGCCTAACGGCGATCGGCAAAGAGTTTCATCGGACCGACCGAGCCGTCGCCCTGTCAATAACGCTGACGCTTGCCTTTCGCCCGGTAGGCGCATTGCTATTCGGCTTGCTGGCAGATCGCTATGGAAGGCGATTGCCGCTGATGATTGATCTGCTGTTCTATTCCGTCGTGGAGGTCGCTACAGGCTTTGCTCCGAACTTCACCACGTTCCTGGTGTTGCGCGCGCTCTTCGGCATTGGCATGGGCGGCGAATGGGGCGTGGGCGCATCGCTTGCCATGGAGAAGGTTCCGGCGAAATGGCGCGGCCTGCTGTCCGGTGTCTTGCAGCAAGGATACGCACTGGGCAATCTTCTCGCGGCGCTTTGCTACTTGTTCCTTTTCGACCGCTGGGGCTGGCGTCCGCTTTTCTTTCTCGGCGGAGTGCCGGCCCTGTTAGCGCTGTTCGTTCGCTTCCGCGTCAAGGAGTCAGAGGTTTGGGAGAAGTCGAAGCAGGAGAGCTGGGGCCAACTGCTCAACAGCATCATGCGTCATTGGAAGCTGTTTCTTTACCTCACTCTGCTGATGACCGGGATGAACTTCGCATCGCATGGCACGCAAGACATGTACCCGACGTTCCTCCAGCGCTTCTGGCGCCTAGGCACTGTGCAACGATCACTCGTGTCGGCAATCTCTATGCTGGGGGCCATCGCCGGCGGAGTTTTGATCGGCTTACTCTCCGATCGCATCGGAAGAAGACGCGCTATGATTTGGTCTCTTCTTGCAGCCATCCTCGTCACGCCCTTGTGGGCCTACGCGCCTCGGCTCGCTCTTCTGATCACGGGCGCCTTCCTGCTGCAGTTCTTCGTACAAGGCGCCTGGGGAGTAATTCCGGCCCACCTCAGCGAACTTTCGCCGAATGAAGTTCGCGGCTTTTTGCCTGGATTCGCATACCAGTGCGGTGTTTTGTTGGCAGGCTCAGTGGCAACCATCGAAGCCGCCTTCGCGGAAAACATGACCTATGCAACCGCCATGGCCGTCACAGCCGCCTCGGTGTTCGCGGCAACGGCGGTGATTGCGGCGCTTGGCCCTGAACGTCGAGGTATTGAGTTCAAGTAATGAGACTTCAAACAGTAAGGGCGTTCGCGGGCCGCTTGAATCTTCCCCAACACAGCGCCACTGCCACCACAACCAGGCAACCAATCACGTTGTACCAAAGAAATGAGACTCGCGTGAATGCGGCGGCGGCAAAGATGGCCGCTTCGCCCGCCAAGACACCGGCGAACGCCGCCGTGCCTCCCACGCTTTTGCAAAAGAACGCCAGCACGAACACTCCCAGCAGTCCTCCATAGAAGAGCGAGCCGACAATGTTCACGCGCTCGATCAGCGCGCCGAAGCCGCGGGCTCCAAAAGTGGCAAATGCCACCGCGTAAGCGCCCCAGAACACCGTCAACCACCGCGAGGCCAGCAGGTAATGACGATCGCCGCGGTCGCGCGCAAAGTAGCGCCGGTAAATATCGATCACCGACACAGTGGCAAGTGAATTGATCTCGCCGGAAGTGGAACCCATGGAGGCCGAGAAGATCACGCCGATCACGAGACCAACCAGACCCACCGGCAAATATCTTTTAATGAAAGACAGAAAGATATAGTTCGTGTCGTCGAACTTTTCTCCCCCGTGCAGGCTTTGCACAATATCGAGAGCTCGTTGCCGCGCCTGATGAAAGGCGCCGTCCGCTTGGCGAAAACTCGACAGCGCGGCGCCATCGCCGTGCCCAGGTTCCCGGAGCGCGCCAGCCAGCTTGTACGCCGCGGCCCGGCGCTGCTCAAAGGCCGCGCGGTACTGCGCTTCGGCAGGCCGCCAAAGATCGCTTTTCGCGGCGCGGCCGGCCTCTACCGGCTGGAAGATCATGGGCGAGGCTACAAAAAGATACAGCACAAAGACCATCGTGCCAATGAAAAGAATAAAGAGCTGCATCGGAATCTTCACGACCGCGTTGAAAAGCAAACCAAGGCGGCTCTGCGCGATGGATTTGCCGGTCAAGTAGCGCTGCACCTGACTCTGATCGCAACCGAAGTAAGCCAGCGCCAGGAATCCACCGCCGATCAGACCGCTCCAAAGGTTGTAACGGTCGCTCAGGTTGAAGCGCAGATCCACAATGTTCAGCCGTCCAGCCGCGCCCGCTAAGTGCACCGCGTCGGTGAAAGAGATGCCGGCCGGAAGCGCGTGAAGGACGACGAAGAGGCTGGTCGCGAGCGCTACAAAAATCATGCTCATCTGCTGAACGTCGGCCCAGGTGAGTGCCTTGATTCCGCCGGTTGCCGTGTAGAGAACCACCAGCGCGCCGATCAGCACGGTAACCAAGCGGTCCGGCCAGCCCAGCACGGAGGAGAGCGCGACGGCGGGCGCGTACAGCCCGATACCCGCGGCGAGACCGCGCTGAATCAGGAACACGATGCTCACCAAAGTGCGTGTTTTCGCGTCGAAGCGCTGCTCCAGGTATTCGTAGGCTGTGTAAACGTTGGCCCGATGAAAAATAGGGACCGCCGTCATCGAGAGCAGTACCATCGCGATGGGCAGTCCAAAGTAAAACTGCACGAAGCGCATTCCGTCGACGTACGCCTGACCGGTGGTGGAGATGAACGTGATAGCGCTGGCCTGGGTCGCCAGGATGGAAAGCCCCATGGCATACCAGGGCATGGACTTGCCGGCCAGCAGGTATTTGCTGGTGGTGCTGCTGCCGCGCCCGCGATACAGGCCGAAGCAGACGAGCGAAACCAGCCACGTACACATCACCACCCAATCGAGCGCTCTCATTCGAGAGCACGCTTCAGTGAACTGATCCGCTCTCGACTCACCTTCCCGGATGTCGTTTGCGGAACGCGGGCAGCACGTCCCACGTGTAATTCCACCAGCGTCAGCTCATTCTTAAGCTCACTGACGGCCGAAGCGCACACACCGATGCCGACGAGTAACTGGATTTGCGGAGCGGCTATCGCTTGCCATTCGATCAGCCTGGCCCTGCGTTGCTGCCAGGAGCCCTCACCGCCACTGGTTAAAATTCGGTCAATCTGTCCGATGGCTTTCAATTGCGCGATGGCACGAGCCGGCTCCGTTACATGTTCAAAAGCACGATGAAAGGTGGCGCGGAGGCGAGGCGCTTCCCGCAGAATCTCCCGTAGCTGCTCGCAATCGACCATTCCACCCCGAACGAATCCGAGAACAAAGCCATCGATTCGCAGTTGGCCGATTTCTCGGGCCAGCGATCGCAGACTCGCAAGCTTCGTCTCATCACGGATCGACATGGAAGCATTTTCGCGAAGCATCACGCGCACCGGAATCGCGACCGCGTTCACTACCTGCTCAACGACCTCGCCACGCGGGGTCAGTCCGCCCTCTTCCAAGGAACGCACCAGCTCCAGACGGTCGGCACCGCCCGCTTCTGCTTCGATGGCTTCCTCCGCTGAGGTGACGATGATCTCGAGCAGCTTCGGCATTCTGTTCTGCCGCATTCTAGCGTGACCGCGGGGCGATCACTTAAGCGGCTAATACGAGAACGCGCGCGATACGACGTAAAGGCCGGAGATCAGCACCGCCAGGTAGCAGAGAATACACCAATACACGCGACGCCAGCTTCCGAGAAAGGGCGGCGGCTCATCCGCGCTCTCCTTCGCATACTGTTTCGGTTCCATCCTGTTCTAGCATGCGCTAGAAATCGTTCGGGCGCCAACATCAGAACCAGAAGCAGGCGACGCGCCTGCTTTCGCGAGGCCGAAGCTTCTACCGTAAACTGTTCTATCGCTTGACCTCCACGACCCGGCCCGAAGCGAATAAGCGGCGCTTAAGGGCCATGTCGCAGTTCAAACGTGAGTTGGATCGCAGAGAAATAATTACAGTCCGTTACACTGAAAACCGTGGGAAACCAGGCCACACGCCAAGCCAGCAACGTCCTCATCGTCGACGACGAAGAATCGCAGCGCACCCCGTTAGCCGCGATGATCTCGGCGTGGGGTTTCAACGTCGAAACCGCCTCTGACGGGCAGGAAGCCCTGGAGAAGTTAGCCACGTTTTCGGCTAATGTCATCGTCACCGATCTGATGATGCCCAGAATGGACGGCTTCGAGCTGATGAAGCGGCTCGGCGCCGATTCGAACATGCCTCCGGCCATCGTCCTAACCGCCTTCGGCAACATCGAAACCGCCATCCAGACCATCCACGATCTGGGCGCATTCTGGTTTCTGGAAAAGCCCATCCAGCCGGCAGCGCTCCGGGTGTTGTTGGAGCGCGCCTCCGCCCAAAGCCAGCTAGCCGAGGAGACGGATCGCCTGCAGCGGCAGTTGTCTTACTCCGGCGTGCTCGAGAACATGGTGGGCTCCTCGCCGCAAATGCAGCAGGTCTTCCAGGTGATTCAACAGGTCGCCCCTAGCAAAGCCGCTGTCCTGGTCACCGGTGAGAGTGGAACAGGAAAAGAACTAGTTGCCCGAGCCGTCCATCAGCTCAGCCCCCGGCGCGCTGGACCCTTCGTTGCTATTAACTGCGCCGCGATGCCCGAGACGCTGATGGAAAGCGAGCTGTTCGGCCATGAAAAGGGTGCCTTCACGGGAGCTCTGGAGCGGCGCGCGGGTTGCTTCGAGCTGGCGCAGCATGGCACTATTTTGCTTGACGAACTAGCCGAGATGCCGTCGGGCACGCAGGCGAAGCTGCTTCGCGTCCTGGAGGACTCGCGGGTGCGGCGCTTGGGCGGCAAGAGCGAAATTTCGGTCGACGTGCGGGTAGTGGCCGCTACCAACCGCAACCTGGACGAGGCGCTGAAAAAAGGTGATCTGCGCGAAGATCTCTACTATCGTTTGAACGTCTTCCAAATTGCGCTACCCCCGCTTCGGCAGCGCATGAGTGATCTGCCCTTGCTGGCGGAGGCGCTCATCACCCATCTCAACCGCAAGCACGCCTGCAACGTCACGTTCATCACCCAGGATGTAATGGAAGCGTTCAAGAAGTTCCATTGGCCCGGCAACATTCGCGAACTCCGCAACGTGCTGGAGCGCGCGGTCATCATGGCGGGGGAAGGCGCCATTCAGATGAGCCACCTGCCGTACGACTTCGGCGTCTCAGTGGGTTCGCGTCCACCCGCGCAGATCTTTGAGCCCGACAGTGTGCGCTTGCCCGTTGGCACAACCGTGAGCGAAGCGGAAAAGGCACTCATCCAACTCACTTTGCAGCACACCAAAAACAACAAGACGCGCGCCGCGGAGATTCTCGGCATCAGCCTGAAAACGCTTTTCAACAAGCTGAAAGAGTACGGCGCGGCCGACGCGGCGGATCCGATCGCCTAGTCTGCGGATTCTAGAATGAGCGCTGCCTCCGAGCTGAAGAAGACCCCGCTTTTCGACGTCCACCAGTCGTTCCACGCCAAACTGGTCGACTTCGGCGGTTGGAACATGCCGGTTCAGTACTCGGGCATATTGCAGGAGCACAACGCGGTTCGCACTGGTGTAGGGATTTTCGATGTCAGTCACATGGGCGAGATTGAAATCCGCGGTCCGGAAGCCGGTAAGCTCGTCGATTACGTCTCCACAAATAACGCGGCGAAGTTGAAGGTGGGGCAGGCGCACTATTCCGCGTTGCTCTACGAACACGGCGGCTTCGTCGACGACATTCTGGTGCATAAGGTCTCCGAGACCGAATTCTTCTTGTGCGTGAATGCATCCAATCAGGAAAAGGATTTCGAACATATCCGATCGCAAAATCGCTGGAACGCCGAAGTGGATTTCGCTAGCGATCGCTATGGGCAATTAGCAATTCAAGGGCCCCAAGCGCTTGCGACAATGCAGAAGTTGACGGAAACGAATCTGGCTGCGATTAAGTACTACTGGTTCGCGGATGGCGCGGTCGCGGGTGTTCCGGCGCGTATCGCTCGCACCGGATACACAGGGGAGGACGGCGTCGAAATCTACGTGCCGCCGCAATCTGCCGCGCAACTTTGGGCTGAGATCATGACAGCGGGCGAAGAGTTCGGCATTAAGCCGTGCGGGCTCGGCGCGCGAAACACCCTCCGCCTCGAAGCCAAGATGGCCTTGTATGGCCACGAACTCACTGCCTCTACCAATCCATTCGAAGCAGACCTGTCCTGGATTGTGAAGATGGATAAGGGCGATTTTATCGGGCGGCCTGCCCTTGAAAAGACTTTGGTGCAAGGCCTTACTCGAAAGTTGGCCGGCTTTGAAATGACGGATCGCGGGATCGGCCGCGACGGGTATGAGGTATGGCTCGACGGCAAACCGGCGGGCTGGGTAACCAGCGGTGGCCCGTCGCCCAGCCTGAACAAGAATATTGGGCTCTGTTATTTGCCAGTCGAAAAATCTGTTCCCGGTGAGACGATTCAGGTGTTAATTCGTAACTCACCCGTCCAAGCGGTGACGGTGGCAACTCCTTTCTACAAGAGGGCAAAGGGATGACCTATCCAGAAAGTTATAAGTACACGAAAGAGCATGAATGGGTTCATGCCGAGGGCGGCCAGGGCACCGTTGGTATCACTTATCACGCGCAGCATGAGCTTGGTGACATTGTATTCGTCGACCTCCCTGAGGTGGGAGCAAAGATCTCCAAAGGGGACACTTTAGGTTCCGTAGAATCGGTAAAGGCCGTGTCGGACATCTATTCGCCGGTTTCCGGCGAGATCTCAGCCATCAATGATTTGCTTGGCAAAAGTCCTGAAAAGCTGAACGAAGATCCTCATGGCGACGCTTGGCTTGTCAAGCTGACACTTTCCTCCGCTGCGGAAATTAATGCACTTATGTCCGCCGCCGACTATCAAAAGTATGTAGGCGCTGAGTAGCTGGGCGCGTAATCCTATCCGGAGTTAGAAGACCTTTTTGCGTTACTTACCGAAATCAGATTCCGAACGTCGCGAGATGCTTACGACGATTGGTTTGAAATCTGAAAAAGATCTGATTGCGTATTTACCTGCCGATGTGCGCATCGAAGCGCCCTTGGCAATCGACGATGGCAAAAGCGAGTACGACATCGTCGACTACTTCAAGCAGCGCGCCGCGCAGAACAGCAACGGATACGCGAGTTTCCTTGGCGCCGGCGTCTACAACCATTACCGTCCCGTGGTTGTGGACACGATTGTCTCTCGTGGAGAGTTTCTTACGTCCTACACGCCGTACCAGGCGGAGATCTCGCAAGGCACGCTCACCAGCATTTTTGAATTTCAGACCATGGTGTGCCAGTTAACCGGCATGGAAGTGGCCAACGCATCGATGTATGACGGTTCTTCCGCGGTTCCTGAGGCGGCCATGATGGCCGTTCGGATCACGCGGCGCGACAAGATCCTGGTCGCGCGGACCGTTCACCCGGAGTACCGCGAGGTGCTTCGCACGTATACCCGGCACCAGGGCATTCCGGTTGATGAGCTGGCGTATGGAAAGAAAAATGGCCTGCTGGATGTTGACGACCTGAAGCGGAAGTTGGACGATAGCGTCGCCGCCGTCATAGTGCAGAGTCCCAACTTTTTTGGCCTGCTGGAGGAGATCAAGGAGATCTCACGGATGGCGTCCGCGAAAGGCGTTCTGCTGATTGTGGTCTTTACCGAAGCAGTCGCGCTCGGCTTGATTGAACCGCCCAGAGAGGCGGATATCGTGGTTGGCGAGTTACAGAGCTTTGCCATTTCGCCCAGCTACGGCGGCCCGTACGCCGGTATCATCGCCACGCGTGAGAAGTATGTCCGTCAAATTCCCGGACGGCTGGTAGGTGAAACTACCGATGCCGGTGGGCATCGCGCATTTTGTCTGACGCTCGCCACGCGTGAGCAGCATATCCGCCGCGAAAAGGCGACGTCGAATATCTGCACCAACCAAGCACTGCTGGCCCTGATGGCGACTGTTTTCATGTCGCTTTACGGAAAAGAAGGTTTGCGCGAACTCGCCGAACAGAACCTGGCAAAAGCGCACTATCTGGCCGGCAAACTATCGCTTCCCTTTGACGGTCCTTTCTTCAACGAGTTTGTTGCACACACCGGAGACCGAACCGCCGATCAGCTCAACTCCGGACTACTGGAGCAGAAAGTCATCGGTGGCCTGCCGCTGGAACGCTTCTATCCGGAACTGAAAAACAGCATGCTTCTCTGCGCCACGGAAATGAGCAAACGGGCGGACATGGATCGAGTGGCGGCCGCGTTCGGCCGGGCAGCATAAGAGAGCGCGAATGATCAAAAAGGTTTCGAAGCACATAGTTCAAAATGAGTCACTGCTGTTTGAGCAGAGCTCGCCCGGCAAGCGCGGCTACCAGCTTCCGGATCTCGACGTTCCGGCTGTGGATCCGGAAAGTGTCCTCGGCAAAGAACACGTCCGCTCAGAGATCGAAGATTTTCCAGAGGTGAGCGAGTTTGAAGTGGTCCGGCATTTCACGCGCCTGTCCACGTGGAATTACGCCATCGATCTGGGCCTTTACCCTCTCGGCTCGTGCACCATGAAGTATAACCCTCGCGTGAACGAGTTGGTCGCGCGAACCGAAGGCCTCGCGTGGGCTCATCCCTATCAACCGGACGCGCTGGCTCAGGGTTGCATGGAAGTGATAGCCACGCTTGAGAACGCCTTGGCCGCAATCACCGGCATGGACGCGGTGACGTTGCAGCCCGCCGCCGGCGCACACGGCGAATTCACAGGCATTCTGATGATTCGCGCCTTGCTTGAAAAGCGCGGCAACGCACGCAAGAAGATTCTTGTGCCCGACTCCGCTCACGGCACGAATCCCGCCACCGCCATGATGGTCGGCTACACGGTGGAGAACATCAAATCGAATGAGCGCGGCATGGTGGATCTGGAAGTTCTCAGCAAGGCGACCACCGAAGATGTTGCCGGCTTGATGATTACCAATCCAAATACAGTTGGCGTGTTTGAAGAGAACATCCGCAAGATCTGCGCCATTATGCATGACAAGGGCGCCCTGGTCTACATGGATGGCGCTAATATGAACGCTCTGGTCGGCATCGTCCGTCCGGGGGATCTCGGTGTAGACGTGATGCACCTCAATCTGCATAAGACGTTCTCCACGCCGCACGGTGGCGGCGGCCCTGGTTCAGGAGCGGTTGCCGTAGCAAAAGTGCTCACGCCCTTCCTGCCCTCACCACGATTGGAACGCTCCGGCGACGCTTGGCATTGGAACTACGATTTGCCCGATTCTATCGGGCGCGTGCGCGCTTTTTACGGCAACTTCGGCGTGTTAGTGCGCGCCTTGGCCTACATCATGGCTCATGGCGGAAACGGCCTTCGCCAAGCCACCATGGATGCCCTGCTCAATGCGAACTACCTGCGCGCTCTGCTGGAGCCTTACTACGAACTTGCCTATAAGGCGCCCAGCATGCACGAATGCGTTTTCAGCGACGACCGTCAAGCCAAGCACGGCGTGCGCACCGGCGATATTGCCAAGCGGCTGATCGACTACGGCTTTCATCCTTATACCGTCAGCTTCCCGCTGATCGTGCGCGGCGCTCTTATGATTGAGCCGACCGAAACCGAGAGCAAGCGTGAACTCGACCTCTTCGTGGATGCCATGATTTCGATCGCCAAAGAAGTGGAGGATGATCCCGAGTTGGTCTTGAAGGCGCCGCATTCCACTCGCACCCGCCGCGTGGACGAGGTGACCGCCGCCCGCAAGCCGATTGTGCGCTGGACGCCCAAACCTACCGCGAGTCAAGCAGCCGATTAGCCGCGCTTCGTACCAATTCGATATCCAGCATGTCCATCGTTCCGGAGTGCAGCACGTGGACGTTTTCCCCACGCGGAGCCCAGATCTCGGGCGAGGTCGGGCCAAATAGCGCAAGCGTGGGGACTCCCGTAGCCGCTGCCAAGTGCGTGATCCCGGCATCGTTCCCGATGTAGAGCCGTGCTCCGGCAATCCACTCCGCGAGTTCGCCCAGATCGCCGAAGCGTGTCGCCTCACGGAGATCTTCCTCTGGACCAGCCGTCCATTCCACTGGATACTGAAGCCGTGCGGCGAGTTCTCGATAGCGGCTGAGCGGCCAGTTCTTTCGAGCGCTGCCTGAGAATGGGTGGATGATAACCGTCTCACGCCTCGATGAGGACTGAAGCTCGATATGCGGAACTGAGCCTTTAGGGGCGCCCACCTGCTCCAGAAAGAAGTCGGTAGCGTGCCCGCTGTAGGCAGCGGTTGGAAGTGCCGCGTGGAACTCACACGGCACGCCGGTGCTAAGCAACGCCCCGCGAAATTCCGGACGGTTCGCGCCATACCAACTCACAATTGAATCAAAGCTCTTCAGTTTCTCCGTCAGCGGCGATAAGTCCTTTAAGTCGCCGGCCGCGAGAACGCGATCAATGCCCGTCGAGGCAAGCGGGCGAACCACGCCAGCCAATCGGGTGCAGAGTGGAGCGACGGCTCGTGGAATCCAGAGCTCACTGCGCGGTTGAGCGAGATAGGCAAGAGCCGGCATCGAGAGAATGCAATCCCCAATTGCCCCCGGACGAATCACCAGCCGGCGCATGGGGAAGACTACAGGTGGTAGAGCTGGCGTGCGTTTTCCCGCATCACCAAATGACCGATCTGCTTCGCCCTGTCGGGCGTAATCTCTCCGTCCTGAACCATGCCCGTTAACGCGACGCCTAACGCTAGCCGTCCGTTTCTGGACCCGATCCACGCGGTCTCTTCCCAACCCACATGGTTTGAGAACGGGCTGGCATCGGAAGCATACAGCACCTTTTCGGGCGCCGCCTCCAGGTAGAGACGTATCGCGCGCGAGGCTTCCAACGGGTAAGTCAGATACATCAGAGCGGAGAAATCCAGGTATACGTTTGGCTTCAGGATGAGAGCCGCCGCTTCCCGCGCAAACGGCCACGAACCATGCAGCATCACGAACTTCGTCTTGCGCAAAGCGGGATCGTTAAAGATGGATTCCAGCGCGAATGGATTGGCGTTCGCATCGAGAAAGTAACTTCCCGCTCCTATCGAGCAATGAATGTGTACCGGAAGCCCGAGCCTTCCCGCCTCGCGCGCAATGTGCCGGAACAGATAGTCTTGGAGAACTTTGTACTCTTCCGGCGTAGGTTCGGAAGATTGAGCGTAAATGCTGTATACCCGCTCGGCATTCTCCCGCTGCGGATTGCTGATCTGCAGGTCGCGAAGATACGCCAGCTCAAATTTGACGGCGACCGCCCCGCTGGCGCGCCAGCTCTCGAGCGTGTGTGAAACGAACGTCAGGTAATCGTCAAAGTTCGCCGGAAGCCTCTTCAGTTGCGCACTCGATAAATATCTTTTCAGCAGCGCTTCCTCTTCGGTAACGAAGGCCTTATGTTCCGGGTCTTTCGCCTTTGTCGCATCGTTATTCAGCGGGAACAGGAACATGTCGGTGAACGGCACCCATTTGAATCGATCGGGCGGGAGCCCGCGGCCCATGGCAACGCGATTCGCCAACATGACCTCCGTGCCTGTCCGATTGAGTACCCAGGACGGATACTGATCGCCCCGTTGCTTTTCTTCGCTTCGCTTGGCCTGCTCTAACGCGCCCAAATGCTCCGGCTTGCTATCTGAAAAGCTGTAATTGAAAAGAGCGTGCCAGGCTTCCGGGAAATAGGGACTGCCTTCGCGAAAAGGCGTGGGAAGGGCGAGGTCTTGGATCGCATCCGTCGGAAGAGCATCATCATCGTGATCCTCTTCTCCATAAGAAACTACCTTCAAGGGATGCGCGTGATTATCGATCGCCGAAATCTGCGCCAGTTCAGATTCTATGGAGCTATCCACATACAGATTCGAACGGCGCGGGCCTTCACAAGAGATACTCAGCGAGAACGCAAGCAGAGCCAGGACAACGGAAACTCGTGCCATCCGAATCTATTCAACCCAACTTATTCGACCCAGCTATTCGACCACCACGGGCAAGCTGATATCAATCGACGCGGGTCTAAAGCACATCTGGTTATTACAAGCCTGGTAGCGAAGCTTGCCTGTCACCGTCTTGGCGCCGGAAGCGGCGTTTCGAGGCGCCTCGAACTCCGTCTTTATCTTGAAGCTGCCGGTAAATACGACCAGCTCATCCGCTCCCACCTTAAGTTGTTCGGGATTTGGATAGGTGATCGATTTCGTTTCCAATGCGCTGCCATTCCATGTCAGCTTCAATGGAATCAGAAACTCATCCTTGGGCTTGTCGCTGTTGACATGAAAGCCCGGCAGAATGGCAACCTCCAGGGTTTGCGCGACTATGCTACCGCGCTTCACGGCCACCTGCTCCGGCGGACTCACCTTAACCCTACTCTGCTGGGCCAGGCAAAAGGAAGGCAGGCAGAGGATGCATAACGCGCTGAGGCGCGCGGGTTTGCTTGCTTCCGAGAAGCGTCTGAATCTCATCAAGATATTCATTCTTTCCGGCGAGACCAATATGAGGCGAGAACGCAAACTTCCCGTCGCGCCCAATTATGAAAGTCGTGGGAAGCGATTCGACTCCGCCATACAATTGGCTGACCGAGTCGTCCCCCAAAAGCACTCGATAATTTATGTGGTGCGCGGCTACAAACGGCTTTACCGCAGCCCAGCCATCTTCGTCCATGGAAACACCCACTACTTCGAAGCCTTTGGATTTATACTGCTGCTCAAACTCGATGAACCAGGGAATTTCCAACTCACAGGGACCGCACCAGGTAGCCCAGAAGTTCAACAGGACCACTTTGCCGCGAAAATCCGATAGCTTGACGGAAGCGCCGTTGGCGTCCTTCAGCGTGAAATCGGGCGCAGGCTTTCGGGCCGCCGGCGAGACGCTCGCAACATGCGCCGCAGTGGAGCCGGAACACGAGTTAAACGCCATCACCGCTGTCACCGCGAGCAACGCACGGACTTTCCGGTTCGTTAAGATCTGCACCAAATCCTAGTGTACCTAGCATTTCCAGGAACCGTTACCAGCGGCCTCGAACCAAGCCTGGCGGCGGTGCTTCCAACGCTTGGCAAGCGGGGACGCTGGGTCTTCTTCGGATCTCGCGTAGAGCCACGCCGCCGTATCGCAAAAGCATTCACAGACATAATCGCGCCACAGCCGCGACTTCCCCGCTCCACCCTTCCGCAGCAAGAGTTCTTTCTTTACGCCGGACGATCCGCCGAGTTCACCTCGCGCGTGGCGCCGCCATTCTTCGAGAAGGAGAGCTTCGAAGCTCTGGCGCGAACCGTTGCCGAGCCTCGGCCAGACGAAATGAAACAACTCGTGCGTCAGGATCAATCGAAGCGCTCCGCTGTCCGGCAGCAGTGCGCTTTCGAGAATGATTCTCCGCTCTCGAAGGAAACAGGCGGCGTACACGGCTGACCCGGACCGGGAGCGACCGGCGACTAACTTCCCTCGATGAGCGACTAGTCTCGCTCGCGTGGAAACGCGAATTGGACTACCGGTAAGTACCGGCAGCCCCACAAGTAGATCGTTCTTTCGCGCGTGTAAACGCTTACTGAGCTGGAGCCTTAACCGGCCCGGTGGTGGGATTTGCAGGCACGCCCGGTCTTTGGAGAGAAGGGATGTGCTGTGCGTTCGAGGCATTGAAGAAGTCCGGATCCTGAACCTGAACCTTATATTTATCCCGCTCCTGATTCAAAATTGTCTGGGTCTTTTCGTTTTGTAGCCGTTGCGTGATGCCGGCGCGTGCTTGCTCGAAGGGCATCCTTGTCCGGCTGTCTAGCTTGATGATGTAAAGACCGCCACCGACATTGATCGGCTCCGAAACCTGGCCTGGCTGTAACTTAGCTACCGCGGCCTTGATATCAGGCGGGACACCGGGATCGCCGGTCAGAAAAGTGCCTAGTTCACCGCCGCGAGCCGCGGATTGTTGATTTTCCGACTCCGTTCGCGCCAGTGTCGCTAAATCCGCTCCTGCTTTGATTTTCTTTTCCAGATCGGTGACTTTCTCCCGAGCCTGCGCTTCGGTTCGCGAGGTAGCGGCATTCGACGCAGGCGTACCGGGCGGGCTGAATGAGACCAGAATGCCGCTGATTTTAACTTGGTCGAACTCGGCTGCATGGGCGTCGTAATACTGCTTCGGATCCGCCGGAGTGCCGCTGGCGCCTTTCGACATCTTGTCTAGATAGGCTTGGGTGAGAATGTTGGCACGGGCCAGTTGCAATTGTTCCTTCCAGGGCGACTGCTGGTCGAGGCTCATCTTCGTTGCCTCGTCAGAAATCTGGTTCTCCATGTAAAGTTGCTGCAGCAGAGTCTGGAGATTCGCTTCAAAGCGCTTACGATCTTGCGGCGGCAGAGGCTTCATTAAGTCGAGCGCCTGTCTCGCCGTAATCTGTTTGCCGGCGATCGTCGCTACGACGCGGTTCGGATCCTGCTGAGCAATCGCTTCAGGTCCTCTCCCTCGCAGTTGGCCTGTTGTGCCTGGTGCCTGCGCGCTAGCAGGCGGCGTTGCTGGGCTCTGCGCCGTGGACGATGTCGCCTGAGACGCGGTCTGAGAGCAACCGATGGTCGCGCAGAGGAAGATGGGGAGTAAAGATAAACTACTTTTCATTCAAGGGACCGTTCGATACTTCCCAAATTTATCATGGGAAAATACCTCCCGTCCCTTGTTGGGCTTATTGCTGGACGTATGCCTTCTTCAAATTAGCCGCCGCTTTGGCCTTCGCACTGGAGCTGATCTGAATGTTGTTCACCACTTGCGCGGCACCGGAGGTTCTTGCCATTCGGGTGGCTGCCCCTTTGTGCTGGATTACGTTTGTTGCTCCGTCCCACGTCACCACTCCATGCTGCACCTTAAATCGGAAGCCGTCCTTGCCGATCTTCGATTTAGCTAGTTTGGTGCGAATGGTAGCGTCAAGCTGGGCGTCGCTGGGGGTAACTCCATGTTGCGCGACACTCGCCGAGTGGGCCGAAGTGTTTGCGTAAACAGGTGTATCCAGCACGGCGACAAAACAGGCGAGGGTGAAAAGTAGAGGGAAGAGACGTCTCATTAGCATTGCTCCTGATCCGTGGTAATAGTGCAATCCACGGCCAGGAATTCGCAGACGATTGGGCTAAATAAAAATGGAGCCAGGGGGAGGCCCCTACCTGCGTTCGCGCTCATGCTCGCGTCCGTGGAAATCGTGGTGCTCCACCCTGGCTCCTTCATATCGCTCGCGTGGAACCGCGTAGGGATGCACGTAAGCCGCGCGGTTCCCCCAATTCCTTTCCCAAGGGCGCCGGTCAATCAGGATGTCGTGTGAACGCCATCCGAAGCCCACGCCGCCCCAGCCCCAAGGAGCGAATCCCGCACCGATTGCGATGCCAGGTCCGAACCGGAGGGCGCTGCCGGGAGAAAATCCAGCTCTCGGTGGCCCGTAAACGACATACGGATCGTAAGACGGAACGTAGTAATAGCCCGGATTTACGGGGGCAATCTCAAGGTTGCCCGCACCGGTGTGGTCCACCTTTTCATACTGGTTGGTTTGCAGATAGCGATAGTCGTAGGCCCTTTGCCGGTCGCGTTGCACGGCGTCCATCACGTCGCCGTGTTGCGCAAGAACCGAGTTCCCAAGCTGCTCTGTCCAACTCAGGTCCTGCGCCATGGTTTGCAAAACCTGCGGGAAGGGCAACAGGGCGATTACGCTTTGATCCCACGGAAGTTGATCTTCTTGAATGGCCCGGACCAACTCGTCATTATGCATATAGGCATGCTGACCTGCCCAGTTCGCGGCGTCCGGGATCTCGCTCGTGTAAGTGGAAGCCGTTAAGACCTGCGCCAGCAAACCGTCAGGGTACAAGGCAATTCTGCCGACGAGTTGATCCAACTGCTGAGTACTCTGGAGAGGAGGCTGGGCATTTCGCGCGGTCGAATCCGGCCGGCCGGGAAACCCCGGCGGCGGGTACCCTTGAGGCGGTGGATACCCCTGCTTCGGCGGGACTTGCTGCTGTGGATATTGTTGCTGAGGAAGGGGGTGCTGCCCTTGGGACTGTGCAAATCCGGGAGCAGACGTCAACCTTGCAGCAAAAATCATTCCCAAGATCATAGAAATTTCTCCTCTAGTTCGCATGGCTTCTTCCTACCTTTCTAGTTACACTGACACATCTCATATAAGATACCGAGGCGCCCATTCAAGCAGTTGCCTTGCGCCTTAGAACCATACGGAGGAACATAATAGATTGCGCTCGTTCTTGAAACCGCTGTTCACATGCACTGCCCTAGCGATGTTGGGAGTCGCCCTTTGGGCTGCTTCGGCGTCTCAGAACCCGCGAGAGGTGGATCCGAACGCCCTGAACATCGACCTGGACCGGGGCGCGGCCGGAATGTCCCGGTGGCTGGTGGCCATTCGAACGCGGGCCAGCATTCTGATGGTTACGGCGCATCCGGATGACGAAGACGGAGGGCTGCTCGCCTATGAAACGCGAGGCTTGGGAGCGCGCGGAACACTGCTGACGCTGAACCGTGGCGAAGGCGGACAGAACGCCATGTCGATGGAACTGTATGACAAGCTCGGCCTGGTCCGGACACAAGAACTGCTGGCGTCCGACCGCTTCTACGGAGTGGATCAATACTGGGGCACGGTGATTGACTACGGTTTTTCGAAGACTCGTGAAGAAGCGCTCAAGCTGTGGGACTACGAGCGAGTGCTATCGGACGTCGTGCGCGTGGTCCGCATGACCAGGCCGCTAGTGATTACATCGGTCTTCATCGGCGCACCCACGGATGGGCACGGGAACCACCAGGTGTCGGGACAGATGGCGCAAGAAGCTTTCGTCGCGGCTGGCGACCCTAACCGGTTTCCGGAGCAGTTGCGTGAAGGCCTGCGGCCCTGGAGTCCGCTGAAGGCCTATGGCCGGCTGCCCTTTTTTGAGCCAACGAAAGAACACACGATTTACGATTATGCGACCGACAAGTACGTGCCCATTCGCTTCTTCGATTACGTGAATAAGATCTGGACGAACGAGAAGCCGAAGGCCAATGTGGAGATCGCCGAAGGCACTCAGGATCGCGGGGTCGGCTTGACATTCCTGCAAATTGGGCGGGAAGGCTGGGGCTACCAGAAGAGTCAGAACGGCGGGGGCACGATTCCACAGCCGTCTCTGATAAGCAGTGCTTACCATCGCTATGGATCTCGCGTCGCGACGGCCGATGGGGAGAAATCTCTTTACGACGGCGTCGACGTTTCACTGCTTGGGATCGCGAGCCTTGCGACCGGCGATACGGCATTTCTGAAGAGCGGTTTGGAACGCATTTCGAAGTGCGCGGATGAGGCCTATACCCACTACACACCGAATAACCCGGAAGCAATCGCACCTGCCTTAGCCGACGGCCTGAAAGCGACTCGCGCGCTCATTGAACAAGTACGTACCAGCAGCCTGGTTGAGCCTGGAAAGAATGACGTCCTCTTCGAGTTGGAGAAGAAGGAGCCGCAGTTTGAGAAGGCTCTGACGGTAGCACTGGGCCTCTCATTCGATGCTTTTGTCGCGCCTGAAAAGGAGCCCACCGGCCCCTTTGCCGCCTTCGCGGGGGCAAGTCCGACTTTCGCGATCGCCGTACCTGGACAGGCGTTCCCGGTTCAAACGCATCTGGTGAATACCGGCTCGGAAGCCGTGAACATTGAGGGCGTTACGCTCGCGGCTTCCGACGGAAAGGGCTGGACCGTACATCCGGAATCTTCGCCAAACGCTTCCCTGCCCGGCGCGAAAGACTTGCGGCTTAAGTTCACGGTGAAGGCGCCGGAGGATGCGATACTGACCAAGCCTTATTTTGCCCGGCCCGATCAAGAGCAGCCGTATTACAACGTGACGGACGAGCGCTATCGAAATTTGTCGTTTGCGCCTTACCCGCTGGCGGCAAAAGCGCGCATCTCTTATCGAGGTGTGGGACTCGATATAGAGAAGGCCGTTCAAACGAACCAGCGTATTGAAGGTATCGGAATTGAAGAACAGCCTTTGCTGATGGGACCGGCGATTTCGGTGAGCGTTTCTCCGGCGGCCGGGGCTGTTCCACTGACCGCCACTTCTTTCCAATTCTCTTGCCGGCTGCACAGCAACGCAAAAGGTACAGCCGAGGGCACGCTGCGGCTGCAACTTCCCGCAGGTTGGGTGTCCATTCCGCCGCAATACGCGTTCTCGATCGGCGAGGGCCAGAACGACAACGTGACGTTCGGGGTGACGCCGCACTCGATGGATCCGAAGCCTTACCAGATTCGCGCAGTGGCCGACTACAAGGGCAAGAGCTATGAGGAGGGCTACACGCTGGTGGGCTACCACGGTTTGCGTCCTTACCCGTATTACCGCCCGGCAGCTTACAAGGCGGTCGGCGTCGACGTGAAGACTGCTCCCGGATTGCGGGTGGCGTTCTTTCCTGGAACGGGCGATGACGTGCCGCGCGCGCTGGAGGATCTCGGGTTGCACGTGCAGATCCTGTCGGGAGGCGACATCGAATCGGGCAACCTGGGCAACTACGATGCCATCGTCCTGGGTACTCGTGCTTACGCCGTGCGGCCTGAACTGCGCGTGGCCAATTCGCGGTTGCTCAATTACGTGAAGAATGGCGGAGCGCTGATTGTGCAATATAACTTGCAAAACTTTGATGGGGATTATGGCCCTTATCCGTTCACGCTTGGATCGAACGCGCAGAAGGTCGTGGACGAAACCTCGGCCGTGAAGTTTCTCGATCCAAGTTACCCGGCTCTCACTTGGCCCAACAAAATCACACC
>JAABUQ010003955.1_pt1 | contig 26184 bp, 35 predicted proteins | sample 5560001 | NCBI WGS metagenome assembly JAABUQ01 (sample SAMN10711888, study PRJNA513371) | rock metagenome | isolation source: Antarctica rocks | place: Antarctica: Victoria Land, Finger Mt nord | collected 2015-12-18 | reverse complement strand
TCCTCCTTTCGGCGGGGTGTCTGGCGGGCGGGCCGCATGCCCTGCAGGCAAGCTGAGCGGGGCGGTGCGACTGCACATGCAGGGAGACATGCTGCAGCGGTGTCCTCTCAGCAGTTGAACACCATCAGGGCGTGGCTCGCAAAAACGGGGCACCCTACGCCCCACCTGCCCGCCTCGCAGGCACTGGCGGGCGGCCGGACACTGACTCAGCGCGAGGCAGACTCCGTCCGTGGGCCGCCGCGCAGCAGGGGCGCACTGCTGCGCAGACTCTATCCGCCGCTCCAGAAGCCGCACCGCGACCGCGTCCAGCTCGCGCGCGTGCCGGGCGATCTCGGCCTCAACCGCGCCGCCGGCCGTCGCGATCTTCAGCAGCACGTCCGTCTTCCTGGCCAGCACCTCTTCACTCTGCAGCACCCAGTGCCAACCTCGGTCATCCACTTCCTCCATGCCACGGAAGAGCAAGGCAGGGAGGGTGTGCGAGGCTGGCACACGAGCACCTAGAAGGCGCGCTTGGCCACGCCCGTGCGCAGAGGCGCACAGACAGGCCAGCGTGGTGGTTGGAGGCAGCGGTGTGGCACAGGCAGCTCAGGTGGTCTGTCTCACAGCACCAAGGTGTTACCACAGCAGGCCCTGTGCAGAGCGCGGAGCATACTAAGAAGCGCCGCACGACTAGACACCACAAGCCGTGCGCTTGTGCACTCACCAGGCCTTCCAAGACCTTGTCGCGTGCGCTCACACGCCTGCGTGCTGCGGTGCCTGGTACACTGCCCTCTGCCGCATCCGGCTGCGCGCGTGGCAGTAGCGCTCGGTGCTGCAAGTGTTCTACGCTTCGTGCATAGGTGTCCTCACCCACTCATGCATACACCAGGAGCATACTCTCCACATACCGCCTAGCATGACATAAGCAGCACGTTTCCGCTGAGCACGTGCAAAAGCCAGGCAGCTAATCTATACAAACCTTGCGGTCCTCTGCTGGCTGTGCTTGAGTTAAGCGAACGCGCTTGCGCGGGGCTGCGCCTGCAGCAGCTTCACTGCTGGCGCTTGCAGCACAGCAAGCACGTCTTGGGAGGCACTGACGCGCGCAGCGCTGCACAAACGCCTGGCGCGGTTGCTGCTGCCCGTAAGGCAGGCGTGTGTCGCACGCCGCGGGGGCACAGGGCCGCACGCCGCCCATCACTCTCTCAGATGCTGCTCCACGGGCAAAGTCCCGCTCAGATGAGCACTGAATGCCTTTTCCTGCCTGACTCTGTCTGCTTGGTCAGTACACTACACGCTTCGAAAGGGAGGAGCACCGGCCCATGCTGGTGCCTATTCTGGCCTGAAGCACCAAGTGCGCCTGGAGCTCAGTGCAGTCTGGCACGGGTGTACTGAAAGAGGGGATTGCCCGCTAGGTGAGGTGGATGAGCGAGGCTGAGCCTGCGCCGGAGCCCGCGCCGCCCGTGCGCGGCCAGTGGGCGTGGCAGCGGGTGGCGGCGCTGCCCGCCGCAATGCGGCAGCGGTGTCTGGACAATGCGGTGGGTAGCTTTCTATCCCATGCGCTGACGTGCCGCCCAAGCGTTGCTGCTTATAATATACAAACGCACTCAGAGGAGTGAGCGCCTTGCCGCAGCAAGCACTGTGTGAGTCTGGGAAAGTGCAATGGTATACCTTTCCGTGCTGTATGTGCCGCTGGCAGAGCTATTAAGAAAGTGCACCACGCGTGGCTACGTACGTTGCTACGCAACCATGCTATGAGCGCCCTGTCGCTGCTTGCAGGGCGTGACGCCAGAGGACGCCGGAATCCACATCCAGCCCGGCGAGGACGAGTGGGGCTTTGCCACGCGGCTGCCGAGCGCGCGCGCGCTGTTGGCCGAGGCCGAGGCCGGGCGCGCCAGCGACCTGCTCGCCCGGCTGCGCGCCAGCCGCACGTTCAGCTCGCCGGACTGCGTGGATGCAATGGCGGAGGCGCTGCACGTGGCAGAGGTCGTCGAGGGCCTGCTGGCGCGCCCCCGCGACCCCAACCCCGCCTTGCTTTCTCCAACAGCGCCTCCCGTTCCCTCGCATCGCCGGTTGCGCTGCTTCTCATGCGCTCTGTTGCTGCGACGCTGCAGTGCTGCCTTGGTGGTACCTACAGCCGGGCTGCACGTCAAAGCAGCGCACGGAGGTGCTGGGCGGTCTGGAGAAAGCTCGCATGACTGCCGCAGCAGAGCAAAATTGCGAACACACGTGCCGCACCACCCCTGCGGGCGGACGGGCCACAGCCCGGCTGCAAGACGCACAGCTTGGCGGCTGCACCAAGGCCAGGCGTCTGGACGCTCACATGGCTGCACTCCACTGCTGCGCAGCGGATGCACACGCACGGCGCAGGGCAAGTGATGTGCAAGCGCCGAAATAACGCCTGCACCGCATGTTACGCACATTGTCCAGCTGCAACCCTCCAGCCAAACCCTGCATGCGCGCGCCGCAGGGCTCGGCGGCTGCGCCGAGCGCGCGCCGCGGCGCGGCCGACGCGGCGCGCCTGCGCCTGAAGGCCGCGATCAAGGCGGCCTGGTCGCGGGAGGCCGTCTCGCGCGGCGTCGCGGCCGCCAAGAGGGCGGACTATGCCCTCGCGCACAGGCGCGCGGGGCCGCCGGCGCAGCCCTTGCGCTCGGGTCAGGGCGAGGGTGGGGCAGGTCGTCCGCGCGCCTGCTGTGCGTGCTGTGATGGATGGACACGGTACCTGTGTCTGGTACGCGCGCAGAGCTCGAGAGCCTGTCTGCATTTGCAGCTCGAGCCAAGGTGATCTATTCGTCTGCCCAAGCCGCTGCGAAGCTGGGCGTCACGCACCGCCCGGGCGCTCCAGCGGCCCTGCTTGTGCCGAGCCAGAGGGGCGCCACCCTGGCGCAGGTGCTACGAGCGCGCGCTGGACCTGGACCCGCGCAGCGCTGACGCGTGGGTGGCGCGCGGCGCGGCGTTCGCCAACCAGCGGCAGTTCGCGCGCGCCGCCGAGGACTTTGAGATGGCGCTGGGTGCGGCCGCGGGCCTCCCTGCTGCTTCGGGCGTCAGTGCGACCTGCTACCAAGGGCACGACAACATGAAAGAGATGCACATTCATGCAAGGCCTGGTCCTACGCGCGTCGGGCGTCATGCGTCACCGCCTTTGCATTGGCCGCATGCGGTGCCATGTCCGGCGCTCACCAGAGGCGCGCTGCGGCCGTGCAGAGGTGGACCCCGGCGACGCCAACGCAGCAAAGTACCTGGCAGCCACGCGCGCGCGCATGCAGGAGCTCGGCATCGCGCCGCGGCCGCGCGCGCAGCCCGACGGCGCCGGCGCGCAGCCGGGGCTGTCGCGAGAGCGCGCGTCCCCCGCCGCCGCTCGCGCGGGCGCCTGCGAGTCCCCAGGCTGCCGCGTCGAGCGCGGCATCGGCAGCGGCGCCGTCGCAGGCCTGCCCGGCAGCTCTGGCTCCAAGGAGCAACGTGGCGGGCGGCCGCTGGAGCAGACGGGGCAGGGCTTGCCGGGGGCGCTGCCTTCGCGCGGCAGGCCCGCCGGCGTGGCGGCGGGCCCCAGCCAAGCGCCTGACGGCGGCGGGCCAGCGCGGGAAGAAGAAGGGGGCGGCGCGCTGCAGGCGGCTGTGCCTGTATGCCCACCGGGTGAGCCAGGGAACAGCGCAGCCCGGAGCGTGCAGCCAGCGCTGAGCGGTGCGTCCCAGCTGGCTGCCCCGCACAGGGCCGCAAGTCGGCCCGGGTATTGCATGCCGTGTGTGCGCTCACATGTGCGAAAATTGCTGCGGCAGCGCTGTGAGCGTCCGGATGGCTGGTAGGCAGGAAAGCACGAGTGAGCAGCACTGGCGACTCATGTACGGGGTCAGCAGGGCTGGGCAGCTGGTCCGAGCGCGCAGTGAGGGGCGCGCAGGCACACCAGAGAGCAGCGGCAGCGGGAGCGGCAGCGGCGGCGGCGGCGGCGCGAGCGGGAGCGGCGGCGCCATGGGCCTCGCGCGCGCGCTGCAGATCGTCGCCAGGCACTACCACAGCAGGAACGCCTCGCATGCCCCCCTGCGCGCGGTGCTGTGGCTGGCCGCTGCCTGCCCGTGCGCCGCAGGCAGCAGGTGCCCGGGCGCTTGGCGCCATGCTGGCGGCGCTGCGCTGCGCCCAGGCGCGGCGGGCGCGCCATGGGGTCTGCTGCTCCCCCAGCGCCGCCTCGGAGGCCGGCGGTGCAGGCTGCGGTGGCGGGGTGCTGCGCATGTGTGGTGTGCGAGGCTACGCGAGCAGCAGGCGCGTGCGCGAGGGCTGCACGTGCATGGCGGGCTGGGGCGGCGCGGGCGCGCAGGGACAGGGACGCAGGCGAGGGCGGGCGGCGCGCCAAGCACAAGCGGTGCGCCCGGGCCCGCGACTTGCAGCAGCCGCCCGCCCACAGGCGGCGCACTGAGCCAAGGCGCCATGCTGCCCCACATGCTGCCCCCCATGCCCTGGAGGCGCGGCTGGGCCTGCCACAGCGCGCATGCGCCTGTGAGTCACGGCAGCTGGTCCGTGTCTGCGACAGCTGAGCGCGCCAGCAGCTGTGCGTGCAGTCCCGCTGGTCCCACGCGCAGACCCTTCGACATCGGCCCGCGCAGGAAGAAGAAGCGGCGGCGGGACAGCGGCGCGTCCCCGCAGGGCCAGGACCGCAAGCGCAGGAAAAAGAGCAGGGCGTCTGAAGGCAAGCAGCGCGGGGCCGGGCCTGACCGAGGCAGCCCGGGCCCGGGCGAACTGTAACAAGCATGCACTGGTGCTGGCCTCGAAGGCAACAATGCCGGACCGTGCCGTCTTAACAAGCGTTCAGGCGGACACCGTTCCAGTCACCGTCACCCAAGACCCTGTTAGAGGTGGTCAATGCAACCCCTCCCTGCCTTCCCGGGGTGCATGATTGGCTTTGCCTCGCTCAGTACACAACAAGTCAAGCAAAAACAGCCCTGCACGACAGTCACACAGCATGTTGCCGACTAAAGCTGCAAACAGAGATTGTCGCGACCTCGATACTTTTCATATGGTTGGCCTTCCATGACCAAAAGGGCTAGCGTCACTTACGACACTTGCTCACATGACAGCACATGCGCGTCTCCTCCTAACCTGCGCACACCACCCGCGCAGCTGGTGCACCAAGGCGGGGTGGACAGCATCACTCCTGGCAAGCACAGCAGCACACCACTACCGGCATGCACTGAATTGGCTGGTGAAGCGAGGTGTCAGCACGGGTCGGGGGACTCCTCCTGCAGCAAAATGTTCCCCCTTCTCCAGCGCATTGCCCACGCCCTTGGTGGCCCATCAAAATTGCATACTCGCATGAAGAGCGCACAGTACGCTAGCGGAGAACCCAAAATGCACCACCCTTGTGTACACTATTACTCGTCGTTAGTACTTCTCCATGCTGAGCCCCCCGTCCAACAAGTCAATAACGCCCAGGACATCCCTCCAGTGCACAATGTGTGCCTGTGTGCTCCTTCCGCTTCTTACGTGCCTCCGCACGCCAAGGCAATGCACCATTGACCATTCAGCACCAATGACCATTTGGCACAGGACCACCACCCCGCGCCACCGCCTGCACGCCGGGCAGCGCCTGCCGCAGCCAGAGCCCCCCCGTGTCCGCACACCGCTGCGCCCCAGTCCAAAGCATGGGCGCCCGCTTGACGGGCAGCCGCAGCGGCGGCCTGCTGCCGCCCGCGGCCCCGGCTGCGCGCGCCCCAGGCCGAACTACGCCGCCACCTGCACGCCAGGCAACGCCTCCGGCGGCCCGCCGTTGTGCGCAGCAACCGGGCCGACGACGCCGCCAGTGCTGCCGCCGGCCTGCGCCCCCCGCGCGAGGACCCCGCTTGAGCGCCACGGCAAGCGCCCCGCGCTGCAGAGCAGGGGCGCAGGGGGAGCGCGCGGCCGGAGCTGCCTGCCCGGCCTCGTGGGGAAGGATGCGCCCTGCAGCGCGCCTCTGGGAGCCTTGTTTCCAACCCTAGCACTAGCCCTTAACAGCACAGCGGTGGAGGCGGCGCACCTCCGTGGGCGCCCCGTCCGTCAGCGGCTGCAGGCGCTGCACGCGCATCTTCTTGCGCGCGTCCCCCGCCGCGCCGCCCGCTGCGCCACCCAGTGGCGCCGAGCGGTCGCCCTCCGGCTGCAGCAGCGCCTGCAGCGTGCTGGGCTGGCCCCTACGCGCGCCGGGCGCTGCGGGGGTAAGACCCGGTTGGCAGCGCCCCTGTGGTCTGGCATCAGTTTGGTTCGGGCTGGCAGGCCGACAATAGCAGCGTCCCAGCAGAAGATGGCAGGGCCTGGCTCGCTGCCCATCACAGCCGTGCATCCCGACACAATGCCCTCGTGCTCAGCGGCGCAGTACGGCGCTGTGCATGGGGTGCAGAGGGCGCGCGCTTGCGGCTGCCGCCGCCGCCGGAGTCGCCGCCATGGCGCGAGCCGTGCCAGGAGCCGCCGATGCCGCCCATGCTGCCCAGCTTGCCGAACAGGCCGCCGCGCGCGCTCCGGTCCTCCGAGTCCTCCCTGCCGCCGCGTCACAGCCGCCGCTCGCACCGGAGGCACCAGAGTGCTGATGCCTGACCTGGGCAGCATCCAGGAGCTTGCCCGGCAGGCTGCGCTGGGCCCAGCCTCCCCGACTCATCGCTTCCGCCATGCATCCCCTGGGGCTCGCATCGCCGGCGTGACTGGTTGCACGCCGCGCTCGGGTCCTTGGTGGCTGGCGCAGTCACTGCAGCTCGCCAAGACGCTGTGGCCGGCGGCATCCCCGAGCACGCGCGCAGCGGCGCCGACAGGTGCTGGGGCGAACCGCATCTGGCCGGCTCGCCGCGCAGCCTGAGCCCGCACGACAGACGGGGCGCGCGGCGCCGCGGGGCCCGCACCCGTAGAGGTTGGGCTGCGAGGAGCGGCGCATCATCTCGCGCACGCTGCCGCCCATGGACTTGAGCAGCTCTGTGGTGGTCGCGCCGCTGCGCGCGCGCTCCGCGGCGCCCTCGCTGCGCGCGGCCCCGCGCGCGCGCGCTGAGCTGGCGCTGCCGACTGGCATGCTGTGCATCGCAGGGCCGCCATGCATGCTGCGGACGCTTTTCACAGCAAAGTGCGCGCGCACCAGCCACCCAGAACCCATCACAGGCCCGTTTGCGCGGGCTCCCCTGGCCCTCTGTGCAAGCATGCTCAGGTGCAACAACGCTTCACCACACTGGCGTGCCATGCCGCGACCCCAAACGCAGGGGAGTCATGCATGCGCGCTTGAGGCGCGCCGCGGGTGCAACAAGGCTGCGGGAACAGGCAAAGCAGTGCACCCCCACAGCGGGGGCCGTGCGCGCGCACCTGGGGCCGCCGTTGTGCACGGAGAGGTTTGGCGGCATCATGTCAGATAGGTTAATAGCGGTGCTGCTGGGCTTGAGGCTGGACAGGCGGCCGCCGCGGCTGCTACGGCTGCCCTCCAGCGGCTCTGCGCCGCCCGTAAACGCGGTGCCGCCGTGCACGCTGTAGAACTGCCGCGCGCCGCCCACCGTGGCCAGGCCGTGCTCCTGCGGCGCGCGCCCGGCTTCTGGCATAGGCGGGAGCGCGCCTGCACAGGTAGCTGGGGGGAGCACGCGTTGCATGCAAGTGGCAGCAGAAAGGCACGGGTGCAGGCGCGGGTGTCACATGTGCATCTGCACAGCAGCCACAGTGCTGACACACTCAGTTGCGACTCTGTTGCGAGGTTGACCGTCTTGGGGCATGTCCATGCAGTGTCTGGCCCCATGATGACGCTCACGTGCCGCAGCCATGCATGCGGCGGGCCCGGGGTGGCGCGCACATTCATGCTCATGGTACTGCCGGGCGTGGCCGACCGGCGGCCAGCACTCAAGCGAGTGGACAGGTCGCGATGTGGCTCAAACGTGGTGCCTGCGCACGGGCTGACGTAAGGCCCATGTCCTAAGCATTCATGCAGCATGCTTGAGGGAATACACAGCATTTGCGCTAGCAAACACTTGGCACAGCACGCCTCACAGATAAGATTCTTATCTGTACCCCAGCCTACAGGCACACAACAGACAGTGACATACACTGTGCCCAGGCTATAGCACATTGCCAGAGCTCGTTGCGCAGGCACAGCGCCGCGGCTTCCACTGAGCAGGACACACTGCGCAGGCCCCCGCCATGCAGACGCCCTAACCCTAGCGCTGGCGCCCAGGCGCGGAGCGCAGCGCCGGCGCGCGCGGCCGGGCGCGCGCCAGTGTCGTGCAGGCGCGAGAGCGCGCGCGCGTTGAGCCGCATCGCCATGTTCTCCAGGCCGCTACGCCCGCGCGCCGCCGCGTCGCCGCCCGCGCGCCGCCGCCGCTCAAACTCTTTCCGCGCGTGCACGGACCTGCGCGCGATGGCTTCAGCTGGCCGTGCGTCGCGTGCCCAGAAGGCCACACAGGGCCGAGCGGCGTGCAGGCAAGCTCAAGGGGCATCTGCGCGCAGGCGCGCCGTGCATAGCGGAGCCCTCTGTTGAGCGGCGGACAGGGGGGCCTGCCAGCCCACCTGGCGCCGCACGCGGGGCGGCCGCACCTGTCCAGGGGCGAGGACGCGCCGCCGCGGTGCACGGAGCCGCCCGGGCTGGCGGGGCCGTCCGGCGGCGACGCGGCGCCGTCGACGGGCACGACCACGCGCTTGAGCGCCACGACGCCGTGCACCAGGTTGCGCAGGCGCCGCACGGACGCCACGTTGGCCGCGCCGCGGACCACCGTCGGCTGCAGCAGCCGCGGCACCACGCCGCCGCGCGTGGCCACCCACTCGTGCGCCAGGATCTGCGCGCGCGCCCAGCCGCGCGCCCTGCCTGAGCCCCGGCTGGCGGCCCGGGCGCCGCCACACCGCGCCGCCCGCCGCGGTGCCCGCATCACTGAGCAGGCCTTGCGCTGCAAAAAGTCTATGCTCAAAATGGCGTGTTACAGGTAGGGTAGGGTTAAGGATACGGTTGGGCTATGGGGGGCGCGCGCCTGCTTGCTGGTGATGCGCTTGGCGGGGTCATAGTCCAGCATCTTCAGCAGCAGGTCCTTGGCCGGCTCCGACAGGTCCGCCCACCTGCGCGTGCGCGCCGCCGGCGCCTCTGGAGGCGGGCAGGGTTGGGTGGGTAGGGTGTCCAATGGCGCGCCGGCGGGGCCAGCCGGCCGCGCGGCGCGCCGGCCGCGCGCTCCAACGAGCCGGGTGTGCGTGAGCCCCTGTCGGCGGCCGCTCCAGCCCCACCTGCGACCCACGGCTGCACCACCAAGGTGCGCTCCTGCCTGACCGCCCCGCATGCGCGCATGCGCCCATCGACAGGCCAGCGCGTGCAAGCGCCGCCGCACGCGCAAACAAATCTCTGTTGTGTAAGGAGCCCTAGCCATGGTGCCCCCCGCACCGCTGGTCGCCCAGGCCGGGCGCCTTGGCGAGCTCCAGGTGCACGTACGCGAGCGACTCGGAGTCGGCGATGTTGAACGGCTTGCGGCCGACGAGCATGATGAAGAGCACGACGCCGAGCGAGAAGACGTCCATGGACGGCGCGTGCGGCGCGTCCAGCACCACCTCCGGCGCCACGAAGCCCGGCGAGCCCAGCGCGCCTGGCGGCGCGCGCGCGCGTCGGGCCCCGCCCGGGCCGCTGGCCCGCCAAGAGCACCGGCGTGGGATTGACAGGAACAGCGCAATGTTATGTCAAGTGGAAGACACGGGAGAGAGCTGCAGGGCAGTTTGCAGAATAAGAGACAGACGCAGTCTTGGGTGCAGCCTCCACCCAGGACACGGAGGCGGCCAGGACCGGTCACGCCCCAGGTGCCGTCCTCGCGCATACTTGAGCGGGGCGCCCCAGCGCAGGCCCCCGGCCGCCGCAGTGGGGGACGGCGCGCGCCGTGCACGGGCTGCGCGGCGTTGAACAGCGCGGCCATGCCCAGGTCGATGATCTTGACCTGCGGCGGCAGCTTGGCCGCGGCGGCGGCCGCGGGCGTGTCGCGGAAGACCATGTTCTCGGCCTTGATGTCGCGGTGCATGACGCCGTAGCTGTGCATGTACGCGACGGCCTCCGCCAGCTGCCGCGCGCGGCGCGCGCGCGCGCGTCAGGGGCGCAGAGACGGTGCGTTGCCGGCGTCCGCGCCGCAGGCGTGGACGCCGGCGGCGCGCCGGGAGCGCGGGCACCGTCGCCGAGCAGCTACGCGCGCAGCATCAGGTGGCAGGCTCGCTCTGTCCGGCACGGCTGCCTGCTGGCCATGAGTCGCGCTCCATGCATGCGAGGAGGCGTAAAATCTGAGGCATGCTCTCGCGTACGGCTGCTGCAGGGGCCTCGTCTCGTAAGGGCCAAGGTCTGCCAGGCTGGGAAATCCCAGCGCAGGCACCAGGGCGCCGCGCCGCAGCGCTGCCTCGCATGCGGCACCTACTGCAGCACCCGCCGATGCGCGCCGGGCCGCGCGCCGCGCCTGCGTGAACAGGAAGGACGCCTGCTGCTCGGAGTAGTGCTGGCCCGCCATCTCCTCCAGCTTGTCAAAGAGGTGGCCGCCGCGCAGCCACTCCTGCGCGCGCGCGCACGCGTGAGCCTGGTCGGTGGCCGCATGAGAGGGAGGCCCGGTGCATGGGTGCGGCGCCCCCTGCCCCATGCACTCCGCTTCCGCACAACACACAGCCTGCACATCACACACCACGCGAACACCGCCGGCTCTATCTATCCAGAGCCTTCCGCACTGCGACCGGGTCAGGCTGTGCAGCGGCGCGCGCGTCCCGGCAGTCAGGCCAGCCATCCGGCGGCGGGACCCGGGCCCCGACCAGACAGCGAACAATTACTGCCCACACGTCGGGCCTGCGGCCCGCAGGCAGGAGCCAGGGGTAGGGTTAAAGGAGGGGCAGGAGGGCTTTTGGAGGCCCCACCATGATAATGACCATCTGGTGCCCGTCGTCGACGACGTCGTAGCACTCCACGATGCCCCTGTGGTCGAGCATCATGAGCAGCTCGGCCTCCCTGCGCGCCGGCGCGGGCCCCGCTGGCGAAGCGCCTCGCGACTGCCGACCACCGCAAAAGCATGCGCTGCAGCATTGCAGGCCTTGCGTTGCTCGCTGCCGACTTCTTCGGGTCACCAGCATGTACAGGATCGCCAGAGAATGGGATAATGACATAGCTTTCGTGGCGCAGTCGACCTTCTGCCCTGTCCTGCAGGGACAGGCAACCCATTGACCGGTGCAGCTGGATGCTGCAGAACCTACGATGCCCATCACACAAACCCGTGCACATCGGGTACGGCCGCGGCGACGGGGCGCCAGGCGGCGCACCGCTTCATGATGGCCAGGTGCTCAGGGTCGTCCACCATCTGCGGGCTCTGCAGGTACACCACCTTGAGCGCCGCGAACTTGCCTGGCTCCTTCTTATTGCGCGCCAGGACCACCTGCGTGGCGCGCTTCTGCATGACGCCGGCCCGGCCGCCCGCAGGTGCAGGCCCCTCTGAGCGCTCAGCAGCCACCCCAGCTGGGGCCCTACGCCCTGCCCGCGCGCGCTGCCGGCGCGCCGCAAGCGGCGCTCGAGCGATCGGCGCAGCCAGCACGGGGTGAGCAAGGAGGTGAATGTGCTGGCCCGCGCATGGCTCGAGCGGCCGGGCAGGCGCGCTGCTACACGTCGCGGGCGCTCAGCCTGCTGCGAGCGGTTGCGCAGCGCCCCGGCAGGCCTGCCATCTCCAATGTCACCGACAAATAAATAACAAGAAATGCGTGCCAGGGCGCGGCCCCTGCAGTTGACGGGCGCGCCGGGCGCGGGCGGGGCCGGCGCGCGCGCCTGCGAGAACGCGCCCTCGCCCAGGTCCATGATGATCTCCCAGTCCTTGCGGCAGGGGTGCTGCGTCCAGGTGCGCCAGTCCTCCTCGCCCAGCCCGCCCGTCAGCACGCAGCAGCCGGCCCCCATTGGCCGCCACGCGCGCGCACGAGCGCGCCCCACCCCTGCGCGCCAGCCACGGCGCCGCTCTAGCCACTGTAAAAAGGCCTGCGTAGTGACGGGAATACCTGCCTGTCCAAGCGTGCTGCTGGAGCAACAGTGGAGAACCGGCGCGGCTGGGCGCAACGCTCCTGCCGCCAAGCGGTGCCAGCAGCCCACACATACCCACAAAAGTCTGCGCCAGCAAGATGTTGCCACTTGCCCCCTTTGTGGCAGTCCGCTTTGTGGCTGCCGTGATAAGCATATACAGATTGTCAGGGCGGCGTCAGAGGCCACAAGTTACCGGCGCGCCGCCTGCTTTATGAACGGCAGCACCTGTCAGCCGACAAGTAACACCACGGCGGGCAAAACAGCTCGGGCATTGGCGCTCGCCCCCTGCTGCGCAAGGGCCACATTTTGTGGAGTGTCTGCATGAGGTGTAGAACAGTGCCCACTGTTGATAGGAGGCCAGTACAGCCTTGTCTGCCGCCCGGCACAGACCAAAAAGGCAGCAGGCACTTATGCAACGACATGAATGAGTGGATTAAAAGTCAAAAGAGCAATGCCACACAAAGCTGCCGCTACCTTGGAAGCGGAGTCGGGGAGCGTTGCTACCAGCAGTCCCCTCTCCCCGAGCCGCGCAGCTTGCTTTTCACGACATGCACAGAGTGCGGCCTTCCCTGAGCCTCGCGCTCACGCGCTCTGTTCTGCAGGTAACACCCAAGCTCAGGAGTTGTGGCCCGCTATCCAGCTCACGTGCGTGCGGATGGCTGCAACCCTGCTGGCTTTTACCATTCTGCCCTAAGGCAGTTCAAGTGGTCTGGCGTGGCCCAACTCACCCATTGAAAGCGCACCAGTGCGAGCAATCTGTGGTGCGTACACACAGAGGATCTGGTAGGTATGCAGACGTGTAGTGGCACAGGCAGGCGCCTTGCGCGTGTTGAATGTGGCGTTGTTTCGATCGGATGTGTGCGCAGCGCTGGGCTGCCATGCCCGCTGCAGCGTGCTAGGCCGCACGGCTGTCGGCGGCGGCTGAGTCACGTGCCTAAGGCCGCCGCACTTGAGGTGCATGCATCTTGGCAACTTTGGCTAGCATATGAAACAACCTTGTTAAGCCGGCACTTGGTTACTGTCTGCTGTGCTTGCACGCCTGTGCCTGCGCTGCCAAGCAAGAGCGTTTACCTGGCTTCCAAGGTTGGCAATGGGTGTACTGGCTTTCGCTGATGTTCCTCCATGCGGCAGTCACTGCTCTCTGAATATGTCTGAGCAGGCCGCGCTTGCTCTGAGGCCATGAAAACACACGTGCGCCCTTGCGCCAGGCAGCGTCCGCGCCCCTGCCAAAGCTGCTCCGACCAGTGGCCGTGGCGGAGCCGTCGGAGCGGCCGCTGCTCATCTACTTCCCGGGCAGCGATGGCACCGGCTGCTCCATCGCGCCGCAGCTGCAGGGCCTGCTGGACGCTGGATTTGATGTGCGGTGCGCGCTGCGGGCTCGAGTGTGCCCAATGCTCCTCACCCTCCTCATCGCAGCGCTTGTGGCGGAGGCTCCTGCAGCTATTTTTTTTCGCTTCAGATGTCTGCCTGCATGCTGCCTGCTATAGGAATTCTGCATGCATGTGCCGCAGGTGCTTCCTGCGCACACCCTAGGCTGTGCAGTCTAGGCACAGCTGAGGGTGTGCAGGTGGGGGCACAGGCAGCGTATGACACACATGTGTCCGAATGCAGGTGCCTCTACATCCCCATGGAGGACAGGTCAGACTGGCCGGCGCTGGTGGCGCGCGTGGTGCCGCTCATGCAGGCGGCCGTGGACGCGTCCCCAGGCCGCGCCCCCGTGCGCGCCCGGCAGGAGCACCCGCGTGCGGCAGGCTGCCTGGCATGTGCTCCAGGCCCCTGTCGCTTGTGATACCGTGCAGGACCCTTATTAGGCAGGATAGCCATGTCTGCCCACACTCTCTGTCATGTGGTCATGCAAGCAACAGCGGGGCGTGCCGGGCCACCTCACCGCATGTGTGTGCCGATAAGTCTGGGGTTCCCACCCTCGGAAGCATGTCAGCCGTTCCTTGTGCTCGCGCCGGCCCGCAGCGCGCTCGCTCAGTTGACCGCGCCGCCCAGGTCACGCTCGTGGCGGAGAGCTTTGGCGGCGCACTGGCGCTGCGCGTGGCCGCCGCGGCGCCGCAGCTGCTGGAGCGCCTGGTCCTGGTGCGCGCGCCGTAACCCTAACCGCTGCTCATGGCCGCCGTGGCGGCGCCGCTGCTGGAGTGCCTGGTCCTGGTCCGGGCGGGCGCCCTGCAGTGCATAGGGTGCAGCGCGTGCCGGGCGGCATTGCGGGGGCGCCGGTTGCCGGTGGGCGTATGGGCATGGAGGGCGAGGTATGCGGCGATCAAGCGCTGCCAAGCCTGGCCCTCGTCTGAGGCAGCGACGCCCCGTCGTGCACTCCTGGCAGCAGATCGGCGCGCCGGATGGGAAGGGGCGCGCGGCCGCGCGCGCAGGTCAACCCGGCGACCAGCTTCGCGCGCAGCTACGGCGGCCTGCCGAGCCTGGTGGCGGCGACGAGCCTGCTGTCGCTGTTTCCGCAGGGCCTGTACAACCTGGCACAGGCCGTGCTGGTGCCCTTCCTGGTGGACAAGGAGAGCATCGGCGCGCCGGGCCTGGCCGCTGTGCGCTCCATGATGGTCATGGACCCGCCGCCCGCCTACCGGGTACCCTACCCTACCCCTGCCCCCCGCAGCACACGCCACCACAGACTGGCACAGATGCTGGTCAGCGCGTGAAGATCGCGCCATGGGCTCACAGCGTGTCCGCGACATGGCTGCAAGGCGCTGCATGGAGGTGCGGCATGTGAGGGTCCTGCGTGGGTGGAGCGCACCGACGCCCGCCTCTGGGGATGCGCGCAGCCTGAGCGCGGCTTTGTGGACGCCGGCGGCGGCGCGCCGGCCGCGCAGAGCGCCGCGGCCGGCGGCGGCTTCTACGCGCCGGCGGCGACGGCCAGCTGGCGGCTGCGGCTGCTGCGCACGGCGGACATGTCTGACGCCGCCATCGCCTCTATCAGGCGCGCGGGGATGGGGCGCGGCAAGACACGCCCATGATTTCCTGATCTTGCGCATTGCGCTGGTGACTGGGCACGCCAACTTGTCGCGCGCTCTGTGCGGCATTCACGCATGCAGCCCGTTCTCCTGTGCCCTGCACCAGCAGTGCTCGTCGCATCGTCCACTACGGCATGCGTGTGCAGGCAGAGCTTTGGCTGGACGCCAGGCGGCGGCCAAGAGCATGCACAGTGCGATATAGGGTGCAGTGTGCGCCTCAGTAGGCAGTAACAGGCATCAGGCATAGGGTCGGCTGTGCCAGCCCCGCGAGCCGCGCAGAGTGCCGACGCTGGTGGTGGCGAGCGCGCGCGACCGGCTGCTGCCCAGCCTGGCCGAGGCGGGGCGCCTGGTCGCGCTCATCCCGGGCGCGCTGCGCATCGTGCTGCCCGAGTCGGGGCACACCGCGCTGCTGGAGTCCAAGGCGCGGCCTGGGGGCGTGGCAGGGGGCGGCCTGCAGAGAGGGCGTGTCTGCTTGTATGACATAGAAGGGCCATGCGCTGGTGCATGATCGAGCGCGCCCATAGGATCGTGGTCTGGCCTGCAGAGGCCTGCAGAGGGCTGCCTAATACAGCAGCAAGGGTGATAAGACTGCAGTAACCTCTTGATCTCCTGCGATACCTTACCAGTGAAAGGGCGCGGTGCCCATCGTGCGAGGCGATGGCGCATGCAAGCTAGCAGCTTCCCCAGACGTGCGGCTGGCCTGCTGGCCGAGCTGTGCCGTTGCCTGGCCTACTGTGCCTGACCGCCTGCCGCGCGCGCAGGTGCACCTTGCGGACATCCTACGGCGCGCAGGCTTCGTGCCGGAGCAGGCGCAGCGCGCGGCAGCGCTCACCGCCGCTGCGCTGCCGCCAGCGTTTCAGGAGGGCGCCGTCAACCCTGCAGGGTCCATTGAGCGGCGCGGCAGCACCGCTCCGCGCGTCACCGCAGACGGCGTGCCTGCCGACGCTAGCGCGGGCGTCCGAGGTCTCGCGGCCGGCGCGAGTTCCAGCAACGGCGTGGCCGCGGCTGCGCCGGCCGGCAGCAGCGGCGGCGGCACAGCCGTGCTGGGCGGCGAGGCCTGGGCGGCAGCTGTGAGCGCGCGCCCCGGCCTGGGGGACGAGCAGCGCCCTGGAGAGCGCGGCCTGAACGGCGCGTCGCCGGGCGGCAACGGCTTTGCACCCGCAAACGGTCCGCCGGCCCCCTCGGGCACAGGCGCGGCCGGGCCTGCGCGTGGGGCGCGCGGGGCGTCGGATGCTGTCAGCGCATCCGCGCTGCGGTTGGGTGCCGAGGCGGCGGCCGCGCCCAGCAGCGCCAACGCGGCCGCCTACGGCGCGCCCGCGGCCGCCGGCTTCGAGGACTTCATCAACGAGAATGTGGCGGGCTTTGTTGCGCGACTCAATCCGGCTGCCGCGGACGGCGCGGGCGCGCTGCTCACGCCGGAGCCCAACCCCGGGCCGCCCGCTCGGGAGCCCGACGAGGCCGCAGACCTCGCCGCCCGGCCGGGCGCGCTGCCGCTGGTGCCGTCGGGCGACGAGGCGAGTGCGGCGGCGGCGGCTTTCGCCGCGGCGCGCGGGCGGGACGCCGGGCTGGCGCCGTCGCCGGGCGCGCCGGCGCCGCGGCCCAGCCAGCGGCTGGGCCTGCGCGCGCTGCGGCGCGTGGCCAGCACCGCGGCGGCCGTGCGGCGCCGCCGCGGCTTCGACCCCGACTTTGACCGGGCGACGCTGTTCCTCAACCCGCTCAGGCGCGCCAGCGCACTTGCGCCTTCCATTCCTCTAGCTACGGTCCTTTGGCGGTCTGTATGTCCCCACTCACTGCAATGCCCCCACTGCTCCTCTCCATAACGCGGTGGAGGTCACCGGCGCTGCGCGACAGAGCCGTTGGGGCGGCCAGCTACGCGCCGTGCATGCCAGGTACACGCGTGTCGGGCCGGCAGCGCGGCCAGCGCGAGCGAGCGGCGGCCGCGGCAGGGGCCTGGTGGCGCCGGTGGTGCGCGGCGAGGTGCTGAACCGACGGCGCATCCAGTTCGAGTGAGGTGTGGCCGCGGCAGGGGCCTGGTGGCGCCGGTGGTGCGCGGCGAGGAGAACCTGCCGGACCCGCTGGCGCCCAAGGCGCGCCCGCTGCTGTTCGTGGGCAACCACACGCGCTTCGGCCTGTACGACCTGCCCTTCCTCGTCTGCGAGCTCTACCTGCGCGGCCTCAAGGCGCGCCGCCGCCGCCGGTGGCCCCCCCTGCACGTGCGGCGGCCATGGTGTGTCACGGCGGCCATGGTGATGTCAACACAGTGCATTCTTATGCATGCCCTATCTAGGCGCGCCTCGCTCTCACCCGCTGTTCACGCATGCCTCGCTGTCACCGTGCAGGGGATCCTGCGCCGGCGCCCTGCCTCTGCGCCTGCCCTGAGGGTGTCGGCGGAGTGGCAGGCGCAGCATGAGTGAGTGACAGCGCTGCTGCTGCACGCTGCACACAGCATGCCGCACTTGCTATGCAGAGAAGCTTTTCAAGCGCAAGGACCATTGTGGTAATAGTTTTTCTGCCGGGCCGGCGGCAGGTGCGGGGCCTTGCGCATCCGGCGCACTGGCAGGGCCCGCAGGGCGCGCTGTTTGAGCGCTTCGGCGCGGTCAAAGCCACGCCGCGCGCGGTCTTCAAGCTGCTGCAGTCGGGCGAGGCTGTGCTGCTGTTCCCAGGCGGCGGCCGCGAGGCGCGCCCGCACACCCTAGGGCATATCGTGCCGGTGTTGGGGGTTTCACCAGAGCCAGGTGTCAGCGGTAGTGCTGTGACAGTGCTGGGATCGTGTGTGTAAGCATGCTGCATGGTTTGGCTGCAGCGTTGGATTAAGTTTATACAGTGTAATGTAAGCAGAACTGCAGGGTGCACGTGTCATCGATGTTTTCGTGATCCTGACTTCCCACAATGTTTTCCACGGTGTGCAGGTCAACAAGCTCAAGGGCGAGGAGTATAAACTGATCTGGAAGGACCAGCCGGACTTTGTGCGGATGGCCGCAAAGACCAACGCCCTAGTTGTTCCCTTTGCCGCTGTTGGAGGTGAGTCCCTGCGGATGGGCATCAGTCACTGGCAAATTGTCTCGCCTCGGCAGCACTGGATGTCGAGTGTGCTGTCCAGACATGCAGTCGAGTAGCACCCTGTCATTCGTGAGCACAGCTAGATGCGAGGAATGGAAAGGGTTCCCAACGTCACTGCACAAGCACACAGCAGACACAGCCGGCGAGCCGCATCGTGGGTGCTGTCACGCACACGCGCACCGCTGGGCGCAGGCGACGACGCGTACGACCTGGCAGCGGACACGAGCGAGCTGCTGGGCAACCCGGTGCTGGGCCCGCTGATCCGCAGCGCGCTGCGCCTGGTCGCGCCCGAGCTGGACCCGGCCGAGGCGACGCCGCCGCTCGCGCGCGACCCGCTGACCGGCCTGCCCACGCTCGTGCCGCTGCCGCGCCTGGAGCGACTGTACTTTCAGTGCGCGCGCCCCCTCACAGCTCCCACGCGCCTGGGTTGTGTGTAATGATCTAGGGTCGGCAGCGCCCTGCCTCAGCCTTGCCGAGGTGGCCGCCGCTTGCGGGCGAATTGCCGACCGCCCTGCCTGCACTCGAGTCGAGCACCGTTGCAGTTTAATGTGGCCCCCCATATGCCCGCTGGGTCATGGGCTGTGCAGTGTGGATAACGGGTGGACACACGAAGCACGCGCGTCTCATGCGCTGTGAACCGCCCAGGTTTATGGAGCCGATCGACCCCGCAGCTGAGGGCGCGATGAAGGATGCGGCGGGCGTGTATGCGGACTGCCGTGCGGCCGTCGAGCGCGGCCTGGCCGAGCTGCAGGCGCGCACGCCTCTCTGTGGTTGTGGCACATGGCGTCCATGTGTCCCTGTGCTAACTGGGGGCGTGCACCTAGGCGAAGTGCAGTTGTTTGAAAACATGCCGGTGGTTGCAGACCCCTGCATGCACAGGACGTCTTGTTTGCCATAACCTGACGCATTCGGGTGTCTTGGCAGGCTGTGCGGGCGGCAGACCCGGAGAGGCCACTGCTGGCTCGGCTATCGGCGCAGGCGCGCCGCGCCTGGCCCTTACTGGACCTGACGCAGGGGCCGCGGGGCGGGCCGCAACCATTTGCCTGAGGCCAGCGCCCGAATGCAGCGGAGGAAGGCGTTTCTGCTACAAGCTGAGGCCAAGGCTGAGGCGCTGCCAAGCAGGGCCTCGATAGCCTGACCTCTTCTGCTCTTATCGTCTGTCTTGCGTGGTTGCCTTGCATGGCGCATCATGGGAAACGCATGCTAGGCATTGTAGGCAGGTACATGATTAGCTTGATGGCATGGTTAACATTGAACTGCGTGTTACTCTGCACTCGTCGCGTGGCGTGGAACACTGTAATGTTGTGCTGTGCGTAGCGCGTTTCCAAGCATGGATACATGCATGAACACATGCCTGATTGTTGAGCAGCTGGAGTGTGAGTGTACTTTGCATTGTGCTGTGCGTCTGCGGCAACAGCCGCGCCCTCTGTACTACCTCTGTACTACCGTACAAGTTCCTCCTCCTGTGCTCTGGGCATTGTTTTGCGGGTTTGTCAGCGGGACGCCCTCACAGCTGCATGCAGAGTGCTCGTCAGGTGCATGGGTACGCATGCGGCACAGCAGCTCGCCGGTGTCCCTGTATGCACAGGCTGCCTCACTGCGCCCCGGTGCAGCCGGCCATGCGCGGCGCCAGGCGCGCGACCAGGTCAGCCTTCTTGCCGCCGACCAGCAGCGCGCGCGCCTTGAGCAGGCACTGCAGCTCCGGCACGCTCAGCTTGGCCAGCCCGCCCGCGCCGGCTGCCTTGGCCTCGACGGCGGCCCGGTCCATGTCAGCGGCCTTGGCGCGCTTGCGCTGCGGATGGGCGGCCGGGGCCGGCGCCGCCGCGCCGCCGCAGGGCGTCTGCAGCTGCTGCGCCTCGGCCGGTCCGGGAGCGCCCGGCGCTGGCGGCCCGGCGAGCGGGTCGCGGGCCGGCCCGGGCCCGTTGGCTGGCTTGGCGCCCTTGGCTGCTGGCTTCCTGGCACCTTTGGGCGCGGCGCGCTTGGCGGGCGCCGCCTGCGCTGCGCCGGCCGGCCGCTTTCGGCCCGCGAGCTGGGGCTTGCGAGGGGCGGGCAGTGCTGCGCTGGTGTCTGCGCGCCCTGCATTCATGCCTGCCAGCTGGGCTGCCAGAGCAGCGGGCGCGGCCGCCTTTTGCACAGGTCTGCTGGTGAGCCATGGCGCGCGCGTGCGGCTTGCGAAGATGGGCTTGTTCGGGGTTGCCGGGCCGGCAGCTGATGGCCCGGGCGCCTGCGCTGCCGCGCTGACCCGTGCAGCCCCGTGGGGCGTGTCCTGCGCTGCAGCCCCCGCCGCCTGCAGAGCGTGCTGCAGCGCGGCGCTGGGCATGCCTGGGCGCTTGCACGCTGTGTGCGCGTCTTTGTAGCTCTGCAGGCTCTGCAGCTCTCCGTATCGCCTCAGGCCGGCTGCCGGCGCCGGCGCCGGCATCTGCTGCCCGCAGGGCGTCCGCTGCCCCATGGCTGCCGGCCCCTCAGACGAGCGCTGGGCGGCTGTGACCCAGGGCGACGCTGCCGGCGGCGCGGCCTCCGGCTGCTGCGCCGCGTGCGGGGCGGGGTCTGCGGCGAGCGGGGCGGCTCGCACACCGGCTACCTCCATGGGCTTGGCGCCCCAGAAGGGGCTGGGAGCGCTCAGGTCCTCTGCCGCCGCAGCGCTGCAGCCTTACAGACCGGAAGCACCAGAAAGCTGGACAAGTTACTGTGTCATACAGGGGCTGGCAGATGTGAAGTGTCTGCATGTCCGCGCGCCAAACATGCAGCCAGTGGTGCGCCTCACCAGCCAAGCGCGACAGCACGGCTGCCGCGGCCGCGCCGCGCGCCCGCTGCAGCGTCAGCCCCGTCGGCGAGCCCACGCAGCATGCCGGCACCGCCGCGGCCACGGCCTCCGCATCGTCACCGTCGGCGGCAAAGCTGACGTCCAGCCAGAGCATGCGCGCCGCCGGCAGCTGCCAGCCCGCCTGCATGCGCCACCAGGTGCGGCGCGACACCTCATCTGCTGGGGCAGAGCGCACACCCACGACTCGGCCGGGCCTGCGCATGGCGCACTCGTGTATGTGTGGCGGCAGGGCGCATGCAAGTGCAGGTGCATCGCTGACTTTGCGTGGCAACCACACCAGCAGTGCTACCTCACCTGTCCCTTGGCTAGTGCTGAGTAGTGTTGCATGCGCGCTGCGTCATGGCTTTGGCATGACTGGGCATGGTGCTGTGCCTCTGTGGACGCACATCGTGCACGTGAGCCAGGCGCGCGGGAAGGCGCGCACCAACAGCCGGGCAGCACAGTGCATGCGGCGCCATGCACAGCGTTGCTCATATCGTCCGCGCAGCTCTGCATGTCCAGGCAGTCTACAAGGCTGGTGCATGCGGCTGGCATGCTCCACCCCTCGGGTAGGTGGCGCATCACGGACAAAGGCCGAAAGCGCGCCGTGGCTGCCGCCCCTCCAGGCACGCAGATTACTACTGCAAGCGCTTGCAGACATGCAGGAATGCTTGTGCGCCCTGCACACGGGATCACCTGGTTGCGCAACGACCGCAACCATGTGTGGCGGCTGCACATGAAACTCAAGCTCGACTGCCATGCCAGCCCACACGTGGCCCGCAGCTGCTGCCAGGATGCCGCTGCCTGTGCAAGGACACATCACACGGCATGCACTCCTCAGATGCGCATCGGCTTGTCCCTGCATAGCTTGGATTTTGCATGCTTACCAATGAGAGTATTGCCGTGCAGAGAAATCCAACCGCGCCCCAGCAGGGCAGCCCTGACAGCTTCGCAGACGATGCTGCATGCTGTCTGAGGCGCCAGCGCCAAGCACACGCTCTGCTTCACAGGCGGCAGCCAGGCCAGGCCAGCCAGCGGTCCTCCAGGCTGGGCTGCCGCAGCCAGAGCCTTGTAAGCCTTGGCCACATGTGACTTTGTGCAGCCCACCAGGTACAGGCTTCCTCCTGGCCAAGCGTTCTTGCGTCACGATGTGTCATGACCCTGCAGAGAGTGCAGAAAGTAGTGTGGCTGCTACTAACGCGCCTGCTGGCAGTATCACGCAGGCACCCCCACACAGCTCCAGCGACCCGAGGGCGTGCAGGAATGTGCTCGAGCGCGCTGTCTCTGCAGGCACTGGCTTGTAGCCTGCTGGGGCTGGGCTGCCGCCAGCGAGCTCCCCTCTGCAGCTCGCAGCGGCCTCCTGTCTCTCAGGTGCGGCCTGATACACACTGACAGTGGCCAGAGTAGAGAGACTCCACGGGGCCTTTAAGACCAGAACGGCACCCTGCGCAGCTGCCATGCTCTTGCCGAGCACAGGCTGCTCTCACCATGTCAGAAGCATGTTGAGGTGACCCACGAGAAGCATCTTCTATATGTCTATGCATGGCAAGTTGTCACGTTCTGGACCCTGGCAGAGTCGCATATCTCTTGTGATGAGGAGCTAGCATTTCGCATTTGGACTTAGCATGGAGCCGCAGACTCAGCAAGCAGGGGAGGCCGATCGGCTTGAAATTATCACTACACTTAAGGCAGGGCAGGCGAGTCCAGAGGTGCGCCGCAACACTTGTCAGTGCGTCTCAGTAGCTCCGCTATGCACTTCAGACTGAGCAACAGTGGCTGCACCAGGGGTATGTGCATACCCTTCTCCAGCGGGTAACTCAGGAGGTGCACAGCCACCTGCAAGACACACTAGTGCCTCAAGCAGCACACCTGGACAGCTTCATACAGGTTGGCTCCGCGCTGAACACGGGACACATGCTACAGCAGACCATTGCTTGAGGTGGAGGCGCTGAGTGTGCCTGCGCGGCCTGCTACTGCTGTGCAGGCGCTGCAGGGCAAGATGGACAGAGCAGAGCAGCAGGTGAAAGAGGAATATGCGCAGAGCACGGAGCGCCTGTCCCACTTGAGCCACCACCTGTCAAGTTTCCAGGACCGCGTCGCGGATGTGCTGCATTCTAGCTTCATAATTGACGACAGCAACACCCCCTCGCCGCAAACCGGCGGCGTGAGTGAGGAGAGCTCACAGCAGCACGCTACAGGCGACAGTGCAAGTGTTTGACTCTTCACGTATGTTACACATGGTCAGCGCTCCTGTGCATGATGGCAGAGGCATGTGCATGCATACTGCTTGTAACATGCTGTCCAGCCCCGGCATGCTGGACGGTGCCTATGGCACAACTAACCCTGCACGCCTACGCCTTTCGCTTCCGCGACGGCCTGGACATGATCAGAATGCCAGCCTTGCACAGCCTGATTGCGGCTTCCCTCAGATGCTGCCTTGCCGCACCACAGACATCCTCGAGGTCCACATCCCGCAGCCTCAGCTTGTCCTTGCTCGTTGTGGTTGCGCCGGGGGCAAACCTGGCTGGCGCTGCCAACAGCTGCTCAAGTATCGGAGCCATTTCTATGCAAAAGACCAGCCGGTGACACGATGCGTGTGCGTATAAGCCAGCATCCGCCGGCTCACCCGTGCTGCCGCTCTCACCCTCTGCCGCGTCCCCGTCGCCATCCACATTAGATTCAGGAGACTGCCCGCGCTCGTCAGAGGCCTCGCCGCTCGCATGGCTGTGCCGCTGGTTGGCCAGGCAGTGGTACACCACCGCCCCTTCATCCTCCAGCACCAGCCGCGCCAGGTTGGGCGCCGTCAGCTGCACAAGCATGCCGTCCACCTCCGCGGGCAGGGTCTTCCCCGGCAGGCCCGCATGCAGCGGCAGGTCTCTTGCCGCCGGACCCAACGCCGGCGGCGGCGGGAGGCGCTGTTGCATGAACGCGGCAGCCATCTGGTCGACTGCTGCATCCAGGGGCAGGCACTTCACCACGCGCTGCACAAGGCCGTCGACTCTTGCGACGATTCGCTGGCGCCGGAAGTCCTCTGACCCCTCGTGCACAACGCCCTGCACACCCGGCTCAAGCATCATAACGTGCAGTCAGAGTCATGCGCGGCAGTTACCCTTGCAGCCCTGACACAAGTGCACACTTTTTGACATGCCTGTTTACGACATGCATGCCGACCATCGCACAGCCCTCGAGGCTGACGGTCAAAGCATTACATCACAAGAGCTCCAGCCATGTAAAACTTGAGTCAATGCCATGCGCAACACATGCACTCCATAACAAAGTGCAGGAGAGCCGCACCATGTGGTCAAACAGGATTCGCGGGAGAGCGTGCCGCAGGGCCTGATTTTCCTCGGCCGCCAGCTCCAGCGCACGCGGCAGCGCAACTGCCAGGAGGTCTGCCCATGTGTTGCGCTGGCAGGCGGATACAGTCAGGTGCAGCGAATGCTCGCATGGCAGCGCCTCTGCCTGGTGGATCGTGCCTGCGTGGCGCATCCGCACATGTTTCTGCTGTGGTGCTGCCCACATTGTTTTCTGAGCCGCAAGCCCCTTCACACTGAACCAACAATTACAAAACAGCAAGCTGGGTGTTGTGCAGGCAGGGCCGATCCCGTACGACAAAAGTGACTGCGGCACAGCCTCGCAGCCACACGCAGACCTGCGTGCGCACCCCGCGGCATGTACATGAGGTCGCCCGGGCGCAGCTCCACGTCCAGAACAGGCTCGCCAAGTTCGTGTTGATCAAAGTCCGCGCTGGAGAAGCGCGGCAGGACAGTCCCCTCGCTGAGCGGCGCATACAGGCGCCACCTGCCGCAGCATGCGCCCCGTATGCGGCTTGCGCAGGCCCTGCCAGCTTTCAGGCATCCACGTGATAGCGGGCGCACAGCATGTGTGAGCTATTTCCTGAGCGTGTATGACCTCTGGCTCAAACGAAGGGTCATGAAGACCACATCGACTTGCGTGCAGACACGTTCTGTGCACATAACAAGGGAAAGTTGAAAATTGCGACACGCGTGGATTTTGTGAGCAAAGCTTGCGCGCACATAAGTGATGTGCTGCACTGACACGTGGGTCTCCTATGCACCATGCTTTGCTGTGAGAGGGCACATTCTGCTGCTGGCAGTTGGGTATGCACCGCTTGCAGCCCTCCAACTGCAGCACAAAGGCATCGATGTCGTCGTAGTGCGGTGCGAAGCCCTGCAACACTTGGCTGGCATCAGCTTGTGGAAACCAAGCAGCTCGGCGGCCAGGGCATGCAGCACAAAGACGTTGACAGCTTGTCGACAGACGCGCCTGAGCAGCGCCCGGCGTCAGGTATGCGTTGCAGCCGATGGGACAGTTGAAAAGCGCCTCTAAGGGCGCCAGCGCAAGCCACAGCTCATCTCGCCAGCGCTGCGGGTGCAGCAGCCGCAGGGAGAACCCCTGCGAGAACCGCTCCCAGACCTCTGACGCGTCCGCAGTGCCAGCCTCTCCGTCGGCGTTCGTGTTGCAGGTGATGCGCTCCTGCTGGCCCGGAAGGCTGCCGGTCAGTGCAACGTGTACACTCTGTGTAATGCAGGCTGGTTGATTGCACAGGAAGCCAAGGCCAGGAGCGCACAGCCCAACGGCACCAGCTGTCCCGGGCAAGATCGGCGTGCCTGCAGGGGCGCCCTTGAACAGCCTGCTGGAGCGGGGCGCGCGCCCGGCCGTCGTAGTTGACCACATCCAGCTCTGTCTGGTACTCCAGGCCCTCACGGACCTGGGCTCGAATGGCCGGGAAGGGCAGCAGGCCGGCAAAAATGCAAGGCGCGTGCGTGTGCGCTACCACCAGCGGCTGCCGCTGCCACACGGAACCGAAGAAGTCTTGCACACTGATCGCCCGGCCAAACCAGTGCTGCAGCAGCCCTTCGCCGTTGTTGAGCCGCACGCTGCCAGGCACGTGTGTCTGCACCCCGCCCAGCGTTGCCTCAGTGTGTCCACGCGGCACCAAGGTCATAGCTTGCCTCTGCAGTTCTCCAAGTCAACCTCACTCACACATCTCCCGCGTTGGGCTTGCTGCAGCGGCAAAATCACACCTCGTCTGCACTGCGCGGGTCATTCAGCTGCAACGGCCTGAAGCGGGCGCGATAGTCCTGGTACCCGTCAAAAGTGAAGCAGCCTGGAACGCAACCAGTCCTCTTGTTGTTCTGTTGTGCGGCAATGCTGTGCGCACCAATGCTGGTCTACTGCGTGACAGCTGGGCCGCACCTCTGCTTTCACGAACCCTCACCTGGAACAAACTCTCACCGTGCTGCGATGCCTGCAGGCAAGGCCACCTTCACAACGGTTCCATATGCACGCGTCACTGTGAAGCCACTTTCAGAGAGAAACCTGTGCGTCGCGGGGCGCAGATGCAGCTTTTGTCTTCTCTAGCGCGTCCGCCGCAGCTTGCA
>JAABUQ010003954.1_pt1 | contig 26196 bp, 17 predicted proteins | sample 5560001 | NCBI WGS metagenome assembly JAABUQ01 (sample SAMN10711888, study PRJNA513371) | rock metagenome | isolation source: Antarctica rocks | place: Antarctica: Victoria Land, Finger Mt nord | collected 2015-12-18 | reverse complement strand
ACTACATCCGCGACTACATCCGCGACCACAACAACAGCCCTCGTCCGTTTCAGTGGGTCGCCAGTGCCAGCCAGATTATCAGGAAGGTCAGCAAATATAAAGGAATTTTAGAAACGGGAGACTAGGTCCTCGCCGCGCTTCTTCATTTCGATGACAACGATCGGCTTCCAAACGAGGTCCGCGAAAGACGTACCACCAGTGTCCTTCTTCACGCGCAACTCGCAGTGTGCGCCGGCTTCTTTTAGTCCCGGCCAGTTAAAACCTTGGAAGAGCCGGTCGAGGAAAATCTGTGCCTCACCCTTCTCGTCTCCGGTTATATGTGTCCTCACCCAGCTTACGAACAGGTCTAGGCGGGCTTTTCGTTCCGTATCGATCATCAAGCGTCTTCATCATCAGCAGGGCAGAATCATCCAAGACGAGCTCCCGGTAGGATTGCTCAACTCGGAAGAGCGATGCCCTATCGCGCGCTGGCAAGCTGTTGTTGTCCAGAACTGTTAGCGTACCGTACGGTAGTGCCAAGATCGTCCGAAAGTGTTTCGAATCCAGGACACGCTTGCCCGGCTGTCGCTTCAATACCATATGAGCGAGGATGCATGACCGACCGGACTATGAACGGTCTTTCGCCCCGGAAGAAATGGTCAATGCCAGCGAGCTGAAACTTCCTATTTTGCAATTTGGGCTGGTTTCTAAACCAGCAGGGCTTTGGCAATACGGGCGGGAGCAATAGAGGGACGTCGGGCCGACGTCGCCTTTCACGAGATCGGGCCGAGGCCGCAAGAAAGGCCAGCAGCCGAGAAGCATTCTGGTGGGCCATTTTGCTGGCGCCTCAGACTCGCCGACGTTCGACGACCTGTTGAACTGATGCGGTAATGGAGGCAAAGTCGGCCTCTGGTGCCACTTGGTCCAATAACGCGCAAACCGTTGATGTGAGCCTCGGCCCCGGATAGATCGTGTGTGACGGCCAAGGGTAGAACTTCGTGAGCATTCTGAACTACAGCGGCACAGGAGGCAGCCCAGAATGCCCAAGCCCCGACGCAAGAGGAAATCGCCCAAGCGAGTTCTTGCGCTCCAGATCTCGAACAGACCAAGTCTGCAGTCATTAACAGCCTGACTTCGAAAAGTGGGTAGCGAACTTACGAGCATGCCATCACTGAATTTGTCGATTGGTACTGTTCCGAACCGCGGCTCGCATTCAATCGAACAGTCGTGTTGAGATACCGGATCTACCTCGAGCAACGAGTACCCGCACCAACCACGATCAACCTCCGTTCGGCAGCGGTCCGACGGGTTGCCTATGAGGCCGCCGACTCGGGACTGCTCAGCCCAGAGCTTGCTGCGGGCATCCGTCGCGTCAAAGGTGTTCGCCGGATCGGCGTACGGTTGGGCAACTGGCTCACCGCCGATCAAGGTAGAAGCCTGCTTCTGAAAGCCGCCGGGGAGGACCTCTGAAGCAAACGGAACTATGCGATGTTGGCCCTGCTCGTCGGCTGCGGTCTGAGGCGCGGCGAGTTGCTCGCGTTAACGATGCGATCCGTTCAGCTCCGCGAGGACCATTGGGTCATTGCAGATCTACACGGAAAAGCCGGCCATATCCGAACAGTTCCAATCCCCGTTTGGGTCAAAGAAGCGATTGACAGCTGGACCTTAGCCAGCGCAATCACCGACGGCCGGATCTTCCGATCGATCAACAAGTCTGGCAAGATCTGGGGTGACGGCATGACACCGAAAGTGATCTGGGAAGTCGTGAAGCAGGCCGCTCAGGCGGCCGGCATAGACAAGCTGGCTCCGCACGACCTCCGGCGCACATGCGCCCGGCTCTGTCATCTCGCTGGTGGCGAACTCGAACAGATCCAGTTCCTTCTTGGGCACGTCTCAATCCAAACGACCGAACGTTATCTTGGGTGCAAACAGAAGCTTCGGCTCGCGGTGAACGACAAGCTCGGCCTCGAACCATAGTGAGCGGGTTCAAGAGGCGGATTACCCGTCCCTTGGCGACTGCACACGATTCATCCGATTACACATTGAGTTCTGTCCGGATCGCCGACAAACAAGACACGATTTGAGAAAGCTAGAACGAAAGCTTTCTTCTTCCTCCCCATTTACGGGTTATTGGTTACAGCCCGTTGTCCCTCTGCTATGAAGCTGCCAGGCGGTCCATGTTGTCCTCATTGCCAGGCACCGCACGCTGTTTCACTTGCGTATAGACAGACGGTGTTTCGAACAATTGTCTGAACGTGATCTTTGTGCGGCCACCAACTTATGTGGTTGTGACGAACGTGTATCTTGACGATCTGGCCGACTTTGCCGCCATGAACAAGATCTATGCAAACTTCACCGGGATTCATCCGGCACGTACGACTATCCAGCACGTCGCATCAGTTGACCGCAACAAAAACATCGACGATAGATTTCCTGGGGTGGAACAGATCTCGCTAATTGCTGTGAAGCGCAGATAAGTCTCAGTTGTCTTAAGAAGGGTGCCATGATTGTGCCTATGCGTTTTTGCTGCTGTGTCGCCATGGCCTTGTTGACTTCCTGCGGTGTCATGGCGGCTGCCACTCTTCGCGCTGGTGTCGCCCGAGTGGAGATTACACCTCCCGCCGGCGAGCAGATGTGGGGTTATGAGAACCGCACTAAGCCCGCTACCGGCGCACTTGATCCGCTTTATGCTCGCCTTCTCATTCTTGAGGCAGGTGGCAAGCGCTTAGGCTTGGTCACGCTAGATCTAGGTCGCGCGTTCGGCCCGGCGTCGCTAGATCAGCTTCGCACCGCAGCGCGGCAAAACGGCATCTCGTGTCTTCTTGTGGCGGCTTCGCACACACATTCGGGTCCAGTGGTCCAGGATGAGTATCGCGATGGCACGCCTGCCTGGGAACGCAAGGCGATTACCAGTATTGAGGATTCATTCAAACGAGCAACAAGCAACCTTGCGGACGCGCGAATCGGAGTCGGAAGCGGCGCCGCGTACATTGGACACAACCGGCTGAAAGTAAATGAAGACGGAACCGTGTCCTGGTTTGAAGTCAACCAGACACAAATCCCCACAGCTCCCGTCGACCCCACTGTTTCCGTTTTGCGCATTGACAAAACTGATGGACACCCGCTGGCCATTCTCGTGAATTATTCCTGCCACCCGGTTGTCTTTGGCTCGGACAACCTGCAGTATTCAGCGGACTACCCTGGCGTCATGACGCGCGTCGTTGAGGGTGCTCTCGGCGGAGATGCCATGGCCTTCTTTCTGCAGGGCGCTCCGGGCGACATCAATCCGTACTATGCGGTTACACCAGTGAAGGAGGATGCCGTTGGGCGTCGTGATTGGACAGGCAAGACGCTTGGCGACGAAGCGGCACGTGTCGCCAAGAACATCCGGACTGAGAGTAATCCCAACTCCTCGATCGAATTCGTTGAAGAGAAGTTGCCCATGCACATACGTTGGGACGTCGAAGGCTTCCGTTTGGGGCTAAAGCGCTTTCTCGGAGACGCCTATGACAAGTACGCCATCACCATCACTCCTAATTGGGACTTGCCGGTGACCACCGTCCTGATAAACAAGCAGATCGGCCTGATGACGATGCCGGGCGAACCCTTCGTCGATTTCCAGATAAATTGGCGTCAACGCTGCCCTGTGCCGCATGCGTTTTTCCTCGGCTATACCAACGGTTACATTGGCTATCTTCCGACCATCCGCATGGCATCACTAGGCGGTTACGGCGCGGCAAGCTCTAGTACATGGGTCGAAGTAGGAGCAGGAGACCGTATCGTTGACCGGGCAGTGATTCACACGTACGAGATGCTCGGACGCTTGTTCAACGAACCCGAGGAAATACGGAAGAACTCAGCGCAATAGAGATCGGAAGCAATCCCGCGTATATGCAATAATCGCGCTTATGAATCCCCGTGCTCTCGCGGCACTCGTCGGCGTCGCGTGTTCTGCAAGAGCAGTTGGCATGCAGCCGGATAACGCCTCCGAAGCCAGGGCACACGCTGAAAAGGGCGTTCAGTGTGCGCAGGCTAGTGATCTCATTTGTGCGGAAACTGAACTGCGGCGCGCCGTGGCGCTCACTCCCAACGATTCTTCTTATCTAACCAGTCTTGGCGGCATCCTCGGAATGCAGCAGAAACTTGAACCTGCGAACCTGTATTTCGAAAGAGCCGTGAACAGTGATCCCGACAATGCTGCGGCGCGGCGCAACTTGGCTGCTAATCAATGGCGGTTAGGACAACTGAAATCAGCGCAAGCCAATCTCGAGCGCCTCTTGCGGTCGGAGCCTCAGGACAAAGCCGCGACTCTCTTGTTGGGTATGGTGTCCGAAAACGAGCACGATTATGTGCGGTCCGCAAAACTCCTATCGTCGGTTCCAGAGTTAGTCGAACAACGACCTGAATCAGTCGCGGCTCTTGCAAGCGATTACTATCACACGGGACGTCGTGATCAAGCGCATAAAATCCTTGAAGGGCTACCCGGTCAGACAGGTTCGCCCCAGGGTATCTTTGCCGCAGCCGGCGTTGCCGCACAGGCGGATGATCTCGGAATCGCCGAGAAGCTGTTTGAATCCATCCAGTCCAGCTATCCTGATCGTGCGATTGTCCAATACAATCTCGCTTTGATTCAGTTCCGTACGGGGCGAATTGCAGATAGTAAGGAAACGCTTATCGCTCTCGTGAATACAGGCCGCGCAAACGCCAAAGCCTACAATCTGCTCGGCAGATGCTACGAGAAAGAGAATGCATTCGTCGATGCGATCCGCGCTATCAATGATGCCATTCGTTTGACGCCCAACGAGGAATCGAACTATCACGATCTGGTCACGATCCTGATGAACAGCAACCGGCTGGCGGCTGCGCTAGAGGTGTCACGCAAGACCACCGAAGCTTTTCCGCGCTCTGCATTGGCGTCTCTTGACAAGGCTGTGCTTGAAATGAAGATGGATGAGTTCACAGATGCGGTTAAATCTTACAGCCGCGCCATCCAGCTCGATCCAAGATCGCTTGATGCGAAGGTAGGTCTGGCTTCGGCAAAATGGGCAGCGGGCATGCGCACAGAGGCAGAGACGGAATATCAAGCTCTTCTCAAACAGCATCCTCAGGATGCATCGCTGTACCAGAGCTTCGGAACATCGCTCTCGCATGGAGCGAACGACGAAGTGGCGATCAATCGCGCTGCTACACTTCTCAGGAAAGCCGTAGCGCTGGATGGCTCTTGCCCTGAGGCGCATTATCAACTTGGTCTGCTGAACTTGAAGAAGAGTGCGTCCGGCTCTCTACCGCAGGCATTGGAGCAGCTTGAGGAAGCAGCTCGCTTAGGGCTGAACGATAGCAAGATCCATTACGCGCTTGCCACAGCCTATCGCCGAGTACGACGCGAAACTGACGCATCCCGAGAAATGAATGTCTACGAGAAACTCAAAGCCGCCGAGGACGATATCAACTCACTTCAGATGAATGGAGCGTTGCAAGGCAAATAGATGCGATGGGCTCATGTCTTGCTCATCGTATTGCTGCTTTGGTTAGCCGGCAAGATGCACCATGTGTCTCCTGTATCTGCTGCCGAGGAAATCTTTACGGATGTCACTTCTCAGGCGGGAATCAACTGGCGTCATTTCAGCGGTGAGTCGGCACAAAAATACCTGATTGAAAGCATGGGAGGTGGAGTCGCGTTTCTCGACTTCGATAAGGATGGCCTGCAGGACCTGTTTTTCGTCAATGGAGGTGAGACTCCGAACGGCAAGAGCGCCAAGCCCATTCGCAATGCACTCTATCGAAACCTGGGCAATGGCAAGTTCGAGGATGTAACCGAAAAAGCCGGTTTGGCGCACATCCCTTTTTATGGCATGGGGATCGCCGCCGGAGATTTTGACAATGATGGGTACGCGGACCTGTTCATTACTGGTTATCCTTCTTGCGCGTTGCTGCACAACAACCGAGACGGCACGTTCACGAACGTTACAGAAAAAGCCGACGTGGATAATGCGGGCAAATGGGCTGCGAGCGCCGCTTGGATTGATTACGACCGGGACGGCCAACTCGATCTATTCATCACTAACTACGTAAGATTCTCCTACGACAAAGGGCCGCACTGCGAGTACCGCGGTACGCCTACTTATTGCGCCCAGACGGCCTACCAGGGTGACCGGCCCAAATTGTATCACAACAACGGGGATGGCACGTTCACCGACGTCACGGCGTCAGCCGGTCTCGCGAATCTCATCGGCCGCGGCCTCGGCGTTGTCGCCGTTGACGTGAATGACGATGGCTGGCCTGATTTGTTTGTGGCGCGCGATGCATCGCCAAATCTGCTGCTGATCAATCAGCATGACGGGACTTTCAAGGATATGGCACTAAATGCGGAAGTGGCCCTAAGTGCGGACGGAATGGCGCGCGCCGGCATGGGCGTGGACGCAGGAGACATCGACGGTGATGGGCGGCCGGACGTCGTTGTCACAGATTTCAATGACGAGCAGCACGCACTTTTCTTGAACACTGGCGAATTTCCATACCGTGATTGGACGCGCGAATCTGGGCTGGCCCGCCTAACTCATTCGTTCGTCGGGTGGGGAGCGCACTTTATCGATTTCGATAACGACGGAAATTTGGATTTGATTGAGGTGAACGGTCACATTAACCAGATTGTGGAGAAGACCCGCATCGATGTTTCCTACCGCGAGCCGCCCCTTTTGCTTGCAAACAACGGCAAAGGTGTTTTTCGCGATGTAGGCGAGCACGCGGGTGGTGTCTTCCGCAATCGCTATGTGGGCCGTGGACTCGCAGTTGGAGACTACGACAACGATGGCGGAACAGATGTTGTTTTTACTCGCCTGAATGACGCTCCCTTGCTTCTGCATAATAACGTCGGGCATCTGAAATCGTGGATTGGCATCCAACTCGAAGGAACGAAGAGTAATCGCGATGCAATCGGTGCGAAACTAACGCTCCAGTCCGGTTCCAAGAAGCTTGTCCGATGGATCACCGGCGGAGCGAGCTATCTTGCTTCCCACGATCACCGCATCGTTTTTGGCTTAGGAACTTCTCCCGCGGCATCAATGCGGCTCGAGATCCGCTGGCCGAACGGAAAAACGCAGTCTGTCACGGCCTTGAAGGTGAACCAGTACCAAAAACTTGTGGAATAGGGTGCGAGTGCCCACTGCACTTGACGGCGCGTACCGCATGCGATACGATTGGCGCCGTTCGTGCTGGTCAGCACCGAGGAGGTTGATGTGGGAAGACTGAGTTGTTCACGACTGAGATCTGCTCGATTTTGCTTTACCGCTGCTTTCTTGACGCTGATGACCGCGTGCTTCTTCAGCGCAACCGTGTCCGCACAACTTTACACCGGTTCCGTCACGGGCACGGTCACGGACCCGTCCGGCGCTGTCGTGCCGAATGCTCAGCTCCGGTTGGTGGATCAGGAGAAGGGCTTCGCGTTTACTGCCACCTCTGATTCCAAGGGAGGTTACGTCATTCGGCAGGTACCGCCTGGCACCTACGAAATGTCGGTAGAAGCACAGGGCTTTCGCGCTGAAACCCAATCAGGCATCAAGCTCGAGGTCAACCAGAACGCTTCTGTGAATTTTGCGCTTCAGGTAGGTGCGCTCAGACAGACTGTCCGAATTTCGGAAGCGGCTCCACTGCTCTCGACTCAGGATGCCGAGACGGGGCAAACTGTAGACCGGAAATTCATTAACGATTTGCCCTTGATAACGCGTTCTGTGACGGACCTCGCGTATCTTGCTCCCGGCGTAACCGAAGCGGATAACCACTGCCAGGGATGTGCAGCCAATAACTTCGTTTCAAACGGTGGTCGTAATGCCACAGCCGACATGCTCTTGGATGGCGTCACCGTCACAAACTTTGAACAAAATAGCGGCATTCAGGTGCCCACCTACACACCGTCCGTAGACGCCGTCGAGGAATTTACCGTGGAACAAACCAACTTCAGTGCGGAGTATGGTTTTTCGGGCGGCACCATCGTCAACATGGTCACCCGCTCTGGCACCAACCAGTTTCATGGCAGCCTCTATGAATTCTTCCGCAATTCGAAACTCGATGCCAACAACTGGTTCAATAATCAGAGCGGGATCAAGATTCCGCCGCTCAAGAATAACAACTTCGGCGGCACCGTCGGCGGCCCCATCCGAAAAGATAAAACATTCTTCTTCTTCGATTACGACGGCACCCGCAGTAGAACGGGAAGCACCTTTCAGGAGGGTGTGCCGAGCTCCGCTGAGCGAACCGGAAACTTCGGCGAGCTATGTGCTCATGCTGGAGGAACATTCAATTCCGCGGGCGCGTGTTCAGCCACAGGCGGCCAACTCTGGGACCCTTACACAGGAGTCTACAGCGCTGATGCGGGCGGTCCCGTACGCTCTGCCTACATTCCATTCAACAACATCGCTACCTATACAAGCCCGGGCAGTCCCGTATTGAATGGCACGCCCAATCAGTTGCCTGCCGGACCGGGCAATTTGATTGATCCCGCTGCGTTCAAACTGATGCAGTATTATCCGCTCCCCAACATAAATGTAGGGAGTGCAGCCTACAACCCGTACACCAACTGGATTGGTTCCGGGTCAAACCAGAATACAAATAATCAATACGACATCAGGATCGACCATCGGTTCAGTGATAAGGACCTGATCAGCGTAAAGTACTCCCGGCAGGGTAGCCTGAGCCATGGGTTTAATTGCTTCGGCAATGTCGCGGACCCTTGCACGGGCGGCCCGAGTACCAGCACAGCTCACTTGGCGGCAGTTAATCTTACCCACACCTTCTCTCCCACCGTGTTGCTCAATCTTGCGTGGGGTTTCACTCGGGGCGCGGTCTTTAGCCATAGCATTGCGGGCGATTACAAGAATCTCGACCCCTCCGCGCTTCTTGGCATACCGAAATATATCAACGCTTCCGGATTTCCTTTCATCCCCTCCATTGGACTGAATACCGGCTACAGTTCGGCCACGGGCTTGAATAGCATCGGTTCGCAACCTTGGAGCTATTTGCGCCAGGGCCAGGAAACTCATCACCTCTTGGGCACGGTGAGCTGGGTCAAAGGCCAGCACGAGTTGAAATTCGGCGGTGAGGGCAGAATGCATCGCGATAACTTCACCCAACCAGGTGTTCCGGGTGGCATTTTCTATTACGATTTCACCGGTACCTCGCAGCAACCGTTCTCCGGCGGCGGCGATGCCTTGGCGAGTTTCTTGATCGGTAACGGCGGCCCTGGAACTTGGGGGCAGTATGAGATTCCGAACCTCGTCAGTACCCAGAGCTTTCAAACGGGAGGCTTCATCCAGGACAACTGGAAGGTGAACAAAAAGCTTACGCTCAACATCGGCTTGCGCTACGATGTCGATTTCCCGCGCACGGAGCGCTATAACCGGATGAACGCGCTTGATCTGTCCGTCGTATCGCCCGTGCAGGCACCCGGATTAGGCACGCTCCACGGTGGCGAAATCTTTGCTGGTAAAGACAATCGTTCGCCTGGCTACCATACCGCCTGGAACGATCTTGGCCCGCGCATCGGCCTAGCCTACCAGCCCATTGACAAAACCGTCATTCGTGCTGGTTATGGAATTTACTACTCGGCCGTCAGATCCGGCGCGGCAGGAGCCGGTGCTTCTGGATACCAGGGATATGCCGAAAATACGCCCTGGATCAATACCTATCAAAACGATGGCGTCACACCTTTTGGAAGACTCAGCAATCCATTTCCCGCTGGCGTGAAGCTTCCGCCCGGGAGTAGCCTCGGATTGCTGAACGACGTCGGTTTCGGGGCAAGTGGCCCCATACCCTCCATCGATTCGGCAGTGCCATACGAGCAGAGCTGGAGCTTTGGCATACAACGAGAGCTGCCGGGTAACTTCTTGGTCGATACCAATTACATCGGCAAGGTGGGCCACCATCTCTACTTCGGAGGTGCTGGTGGTTTGAACTATCTCGGTCCTCAGATCGAGCATTACAGCGCTAGTCAGATTGCTGCCTTGAACACCTACGTACCGAATCCGTTCCATGGCGTCATCACTGACCCGAACAGTTCGCTCTCCAGCGCCACAGTTCCCGCCTCTCAGCTCCAATTGCCATTTCCCCAATTCCCGGGTGGGTTCAGTGGCGACGAGCCACCGTGGGGCAACTCCAGTTATCACGCCTTTCAGGCGCGAGTTGAGAAGCGATTCTCTCGTGGTCTGGAAGCACTGGTCACTTACACCTGGTCGAAATCGATTGACGATGCTTCTACTACAAGTGGCGGTACAACGTGGCTCGGCGGCATCACCAGCCTGCAGGATCCAAATAACCGCCATCTCGAACGAAGCCTTTCAACGTTTGACATACCGCGTGTGCTCCAGTTCAGCTATACCTACGAACTGCCTATCGGCCGTGGCAAGGCCATCGGCGGAAATATGCCGACGGTCCTCAATGCTGTCATCGGAGGCTGGCAGACAAACGGTATTTGGCGCTTCAACGATGGTCGGCCCATTCTGCTCGGACTCTCGGGCGGCCAGTCGCTTCCCACTTACGGCGGGCAGCGGCCTAATCTGACTGGTCCTCTGCATTGCAATAGTGGACCCGACTTTCTCACCAACTACTTCAAGAATCCGGAAGTGGCGGTCGTGCCTGCTCCCTTCACAATAGGCGACGCTCCGAGAAGCTACGGCGGTTGCCGCCAACCCGGCCAGGCAAACGCCACGCTTTCATTGTTCAAAGACTTCCTGTTAACCAGGCTTCGGGAAGGCGCTCGAATACAGTTCCGCTTTGAGGCGTTCAACGCGCTCAATCACCCGCAGTTCAGCGGTCCGAACACGCAGGTCAACAGCGGTAATTTCGGCGTGATTACAAGCACCGCGAACTCGCCCCGAGAGGTACAACTAGCCTTGAAATTTTATTGGTAACCGTCAGGCGGGAGGGCGAACCTCGAATAGGAAGTTTTCCATCGAGAACGGATTCGTATCCTGCGATCGATTCTCACTGGCAAGGCGTTTGATATCTTCCAGCTCTGCAGCGGACTTCTGCTCGTCTCCAAGTGCCGCGTAAGTATCACGCAGTGCGTAGTGGACAGGAACGAGCGTGGGCTGCAATTGCTTCGCTGCCAGCAAGCGTTCAAGAGCCTGCGAGTAATATTTTTGCGCTAATGAGATCTTGCCGGCCAACACGAGAATGTAGGGGTCCTTTGCAGTTAGCGCCAGCGCTTGTGTAATCGCAGTTTGCGCGCTGTTCAAATCATCAGGCGTCGCATCCATAATCGCCCGCGACTGGTAATAATAGACCTCGGGCGTATCCGCCCCTAACGCAATCGCCGTGTCCAATGTCTGCCGAGCCTCGGCCGACTTCAACTGGATCTCTAGCAGCATTCCATTCAGCACATACGGCGGATTCCACTCAGGCCACCGCGACTGAATCTTAGCCAGTAACCTCTGTGCGTCCGGTTCGCGCCGAAGAAGATCCAACACCACAGCTTGCGCCAGGAGCAGTTCCCTGGCGTCGGGCAATATGATCGAGGCCTGATCGAGCAAATCAAAGGCTTCATGCAGCAGGTTATGTTTCACCAGGAATCCCGCTGACTGCAGATAAAGATCCGGACGGGTCGGCGCAGCCCGGATGCCGCGATTCAACGCTTGGACGGCCTCTTCTATCTTGCCCAGCGCGTCCAGCAACTGGGCTCGCAGCAGGTAATAGTCACCCTTTTGATCAGCCGATGGAGTTTTGTCAAGTTCTGCCAATCCGATCTGCGCGCCTTGCAAATGGAAGAGAACGATTGCGAGGTTTAGCCGAGCTGAGCTTAGACTCGGGTCGGCCGCGAGGGCCGATTCCAGGAACTGCCGTGCGAGATCATACTGTTCATACCCCAGCAGGATTCGCCCGCACTCAGACAGCAGCTTGGGTTCAGAAGACGCGGTCTTCAATTGTTGAAGAGCATCCAGGCCTTCGGTCGTGTTTCCCTCAACAAGTAGCTCTCGTCCAAGCCTGAGCTTCCATTGCAGGTCCGTCGGGTTGATCGCAGCCTGGTTTCGAAGGTTCGCCAGGTAGCGCGCGCGCCGGTCTGCCGGGGAAAGACTCAGATAGTCAATCAGTCCCGCCTGCGGCCTCCGCGCTTCAGCAGCCGATCCGGATTGCTTTAACCGGACCACGATGGCTGCTGCTTCTTGCTTTCGACCAAGCATCACCAGCGCTCTTCGATAATGGATTAGTGCCAACGGCGCTTCTGGAGCCAACTCGACGGCTCGCTTCAGAACATCAAGTGCCTCATTAGCGCGATCCAGGGCCAGGTATGCCTGCCCTAAGTGGGCCAGAGCGCGATAGTCATTTGGTTCACGATCGAGGTAAATCCGCAAGTCTTCGATTGCTGCTGCCGGCTTCTGTTCTTCTACGTTTAATAAGCCGCGGGCAAAGCGGGCCGACGCAAACGCTGGATTCAGTTGCAATGCGCGATCCAGATCGCGAAAGGCACGGCCCCGGTCCTTTTCAACAGACCTTGCGACACCCAGCTCATAAAAGCCCACGGCGTCCTTAGGATGATTTGCGACGTACCATTCAAGATCAGGGAGCGCACGACTGAACTGACTGCCGCATGCCAGCATGAAGCCATGCTCGCGTCTCCCGATGCCGTCCCCAGGCTTCAGCTTCAAATAACGTTCATAGTTGTCCGCCGCATCCATGAAAAACTCTAATCGGGCACTCACCTGCGCCAGAAGCAACACCACGTCAGCCCGGTCAGGTGCCAGCTTCTGTGCCTTCGTCAGAAGTGCTGCAGCATCCAAGTGTCTGTCCTGTCTTAAATAAGCCTGCGAAAGAGCGTAGAGACAATCCAGGTCTTGCGGTCGCTGCTTGAGAGCAGTCTCGAGTACGTGAGTGGCACGATCTGAATGCCCCGCCTCAAGCGCCGCCAGCCCCAGGTTATAGAGCACATCGAAGTCTGTCGGCTCCGCATCCAGTACACGAGAGAACGAACGTTCAGCTCGCTCGTAAAGTTTGCATTGGGCGAAGGTCATGCCGGTTGAAAAGTAAAGGCTGGGACCGGAGTTTGCATCGCCTTCCAGCTTTTCGAGTAGGGGGGCGGCATCCGTGCATTGCCCCGAAATCGCAAGTGCCCGAGCACGGAGTAGAACCGTGTCGTCACTGGCGTTGGCAAAATCTTCGAGATGGCTGAGGTAAACGAGCGCTTGCCGCCCGTCCTTATCCTCTACGCTCATCTGCGCGAGTTGCAGATTGGCATTTGCGTGATGCGCGTCGATTCCCACTGTTTTGAGATAAAGGCGGCGAGCTTGAGCGCGATCCCCACGTGCCAGAAAATGATTAGCAGCGTTGTTCAGGACTTGCGCCGAACTCGGCGCCAACTGGAGCGCTCGCTGATAGAACCTTTCCGCTTCTGTGTAGCGTTGTTGTGAATCAAGGATGACGCCCTTCAGAGTGAGTGCTCCCACATCGGCAGGATGTTCATTCAGAATGGAGTTCAGCTTCTGATCTGCTTCATCCGTTTTCCCTGCGCCGTAAGCCGATCTCGCCGCTTGTAAGTCAATTTCCGGACCGGATTGCCGCGCGAACACAACGGCGCCGGTAACAGCCCATAACGTGACCAGCAGGCCTTTAGAAACGAGGGTTGCGCGCCACACTAAGTCCACCCATCATGACTCGCCTCAAATCTACAACTTGAAGAAGATCTGCCGCCGGTACAGCCAATAGCAGCAGCACCACATTGCCGCCAGCACTGTCGTCGCCTGTGCCACCGGAGCCAGCGTTCCAAGGAAGGTGAAGCGAAACGTGAACACGCCAACTGCCTTATCGAACCAGTCGTGTAGCACCTCTGAGAGCGAGTAAATGAAGATCGAGTTCATGCCCACTATGACCAGCGGGAACGCTGGTTGCTTCCAGCCACGTACCTCGATCAGCCAATAGAATCCGATCAGCATAAACAGCGCCCAGCCTAAGCTGTACAGGATAAAAGAGGGAGTGCAAAGCTGCTTGATCATCGGAATCCACAAGCGCAGGACAAGCGAAACTGCGAACGCCAGCACCATACCGCCAGCCATAACGCGCAACTTTTCAGAATGTGTGCGCCCCGTCAGGAGAAGACGGCCCACCCACACGCCAGCCAAAGTCCAAACAGTGCTGGGGATGAAGTTCAGCGTCGAATAAGCAGGGTCATAATCGTAATGGAAAATCGCCCGATCGAAGATCAATCCCACACTATTCATTTTTGAGAACGGGCCGTCGGCTCCGTGAAACGAAAACAGCAGAGTTGTCCACAATGCCAGCAGGCCCGCCGCCGCAAGCACCTGATACTTCCATTTCCACCGCAGCATCAGAAAGCTCAACAGGTACGTAAAGGCAATCTGCGAGAGTACATTGATCAGCTGCGGCCTTATGCGTCCGGCGCTGATCCAGATCAGAATCTCGCTCATAATGATCAGTCGCACTGATCGCCCGACGACATGCCTTAGATTGTCAGACCATGTTTCCCCTTTTCGGGTGCGGCTCAAGATGGCGAACGGCAGAGCCACTCCCACCATGAACATAAAGGAGGGCTGAATCATGTCCCAGAACACTGCGCCTTCCCAGGGTACGTGATCGAACCAGCTCGCCAAACGGCCCCACGTAGCGTCTTGCTTTAGGAATGCGAACCCTAAACCATCAGACGCTAAGAGGATCATGATGAAGCCCCGAAACGCATCCAGCGCAACATATCTCGTGGCCTTTGAGGATATATCGGAGCGCTCTTGCGAGCTTACTTCCTGCTCTGTCACCATACGCGTTCCGCACGCCTTGGCACAGCAATCGCAGGCTTCTTGGCGTAGAAGGCTCTTAGCAGTATATCTTTCATACGCTACAAAAAAATTGCAAATGGATGATCTCTTTCGTCCGCGAAGTGCGCGTATATCCAATGAAACGGAGACTATGAGAACTGTACTTCTAATCACTTCCGCATTGACTTGCCTCGCCGCCGGCGGCCAAACAGCCTTCGCACAGGTGCCTCTTTCGGGAAGGATTGCTTATTCTTTCCTCCCATCCAACGACGGCGGACGACACTGGGTAAGTGTCAATTTCAGAATCCTCTGCGAATCGTTCAGGGCTATTTGCGAAACTGCAGGCGTCGCTTGTGTGTAACCATCAATAAAGACAGGCGTTCCGGCGTTCTCCTGATCCATCCTTTGCCTCTCACACAAGCGTAAAACAGAGCTGCGCTTCTTGGTGCGAGTCCCGAGTTCATTGTTCCGTTGCGGAAAGAAGACCGGTCGCATTGGCAGAGCCAGAAGCGTGTGAGCCACTAAAATAGGCATTAGAACCACCTCCCACAAAGTGATGGCATCGCAAACAGCGTTACCCTGTTCGCATTTAATTCTGCACGACCCGCCCTTATTCGCAAATAGTTCTGCGTTTAACAGCCGGACTCCTTTTACGCGGCGAATGCCCGCCGCAAGCTCTGGGCTTAGCAGTCCGGAGTCCGCGGCTTCGTAGGCAACCCGCCGCACTGCGGCGAGGCGCAGGTTGATGGTTGCCGGGGCGTACTTCTGCTGTTCCAAATGGATCGGTAACGCAGGACCACTGTGCGGTTGAACGCTAGACGCGGTTCAGAACAGTACCAAGCCACGAACTCGTTGATCGCGTGATCGTAGGTGCGCTGCCCGCTTGTTGAGGTCAAGCTGTTTAGGACCGCAGTCTTGGCGTATTCGAGATCCGGCAGTGCAAGGACCCGCTTCGGTACCTTTTTCTTTTTGGTCTTTCGATTCGGCATTGGCGACAGACTCCTTCACCGTCGCCCTTGAGGATGCTCCCAAAATCATCACTTCGCCTTTTTTCAAGATTTTGGCAAGGCGGAACAGTCGGAGCTGTTGAGGAGCAGAAACTTCTTTCCTCAATTTCCGGGTAGCAGACCATCCACGGACAAGCCTAACCCATAGATAACAGGCAAAATAAAGGCGCTACGAAGTCAATCTTAAAACTGGTTTGCGACTCTCGATTCGAGTACACTCGATGGGGAGCCCAATCTTGAACCGATCAGCATCTTACCCGGCGGCGTTGCGTCGCACCGTCGGCTAAGGGCGTCATCGTCAGTCAACAATGACACCCCGAAGAACTTATGATCCCGCAAGAGAAGACCGCCGCAGTGTTTCGAGGCCTGCAAGAGGCTTTCGGCGCAACAGCTATCGAAGATATTCGCAGGATGACAAAAGGTCTCAGCCCGGATCTCGTGTTTCGCATTGTTGTGCAGGGATCTCCATTTCTATTGCGGATTGTGACGCGCATCAATGAGATCAACGACCCTTGGCGCCAGTTCACCTGCATGAAGGTGGCGGCGCAGGCAGGTCTTGCGCCCCGTGTCCGTTACACCAACACGGAAGACGGCATCTCGATCACCGATTATGTTGAAGGGGTGCCATTTCCTGTAACCGAAGCGCTGGTTCAGCTTCCTCGAACGCTGCGAAGGCTACACGCGCTGCCGCCGTTTCCGAAAGCGTTCAACTACGTCACGGCGCACAACGGCTTCATTTGGCGGTTTCGTGCGGCTGGCCTCGTCCCAACGGAAGAAATCCAGGAGATCTTTACCCGTTACGAACAGGTGTGCGCCGTTTATCCGCGTCTCGACTCGGCTGTAGTGTCGTGCCACATGGACCTGAAGCCGGAAAACATTCTGTTCGACGGCCAACGCGTGTGGCTGGTGGATTGGCAAGCTGCTTCATGAACGACCGCTACTTCGATCTGGCTGTCGCCGCAAACTTCCTGATTACGAACGACGCGGATGAACGAACCTACCTCGAGCAGTATTTTGGCAAACAGCCGGATGAATACCAAAGCGCAAGATTCTTCTCAATGCGTCAGGTGGTGCACATGTTCTACGCCACGGTTTTCCTGCTGCTGGGCTCAGCGGGCAAGCCGATACGCCAAAGTGAGAACCGGCCCTCTTTCGACTACTTTCATCGGAAGATCTGGTCCGGCGAGATCGACCTGTCGGACAACGATCTGAAGATCGTCTACGGCAGGGTCCATTGGGACCCGCTCGTACGGAATTTGCGGCAAACACGATTCGACGAAGCGCTTGGAATCGTCTCAGCGCGGAACACAAGCAGGGGAGATGTGCGCCTTCTGTTGCCGAGTGCTCAATAAAAGGCGAACCAACTCGTCACCAAGTGTAGATCTGGGAATCCTGGGACCCCCAACTCGATACTTCGCCGTCAGGGTGGATCTATCCTGCGATTGATGGTGGTGGGGCTGTTCTGACCAGCTGTTCAACTTTTCGTTGGGGATGTCGAAATCCATCTTCCCAAGCTTGATACAGGAGTTCGGCTCCCCTCTTCCGGTTCACATTTTCATAAGTTCCGGAACTCGCTACTACTTCGAGACCTGTTAACGCATCAATCACGTTCTTGTCATCCGTAAGTCAATGATTGATGGTTCTGCGCCAGATGGAATGTTAGGCACATGCTGCTGGCAAGCTCGGATCGGCTTGTTAGAAAATCCGAAACTCCTATGAGAGCAACGAAAGAGAATGAGGCAAGCTTTATCCGCCCCAGCGGAAACCTGAGGTCTTACCAACAGGAGCGGGAGGTAGAGGGTCTGCAAAACCTTAAAGCGTGAGTTCGATTCTCACCCGCCCCTCCAAAAATTTCAAGAACTTATTTCGTCGGCCAGGGCCCCGCTTGAGATCTGCCTGCGACATTGTGCGAGAACGTAGGCAGCAATACGAAGGATCAAAGCTGCCTTGGAGGATGGCAGACTCAATAAGTTGCTCGACCACCACTTACGTCGTAACACTGACCCGTAACGAAGGAGCAATCAGGGCTCGCAAGGAAATGGACGACGGCCGCGATTTCCTCCGGCAGGCCGGGGCGGCGCATCGGAATTTTTTCCGTCATGTATGCGACTTGCACGTCCGTCAATTGCTCGAGTAAGGCGGTTTTCACGACAGCGGTTTCAGCTGACATGGCATCGTTAATATCTGTAATCGCAACTGTTGCCCCAGCCAGAGCTAGTCTGATTGCTATCGCTTGACCGATCCCGGTTGCAGCGCCCGTGACCAGTGCGGTTTGGTTCGAGAGATCGAGGAACCGGCTCTGATTGTGCATTTTGCCCGCAGTTTACGAGATCACGATCGAATGCGCATGAGTATGATGCACCATTACGACAAAATCACCGCCATCAAGCGCCCTGATCGTATAACCATCCTGTTCCGTGTTTGCGCTTGCGGACAGGGCATGTCCGTCAGCCATTACGCTCGACGGTTTGAATGCCGTTCGTAAGGTCTCGATACTATCCGAATCGAAAGCCCGGTATTCAATGCTCTTCGCCTGATAGGTGACGCTAGTGACCACCGATGTGGATCGCAGCACATGATTCTCGGCTTTCGGCGCCAATTCGGGAATAGCGCCCATGGCCCAGAGATAGTTCCGGATGTGATCGGCATAGCCGTCATCGAACCAGTACGAGTGGGCATAATCGAGCCCGCAACACGCGATCCTGCCCTCGTCGTCGGCAAAGTAGGTCGCGTAGTTCAACGACCGGAACGCGTCTTCGCGAGCTTGACCGTCGCCGGTCCGTTCGTAGTACATGGCGTTGATTGCCGCCCAGCGCGAGGTATCGCTAGCCAGACCGGCCCGCGAGCAGCATCCCATGTAATCCGGAGGGGGACCTTGTTCGTCGATAGCCCACGCTCCGAAGAACGGCCCCCTACCGAACCGGTGCTCCACCCAATCGATCAGGTGGCCAACATCGCCTATCCACTGCGGATCCAGTTTTTCCGGCTGCGCCGCGGAGAGTAGATAATACGCGGTCATGGTAGGCGAAGCCTGGTTCACGTTTTGCAGATTCTTATGCACATCTTCGAAATAACCGCTCCAGCGATCATTGTGCATTGGAAATTTCAGAATCCAGGCCCAGGCGAGATCGCGGGCATGTTCATACTTGGCCCAGTCGCCCGCTTTGAGTCGAACCAACTCGGAAAACAGCCGCACCGGCGCGACGATCATTCCGCCGTACTCTTCGCCATTGAGCACCTCGCCGGTGCGGGCGTCCACGCGAAACGGCCACGGTGTGTGATCCTCATCGCCCGGTCGAATATGATTCGCAAGAGCATCTGCACACCAGATTCCCGCATCGAGGTATTTCCTGTTGCCGGTCAACTCATAAAACAGAACGTATCCGATGCCGAGTTCGCCGAGCTTATCGGTCTCGATGCCGCCGAAAAACCCGGGAGACGTGTCCTGAACACAACCGCCGTATTTCGGATCATTTTTGCAGTTTGTTGGAAACGGAACTCTGGGCCAGTTCCAGTCCGCAGCCGAGGTCCCGTGCGCCAGTTGATAATCGAGCATGCTCCGCACGCGGGCAACCGATTCTTTGTCGGCCGAATACGGATACCACGCCACCACCGAATCCACGAATTGTCCGAACGTGCTTGCTGGATTGCCTTGCCAGTTGGTACCTTGACCTGTTCGGGCATCATATACCGCATTGACCAGGTACACCTTCAGCCCGCTGCTCGCGTCGTTCGGGATTTTGTGTTCCAAGTAGTCCCATGCGAGCCGCAGGACCTTGTCATATCCCTGGTTTCTTTCCGGATGGAACCAGGCGAGGAGCCTGCCCTGCGAATCCCGCACGGCATCGTGCCACGGCAGTTCCGAGTTTACGTATTCGGCCGCGAAGAGGGACACGCCACTTGCGATCAAGCCGGCAACCAGCATGGCCACGGCCCTGGCCAGCCGTTTCTTCCTCGTCAACAGATTCGTTCTAATCAAAATGTCAGGCTCAGTCCCAGCTGAATTTCCCGGTTGTATCCCGTGGCCCCCAGAGGGACGGTATTTGAGATGATGCCCGCGGAGCTACGGCCTATCGTTGCATTGGGAAGCGCGAAGTTGGGATGGTTCAATATGTTGAATGCTTCGGCCCGGAATTCTGTTTTTAGCCTCTCGGCAATGGTAAAGCGCTTGATTAGTGAGACGTCCACATCAACGAGCCCAGGCCCGACGAGAATATTGCGGCCGGAATTCCCGAATCTTGGGGTGCCGCTGGCCAAGTCCTGTTGAAGAGCGGTTACAGGGAAGCAACTGAAATTGAACCATTCACTCAACGATTTTGGCCCTTCGCCACTGCATGTCCGATCAGGCCTTGCAGAGCCTGAGTTTGTATTCGAAAAATCAGAAGCAGAGGTTACGGTGAAGGGATATCCGGTCTGGGCTGCGACGATCGATGAAACGTCCCAGCCTCCCACGATCGCGTCGACCAGACGGCCGCGGTTGATCAGGAATGTACGGCCCTTGCCGAAGGGAAGTTGATATATGCCGCTCGCTGCAAGTCTATGACGAAGGCTGGTGTCGGCTACGCCATATTCCGCGCTCGGATTGTTGTCGTTTTGTGGGGTCTGCTCTGTTTCCGAGGTGCCGCTGTTCTCATCCAGGGCCTTTGAATAGGTATATGCAACCAGCCCCGAAAGCCCCCCGGAAAATCTCTTAGTGACCTTTACAACCAAAGCGTTGTAGTTCGAGTTGGCGTCATAGGTGTCAAAGCGGATCTGATTGAAGTCGGGCCAGGGTCTTCGCGGCTGCAAGTCGCCGATGCCCGGCGTTGCCTGATTGGCGGTCAAATGAAGGAAATCCTCATGACTGCCGTGGTTGCCCAGATAGGCCATTTCAATAGCCCAGTTCGTAGCGATCTGAGTCTGAACGCTGAGGCTCCATTCATAGACTGTCGGGGTGTGGTAGAACGGGCTGGGGTTGAGCAGCGACGTGACCTGCGCCAAGGTGGGAGTGTTCACATTTACAAACATCTGCTGCGTGGTCGTCGGTAGTCCGTTGGTGAGCGGAGGTGGCGCGCCGAATGAAGTATTATATGTCGGAGATTGAGTAGAAATAGGGTTGTTGTTCACAGTCGCACCCAGCTGGTTAGTGAGGGGGAGATCAAGGAAGATACCTGCCCCGGCATGCACGACTAACCTATCGGAACCCGTTGGGCGCGCGGAGATAGCGAGGCGGGGCTCAAAATTTCCATGCCCCGGTCCATAGCTAAGCTCCCTCACCTGGTTCCCACTAACCCCCAATTGCTTTCTTTGAGCGGCGGTGGCAACCAGGCATTGGCCGCTTGCGGAGCGGAGATAAGCTTGTGAGCAGAGTGCATCGTTTGCTGCATCCGGAAGTGCGCTCAGAAGGAGAGCGTCGCCTGGCTGATTGTTCTTTGACAGCGGAAAGAAAGCAGCCAGGTGGTTGTTACCGTCCACTGGCTGCTTGCGATAGTCCCACCGAATTCCGGCTTCAATCGTCAAGTTGGAGTTGACCCGAAAATTGTCCTGCGCGAACAGAGCTATCCAATTGCCTCCTACCAGCCGGCTCGCAAATGCATTCCTGGTGTAGAAACCCCCGCTGGGATATCCCAATTCGAGGTCCGCAGCGTCCGAGGCTGCCGTCGCAGCGCTGGACTCCCCCGCCAGAGCCGAATATTGGCCGTTGAAATTAATGATCCCGTTCACCTGTTCCGGATCTTCGACGCCGTTTGTTTGCCAGAAGTTTAAATCGGCGCCGAAGGCCAAGCTGTGCCGGCCCAGGATCTTGGTGACTGTATCCTCGTACTTATAAAGTGAATCGGGCAGAATGTCCGGATAGAAACCGGGGAAACCATCTCCAAAAGATGCGAAATTACTGAAGGTGACGTTTGGGTATTCCTCAAGCTGCGGACTGGACGCTGAAAGTCCAGCAATACCGAAGTTTGCGAGAGTTCCCGGTGCCCGAGGGCAATTTTGGCAGGTATACTTCAGGTAATTATTCTGATAACCGACTCGCAGGTCATTGATCAAAGTTGGGCTAAAAGTATGAGTCCAGCCCGCGACCACGTTATTTCCCGTGAATTGTTGTGTGCCGTTGAAGGGGACGAACGGATCCGGAAAGACTTGGTCCGAAGTTCCCCGAAGATACCGCGCAAAGAGCACGTCTCTTTGAGAAAAATTCCAGTCGATGCGTCCGTCAAACTGATTGCGCATGTCCCGCTTCGGCTCTTCGTTCAAATAAAACTGCCCGTTATTCGGGTCCGGGTAGAGCGCCAAAACCTTCTTAGCCACCGGATCGAGGTTGGCGACCCCTCCGCGATACGCAGCGATGTTGTTGTTGGGGATGGGAGAACCAACCAGGATCCCGTTTCCATTGTTTGGGCAGGTGAAGTTCGATTCTGTCTTCGGGTCAAAAAGTTGCCCTGTATCGAACGTGAGATTAGCTGGCCCCCCTGGTCCACACAAGTTTTGGGCCGTTCCGGTGAGGAGACGGCTAAAATCTCCCTGCTTTTCCGCGGCTGACGGAACGGGGCTGGAACTGTTGTTAGCCTGAGCCTGCCGCAGGCCCTCGTAGGCGACAAACCCGAAGAGTTTGTTTTTCAGAATCGGGAAGCCCAGATCGCCCCCGAACTGGTTGCGAATATATTGCGGACGGCTTGCACTGATCGCTTGAGTATCGAAGAAGTTGCGTGCATCGAGGTCGCGGTTGCGCAGATATTCCCTCACTCCTCCATGGATGCTGTTCGTCCCCGATTCGGTAATCAGGTTCATCACGGTTCCCGAAGTCAATCCGAAAGCAGCGTCGTAAACGTTGTTCTGGATCTTGAATTCTTTCACCATTTCTGGAGGTGGATTCAGAGCGAAGCTGCCATTATTGAGCGACCGCGAGATCATGCCGTCAATCAGGAGAAGATTCCCGCCGGAGTATCCACCTGCCCCGCTATAACTGTTGTCATTGAACCCGGAACCATTACCAGTCGCGCTGGTCAGAGAACGGCCGGAAGAGTCGATTGTGCCCGGAACCGTGAGAGCCAGGGCGGCCACCTGACGCAGGTTCAATGGCAAATCCTGAATGGCTTGCTTATCGACTACCGTCCCCAGGCTAGCTGTACTCGGGTCCACGAGCGGCGTGCTTGCCTGCACCGTGACGCTTTGTTTCGTCCCACCGACTTGCAATACTATATCGACCACCGCCTTTTGATATACCTGCAAAGTGATTCCCGAGAGGGTAGCCCGGTTGAATCCCGCTTGTTCCACCGAAATTGTGTAGCCGCCGACAGGAAGAGTGGGAAAGGTATACACGCCAGCCGCATCCGAAACGGTTTTGTCGACAGCACCGGTGCTTACATTGGCGGCCGTTACGCTTGCTTGGGGCAGGACTGCGCCAGTCGAGTCTTTCACCGTGCCGGAGATGCTTCCCGTCGTCTGCTGGGCGTGACTATGAAGAGTGCACGCCAAAGAGACCAACAAGGCCAGGAACAGCGGCCTGAGGGGTTTCGCCAGGGCGAATCCCAGCCGTCGCGCTAACGTCCTTCTGAATGATCGAGAGAAATCCATGGTTTCCTCACAAGCAAAACGGGAGAAGACACTTACTTCTGAAACTAGTTTCAGTATTCTGAAGACCCTTGCAATGAGAAAATTGTACAGCACCCGCCGTATTTGTCAAGATCATTTGCGAATGCAGGCGCCGTGCGGGCGGCTCCGACGGGGGAAGGTGTTTCAATTAGCTGAAGAGCGTTTTACGCTGGAAGCGTCGTATCGCGCATCGCCGCTCAGCCGCGCGGACATGCGAGCTCCGTAGCCGCATACGAGCGAGCCGATTCCGCGAAGGTTCTCTTTTGTAATCTGCTGGCTGCTGCCGGCAACGCTGATCGCCGCAATCACTTCCTGATCTGGCCCGAATACGGGTGCGGCAATACAGGCGACCCCGACCTCACCCTCGCCGATCTCCCAAGAGTAGCCAAGCCTGCGAAAGTTCCGGAACTGCTTCTCCAGGGCTTCCACGGAGGTGATGGTGCGTGGAGTCACTTTGCGGAGATCGATCTCCCGCAGCACTCTTGCACGCTCCGCATCCGGCAGAAAAGCAAGGAGCGCCTTCCCGACGGCGGATGCGTGCGCGGGCCAGCGCATGCCTACGTATGAAGAAAACTGAAGCAGGCCTGGCCCGGGAACCCGGGCGATGTACATGGATTCGCCATCCCGCCGGACGGCCAGATGTCCGGTAAGCCCCGATTCCCGTACGAGTCCCTCGAGCAGCGGGAGGAAACGACCCGGCAGATTTAGCTGGTCCGCGACTCTTCTGGAGAAGCTGAGCATGCGGATGCCAAGAGCGTATCGGCCGCCAGCCTCATCCCGCTCCAGATAACCCAACGCCTCCAATGTGTACAGGATTGTCGCTGCTGAGCTGAGAGGCAGTTTCAGCGCTCGGTGGATATCGGAAATAGTCAATCCCGCATCCGTCTTCGCTAGCAGATCGATAACCTGAAATGCGCGTTTAATGGCAGGGACGAGATATGGCTTTGCCATGATCTTTAGCTTGGCATTCAATTGAGTGTCTCTCAAGGTTGACATGATCGACGCTGCGCCTCTATTATTTCGGAAGGATGTTTCAATAGATAGAAAGATTACGGCCAGGACGAAAATGGCTTTCATACTCAGCGGTTCGCTGCCGGTCATACCGACTCCTTTCTCGAACGACCGGATCGATTTCGACAGTTTGTCCCGCCTGCTCGACCATCTGTTTCCGGAACTCGATGGCTACACCATTTGCGGAAGCACGGGCGAGTCCGTGTCACTGTCGACCGAGGAAAGGATCGAACTGATGCGCTTCGCGGCCCAAAATACCCCGCGCGGAAAGCGCGTCGTGGTCGGACTGACACATACGAACCTTGCAGAAGTGATTCGGCTCGCGCGCGCAGCCGAAGATCTCGGGTTGCACGGCGGGTTGGTCCCTTGTCCGTATTACTTTCCCAACTCTGTTGAGATGGTCGTCGAATTCTTCCGCGCGCTGGATCGCGCTACGAATCTGCCGCTCATTTTTTACGACAATCCGGTCTACACGAAGACTTGGCTCAGCGCCGAGCAAGTGCTCCGGATTGTGCATTCGTGCAAACACGTGGCCGGTGTCAAGATGACCGATCACGCATTGGAGAAGATCCCCGCCATCAGGGATGCCGGGGTGGCAGTCTACGCGGGCGACGACGTCACTGCGTTTCGCAGCCTTCTACTTGGAGTGGACGGCAGTATGATTATTGCGCCCGCTGTATTTCCGCAGGCATACCAGAAAACGGTGCGTCTCCTCGCCACGGGAGATGCGGCCGAAGCGCTGCGGGTCTTTTCGGAAACCGTGCTGCCTTTCATTCATCTGTTCGGTCCCGGGGACGAGGTGTCAGTGACGAAGGCGCTTTTTCGACATCTCCGTATTTTCCGTTCCGATGAGATACGCCTGCCATTGCTTCCATGCACGGTGGAGCGTTTGAATCAGGTTTTGCTCGCATACAACCTGTGTCTTTCCGGAACCGCGATGGCCGAATCCGGATAAGTAGATAGTCGTGCGCTTATCCGGCCGCCTGCGCGATTGGTTCCTGCTCCTGGCGTGCAACTTCATATGGGCCAGCCAGTTCGTGCTCGTTAAGATTGTTCAGGCGCAAATGGGTCCGGTCGCGGCTACATTTCTTCCCATCGGGCTCGCAACTCTCCTATTGGTCCCCGTTGTTCGATCCGAGACCCGGCGAACGGGCCGAGCCGGGCGAATACCGCGCCGCGACGTTCTTCAATTCCTTCTGATCGGCGTCCTCGGCCAAGTCGTGGCCCAACTATTCATCACGTGGGGCGTGCGCTACACCCCGGCTTCCAATGCGGCGCTGCTGATGCTCGCCTTGCCGGTCTCGACCGCTGTGATGGCGTTCGTCTTGCTTGGGGAGAGAATGACGCCGGTGCGCTGGATCAGTTTCGCACTCGCGATCGGAGGCGTGCTGGAGTGCTCGGGCATTAATTGGAAAGAGCTGAACCTTACCAGCAGCAAGTTCCTGACCGGAAATATTTTAATTTTTGTCAGCGTAAACGGAAGCGCTTTTTACAACGCCTACAGCAAAAGACTGCTTATCCGCTACACTCCGCTGCAGGTTCTCCTGTACAGTTATTACTCCGTGCTGATTTTCCTATTGCCTATAACCGTTTTATCGGAGCCCAATACCTTTCGAGACATGCCGCATTTCGCTCCCGCGGTGTGGATGGGACTGCTTGCTCTCGCAGTGTTCGTCTATGTCGTCTCAATGGTCATCTTTCTCAACGTTCTCACGCGTCTCGATGCAACCCAGGCCAGTCTCTCGAATTACCTGATTCCGTTTTTTGGTGTGATCATTGCTGCCTTGGCGCTGCATGAACGGCTAACGAAGTACATGGTCATCGGAGGTGTGCTCGTGCTGGCCAGCACGCTATTGGTTACTGTGTTCGAGGAACGG
>JAABUQ010003953.1_pt1 | contig 26198 bp, 21 predicted proteins | sample 5560001 | NCBI WGS metagenome assembly JAABUQ01 (sample SAMN10711888, study PRJNA513371) | rock metagenome | isolation source: Antarctica rocks | place: Antarctica: Victoria Land, Finger Mt nord | collected 2015-12-18 | reverse complement strand
TTGTCGCCGCGCGCGACACCAAAAGCTCTTGCCAACGTCAATCAGTAGCGACAACTATCGACACCAAGCGACGTCGCATCACCATCCTGATCGACGCTCAAAATCCATCCAGATCGTCGCGTTACAGCACGCGGTGACCGAACAACTGGACAGCCATCCTTCGTGTGTCATCGGGCGCAGCCTGGGGTCGGCCGATAATGAACAGGTATCGAACGTGCCCCCAGCTGTCTCGCCCCGCGATCTTGCCGAAGTGAGCGACCTCGACGTTCGGCAGTCCACGGAAGTCGTCCTCAAAATCCTTATGCGTGATGACGAGCGCGGGCGCGCCGGCCACCTTGAGCGCGACCCAATCCCTAAGCTCCCGGCGCAGCGCAGGGCGGTTGTCGAGGCTGGTTTTCGACAGCGGGCCTACGACTTGATGCACCGTCATATGCGGGGCGGCCGGGCGCTCTTGTGCAAGCAGCTCCAGCTCCGGCCACATCGGGTAATGCCTATCTGGGTTCGGAAGGAACTGCTTCAGGATATCGAGCCGGCCGGTCGCGTCGAGTATGAGGATTGGCAGTTCGAGAATTGCGGTGGAGAGGCTGCGCAAGATAGACGACCGAGCGATGCGGCAATCCCCGTCGGCTCGATGCAACGTCTCCATTTCGAGCCGCCCAAAATCCTGCGCGCCGTCGAGCAGTCGTTCGACATTGCTCCACAAAGCATGCAGCCCATGCAACTGCGCGTTAATCGCCATCGCGTCGGCGACGCGCTTGCGGTCCTCGTGCGCCATGCCCGGTCGCATCAGGCCCTTCCGCTTGCGCGCCCACTCGTTACTCCGCGCCCTCATTGCATCTAGGCCGGTGAGCCCCGAGCCTTGCAGGACATAGCGAGTCACGTATCCGTTCGGGGCGTCTTTCAGGGCGGTATGAAGTTTCTCTCTAAACGAGAGTAGCTCAGCGGTCTTCGTATCGTCGGGAACCTGTCCGCCGGTCCCGTCCTTCATCAGCACGGGATATTGCGCAAGGTCTTGCGCGAGCGTCTCTAGGGTGATCCGGCTCTCCCGCAAGCCGCCCTGCCAGAAACTCTCGTCGATGACAACAAGCGCAGCATCGTGCGTGACATCCTTCAGCAGCACAGAGAACAATCCGGCGTGCGCGACCACAACCATCTCGGCAGTGGCAACGGCGGCGCGCTGTGCTTGATACTTGCATGTGTGAAAGAATGCACATCGCGGCTTCGTAGGCTCAGCATCCGACCCGCACACATCGTTGGCGATGTCCGCGCCGGCCTTCAAGGCGACGGCAACTGCATCGAGGTCGTCGCACATGGCGGTCTCACCGGAAGGCACATAGTCTCGACCGCGCCAGCTCTCGACCACAATCCCCTTCTCCCGAGCGCGCCGGATTAGGTCCGATCCGAGTGCGTGCTCCGGCACAAAATACAACACCCGGTGCGGGAGGTCGGCGGTCTTCCGGCGCTCGACGAACAAGCTGATCTCTTTGAGCGCAGCTTCGCTCTTACCCAGCCCGACCTCGACAAGCACCGCACCGCGGCGGGGCTCCGGGTCCGGCTCGACATCCGTGTCCGCGAACCACGCATCCGTCCACTTGCCGGCCGAAGCCCGGCAGGTAGGACTGGCGAGGAACTCGCGGATTGCCGCCGCCATTCGGTCGCGCGCCGACTGCGCGTCGCCCGTCGGCATCGGATATCTCGGCGTGTGTTCCGGCCACTCGGCGACGTTCGGATGCTTGGCAAACGCGCTGAAGATGTAGCCGTCCAGCTTCGCGTCGTTGAGGTATTCCGAGACATCGTCGCGTGTCGTGTCGGCGAGCAGCGCAGCGCGCATTCGCTCCTTTAGAGCGGCGGCATCGCGTTTCTTCGTCGGCGTGCTGACGGCATAGAGCCAGGCTGCATCTCGTAGCGGTTTGTTGAACCCGCGTCGGCCCAACCCGTCGCCCATCGTCGCTAGTGCGCCATCCACGGTCCGGATTTGGCTCGGGGAGAGGCCCTCTGCCGAAGCGGCAGCGGCATCCTGATCCCGCTTGCGACGCCCCAGCTCGGCGGCGAGCGCGGCGGCGTCCATCTCCGGTAGCGTCACAAACTCGTGCCGACCCTCGATCAACCCGGTGCGGCGCGCGATCGGGTCCGGGCCGCCCCTGATTACCGGGTCGGCCGTGTAGTGCGCTTGGATCGTATCGAATAGAGCCTTGTCCACTCTCGGGGAGCGCAGCTCGATCCAGTCCCGCAGCACCGGCGTGTCAACCGGGCGGTCGAACCAATACCAAAGGTGGACCCGCAATCCGGCCTTGAACCCGGCGGAGCTGGACAACTGCCAGAATACGGTCGCTTCCCGGAACGGCTCCGGCAACAGGTCTGCTATCGCGTGCTTGATAGTGTCGTCGATATGCTCATCGAGATTCAGCCCCTCCGGAACCTCGTAACTGTCAACGTCGATCATGCCCCATTGCCGGGGCACGTCCTCGAAATAGGCCGGCTCCGGCGGCTCCGCCCTTTTCCGCCGCAGGACCGGTTTTGTTGCGTCGATCTCCGGCCGCAAGCTGCCGCGAATGACGAAGCAGGTCGCCTCGGCGCGCAATCTCTCGATCAACTCGCCGAGTTCGCGCACACCCTCGACATCACAACTCGAGAACTGGAAGCGTTTAGCCCGTCCGTAGTTGATCGTATTCTCGAAACGATCCTCTTCGGGCCTCCACTCCCAGGTCTTAGTCGCGGACTGCCCGCCGATCGCTTTGAGGATCGTGACGCTTCCGGCTCGGGTCCGATCGGCCGTAGGCGCGCGCTCCAGGTCGGGGATATTCGAGGCAGGGCACATACGCTTTCAGCCAACCGGCAGCCTTATCCGGGCGGGCGACACGGGATCGGCCAGCGCCTCATTGACCTTAGCTTCCAGTCGCTCTCGGTCCTGCGAGCACGGCTCGCACACGTCGAACCCGATGCAGGTCTCGCCGGCTTCGGCAACGCAGGTAATGCCCCCGCCTCTGCCGAGCCATGCGTCGCGGCAAGCCCAACACTTCACCGCCGTGCTCTTGTCCGGGTTGGCGCCCGTCACGGGATCGTAGCGGCCGAGGTAGCGGGCATAGATGCGGTTCTTCACTTCCTCGGCCGCCTGCCGGACTTGCAGTCTGTCTTGCGGCGCGAGAGGGGTCTTTTTCGATTTCCTCGGCTTTTCGGGGTCGAACCAGCGATGATCGAAGACGTGTAAAATGTATTTGGCAGCGTCAGGCGTATCGATAGAAGGGCACATAAGTAAAGACTCCAGGACGACGAGAAAAACTTGTCCGGGAGCGCGGCATCGGCTAGAAGCAGGGTGTCGATTGTTCCCCGTCCATTTCGCCTGTAACCGCGCTCCAGAATTTAGCCGCCGCCGTGTTGTCAGCACTGGCGGCGGTTCTGTTTTTCTAGGCGGCTTCCTTTTCGCGCACGGATACGCCGACATTCGGTGCCATGCCCAGCCGGGTTGATCGCTGAGCGACCTTGGCTTCCAGCCAATGATCGACCTCAGCCTCTATCCAGGCGATGCGAGAGTCACTGATGGCGATCGGCGCGGGAAATTCTCCCGCTTTCACTTTTCGTCGCAAGTGGTCTCGACTGTAACCGATACCCTTGACCGTCTTCAGAAGGTCGTAAGCGATGACTTTCATTGCAGCCTCGTGTCGCCTCTTTATGCTGCACGAGGCTTATCGGAGAAGCGGCAGACAGGCGAGAACCGTGTAAGGAGTTAAATCCCTCGATTTCGGGGGGTTTTCCTCCTTAATCCGAATGCGCAGCCCCCCTTGGGAGTCCCGCGCTTCCTACCCATCATCGTGATCGGTCAATCACGGCCTTTAGGACACCCGACATGCCACAAATCTCTGAACCAGAACCCCTGGAGCTAAGCTTTCCGGAACTTCGTCCCAACGAAGCAGCCGACATTAAGGCGATGAAAATTTCCTGGGACTACAACATCATAGAAGGATGGCAAGTGGAAACTACCTTCTACCACGAGGCATTCATCGCTCCCGACCGGTTGTCGAAGATATCCTACATATGGTTCCCCGGTCTCGCCTCAGTATCAGCTTGGCTCGGTAAGCTTACCGCCGCCGAAACGGGCAGTTTCGAATGGAACCAGACGAAAGAAGACTTGTTGCGGGCTAAGGTTCAGAAAAAATATCGTTTCAAGCTGCCATACTGACCTTCGAACCTAGCTCAAAGCTCTCCTGCTGCGTTCGATCTCGGAAGGGGTCGGCGCGGCGGGATGAGAGCGTCTGATGACGTCAGAGGTTAAGCTTCGGGTATTTGGCGGGAAATTTTTGGGCTTTGATGGCTTCTCTTGCATATTGGTCCGGGTTGCCCAGGCCCAGCAACTCGAATACTTCTGTCACGAGATCATAGAACTCGCCGTGCGCGCGCCCGTCTTGCCAGACACGGGTTGCCGACTTGCCGGTAAGCCGGCGGAAATGGGACGCGATGCGTCTTGCCACCTCCAGCTTCGCAGCTTGCGGCTTCCTGCCCTTGCCCGCGTTGGGCGGAAGATCGGGTATTCGCGCTAAGGATGCCGATGCTGCCAGCACATTTAGATCGGATGCGAGTCGACGCAGTGCCGCAGCCCTCCTCCACCCGAGTGCGTCCAGTGCGGGCTTGTGCAAGCCTTGCAAGGTCGTCCGCAAAGCGGCGGCCTGCTCTGCTACTGCCGCAAGCTCCTTTGCCGTTTGCTCTGCCCCGACAAGCTCTTCGGCGGGCAGCGGCCCACCCCCGTTGCCGACCGCGAACAGTAGCTCGCGCCCTATGCCGCTCAGCGCCAGGCGTATCGCGTCCCGTTTCACGTCGCACTCTTCGTCGCACTGCGCAGTGTCCCACTCCTCGTCGCACTGCGTCTCGCACTGCGCGCCGCGCTCCGCCTTAAACCTGCGACATTTGATTTTCAGCGCGAGCGGAAGTTTGCCGAACCGTGCTTCGATCGCGGCTTCGGCTTGTTGGAAGGAGTTGAGCTCGCCGTCGCGAGCATCGGTTCCATTAGCCATCGGCGGCCTCAACCACGGCGCGTGCCTCCACGATCCCCTGCAGCCGAGTCGCCCACAAGTCCAGGCACTCCCGCTTCTCGTCTATATACGAATGCCGATCGTAGACCTTGTGCAGCCCCGGCCGCGCGTGCGCGATCACCAGCTCCCGCACCATGTCCTGGACCGGCAAGGCCGATAGATGCGTGCGCATTGTCCGGCGCAGGTCGTGGATACGCCACTCGGTAACGCCGCTCAGCTTGTCGGTCCGCGCCTTCGCCTTCGAAAACCCGTTGACCGAGGTCCGGCCGTTCGTCGTGCTGAACACGCAATCGCCTTCATTGAACCGAGGCAGACCGGCAAGCAAAGCCAGCGCCGCGCCCGACAACGGGACTTCATGCGCCCTGCCTCCCTTCATGCGAGATGCCGGGATCGTCCACAGGCGCTGCCCCATGTCGACTTCCGACCAGCGCATGTCGGCGACCTCGCGCTCGCGCTGCCCGGTAAGGATTAGCAACCGGAATAGCGGCCCGTAGGGGTAGCCGAGCGGGTCCGCAGCGCCCCAGACGGCGCGTAGCTCCCCGTCCGTCAGCACCCGCTCCCGCGCCTCCCGACTGCCGATCAGGTCGCGCGGCTTCAGCCTTTCGACGGGCGACGTGTCCAACCCGAACTCGTGCGTGCCGATCGCCCAATTGAACAGCCGGCGGAGGTAGCCCAACGCGTTGTGTGCTTGGTAGGGTGCCCCCCGCTTCACGATCGCGCGGATCGCTGCGGCGACCTCTTCCGCCCGGATATCGCCGACGGGCCGCGCTCCCCATCGCTTCACGAACTCGGCATCGACGATCCGCTTCGCCTCTTCCGCCTTCCGCAACCCGCTTGCGTGCCGTTCCAGGAACTCGGTCGCGACCGTGCCGAACGTATTTACCTGCTTCCGTTGCGTCTCGGCCCGGCGGCGGGTCTCTTCGACCTTCGGATCGATCCCGCGCCGGATTAGCGCCAGCCATTCGCGGGCGCGCACCCGAGCTTCGTCGAGTGTGATCTCCCCGCAATCGCCGAGCGCCCGGCGGGTCGGGTTCTTCGGGCTGGAAGGGTAACGCGCGATGAGGACGAAGCTCTTGTGCCCGGCCGCCGTAACCCGCAGCGCGAGCCCCGGCACGATCGCGTCGGGGTAGTCCCTCCGGCCCGTTGCCGGGGTCCGATTGTCCGATCCGACGAACCGATCCGTAAGGTTTGTTCGCGCCACTTACCGCTTGCTCCGGGCCGGGGCAACACCGGGGCAACATGTGCGTTCGCCTTACCGTGTTGTCCGGTGTCGCACCTTATCGCACGGACTTTCTGATATTACAACACATTAGGTCAGTTCCGCCGCCCGAATGTCGTCTAAAAAAGCACCCTGCAGCACCGGAGCAAGCGGCTGTTAACCGCTGGGTCGTAGGTTCGAGTCCTACTCCGGGAGCCAGCGATTGCAATGACTTAGCGAAAAAGCGATAGCCTGTTTTTCCGTCGCCGAAGAAGGTTTAGCAATCGGGCTAGCTCAATATACCGCCAAAGGATCATCGTACCGGGGTGGCTGGATGAATGACGGCTGGTTCGGGTCCAAGTCCTACATGTCATGATGCACAAGGCGGTCACGCACCATCAGCCCGAGACGGTGAAATGCTTGGTGCCGTTGCCGAAAAGCGCGGCGCCGCCGTAATGGTTGGCCCCGAAATCGAGCGAGTTCACATACAGGTTGCGGTCGGTCGACGGGCTGCCGGCGTAGGCATCGTTGGTGAAGGTCACATCGACCCCATGCTGACCCGAGCCGATCCCGGTGAACTGGAAATCCCCGACGGCCCCCGCCGCGTGCAGCGCGGTCACCACGTCGCCGGTGGCGACGTTGTGACCGTCGATGGCCACGTTGAACATGGCGTTCCCTTTGTATGCATCCTCCGACATGTGCAGCGTCAGGGTGTCGGGTCCGGTGCCGACCGGGATCGACGTCGGGCCGGTCACGGTGAAGTTGCCGCTGCCGTTTCCGGCGAAGGCGGCAACCGTGTGCCGCTGGGCGTGCCCGTCGAACGTGATCCCGTCGAGGTAGAAATTGCGGTCGGCCGTCGGGCTGCCGCCGTAGGCGTCGTTGATGAAGGCGACTTGGACGGTATGTGAGCCCGCGCCCCAGCTGCCCTTCAGCAACAGATGGTCGTCACCGCTGCCTTTCGGCATATGCACCGTGTAGCTGCCGCCGATCGCGTTCCCGTCGACGCTGACGGTGAATTGCGCATCACCCTTATAGGCGTTCTCGCTGACCGCGAGGTCGATCGTGTCGGGGCCAGAACCCTGGGTCGTGACGACCGGCGCGGGGATCGTCGCACCGGGCTCGACTTCCACGATCAGCGGATGGTCGGTGAGCGCGACAGTGACCTGGCTGACGTTCGTCAAGGTTTGGACCGGAGTGGAACCGCTTAGTGGGTCGAAGACTTCGACGGTGCCGTACACCTTGCCAAGATTGACGGTCGTGCTGACCGGCGACACGGCAATTTCGCGCTGCGCGGTCGGATCCCAGTCGGGCGCTTCGTTCCACAGCATGAGGTCGAAAGCGCCACTGGATTTCTCCAGCAGCAATGAATTGCCCGTGCTGCCCGGAAGACCGCTGAGGGTGAAGTTCAACGGATCGGTGTTGAACGTGGCGGCGCCGGTTCCCTTGTCGGACAGTATCGTGGTCAGGTTATGGATGGCCGTGGCCGCGAGCTTCGGCGTGCCGTCGGACGTGAACAGTCCATAGCTGTCGAAATCGTCTCCGGGAGCCGGATTGGCGACGCCGTCCATCAGATCGTAGAGGTAGGTCTGCTGCACTCCGAGCTTGTAAGCGTCGGCGAGCGCGTTGAGCGTGTTCTTGGCCTGCGTCGCCGCGTCCACATCGTTACTCCCGGATACGCCGTACGCCGTGGAATATCCGGTTTCCGTGAATGTAAGCGGCTTACCCGGCGCGGTCATCCAAGCCATCTGGGCCGCGAAGCTGAAAGACCCTGTGCTTCCCGATTGCTGCCCGCCGGTCGGGTAGACATGATAGTTCGCCCCGTCGACGTATGCGGACATGTTCCCTTCTTGCTGGGCATACGAATACCAGTCCGGGCTCCCTCCAATTGAGGCATTAAGTACAGGGATGTTGCGGATGTTGTTATCGCCCGACACCGCGGCGCGGATGGCCTGCATGATTTGGTCAGCGACCGCACCGCCACCGTCGGACGACGCGCCGTTGTAGTAGACGGGCTGGCCGCCATTCAACTCGTTGGGCCCCTCGAGCGAGAAGATAGAGCCCGGGTTGGACTGCTCGAGTGCATCGATGTTGGGCAACAGGCGGGGCAGCGCGGTCCCGAAATCATCGCCCGGGCCGCCGAAAAACAGATCGAACTGCACACCCGCGTTGGCGAGCGTCTGATACGAGGGCAGCGTGGAAGGGTACGGTTGCTGGTCGCGGATGTGATCTACGCCGAGGAACGCAAGCTCCTGCTGGACGATCGGGATGTTGGCATAGGGTGTCCCCGTCCACCCGATATGCGTGTTCACCGCGATGCTCTGGACGAAATTCTCCGCACGTTGCGCTTGAACAGATTGGCTCATGAAAAACTCCCGGGATCTTAATGGGCGCGGGCAAAGGAGTGCGGGACCGAGAGCCGCACGTCCGAACGACCGCGATGAAAAACGTCTTAATCAGCAACGACTAATGTCGTATCTAAACATATGACATGGCTTGTATCACGACGCCATAGATCGACCGCGCCACTTCGCGCTGGTTTGCCTGCGCGTCCGCAAACGATGAGACCGCGCTCGCCCCGGAGGGTCACGCGTGCTCGCCAAGCCACGTGCGGCCCACATCTCGGCGCTATGTGGCTCGCTATAGGCCGCGATTTCCGCCCATGCAGGGCAGCATCGTGTGCGCGTAAACATCATCACGGCATCGGAACTGCCGTGGACGTCACTCACCGGATGGCTGTCTCGAGTTGCCTCGAACGAATTGCTGTAACCATGCTGGAATACCTTTGTACGAGTTGAGTGAAAAAAGACTACTTATGATGAATACCTGCCCATACCATACAACCGGACGGGCATCAAACGGGAAATGCAAGTTGGATACTTCAACGGGTGCTGCCCGGAAACGCGCGCGGCTTCATGATGCAATCCGCTCAAGAGCGGCCCGCAGACAATGCGCTCCGGGCAGCCTTCAGGTCGGCCGGGGTCGCGAGCCGTTCGGGATGCCGAGCGCGACCCCGATCGCGATCCACCCGCCGAAGAAGCGAAAGCTGTCGATGCTCGCCCCTAGAAGCAGCATGCCGGCGAGGGTCATGGCCAGGGCGACGTGGACCGCTGCAAGTCGGGTGTCTACGCCGGCCTGCATGATAATTCGCGACGAGCGGGCGAGGAGCATCAAGATGAAGCCTAGCCAGACGGCGTAGCCCATGAGGCCGGTCTCGGCGAGAAGCCGCGCGTGCACGGAGTACACCGGTGGCCACCTCTCACCCGAGTCGGACGCGTAGTCCCGGACCTCGTAGCTTCGGAAGTCGCCAGCTTCCAAGTACGTCGTATAGTGGAAGCCGAACTGCCCGAAGCCGAAACCGAGCAGAGGTCGCTCGCGGAACATGGATTCCGCGGCCCGCACGGCCGCCGCGCGCGTTATATTGGAAACGTTCGTGTCCAACCCATCGTCCGGCGGCTCGAAACGGCCGTATTCGACGACGTTCGTCAGCGTTTCGGCCGCGCGATCATAGAATGTCGTACTTGTCGCGAGTAGCAGGGCCACTAACGAGCCAAGTGCAATCGCGTGCATCATCCAATCGAGGCGCCCGCGAACATTGTAGCAAAAGAGGACGAGGGCCTGAAACCCGAACACAAGCAGCGAAGTGCGCGATTGGGACAGCACCACGAGCACGGTCACCAAGCCCGAATAAAGCAGCGTCGCGGATCTCCGGCCATCGATGCTGATGGTTGCGAACGGGAAGAAGAACGTCAGCATGACGCCGGCCCAGGATACCTCGAACGCCGTCGTGCGCAGCCGGTGCACGTACTCGACGCCGGACTGCGCGTGCAGGACTATCAAGAGGGCTTCGTTGATCTGGGTCAGCCCCGGCACCGAATACCACGAGGCGACCTCGAAAATCCCGACGACCGTCATGACCAATACGGCCACGCGCGCGCCCTTGACGATGGAGGCGACCATCCCGCGCTTCGCGAAATTGTAGAACAGCAGCGATATCAGCAATCCCAGGCTAAACGTCAGGCTCTGGGTCGCCACGCGGCCGAAGCCGGACCGTCCCTTGAAGTAGGCGCCGGCGATCTCCGGATAATTCACTGCAATCCCAAGCAGCACACAGGCGCCGAAGGCGCCGGCGAAGTACAGCAGCCGGGCCGGAACGGCTATACCGCCCGGGGAACGCAGAAGACACAGCGCCAGGACCGGCACCGCGTAGATGAAGGCATCGGACGACAGTTCGCCGAGCGGCAGGATGGCGGGAAGGTCGTTGAAGGCCAGCAGCACGACGGAGAGCACCAGGACGAAGCGGTCCGGTGCACCCCCGGAGAGCGCACGAGGCGGCTGCATCCTAGGCCGTCGGTCCGCGACACCGACGGTCTGCACCCGCGGGACTACCGCCACAGCCGGCGCTTGACGGTCGTCAGCACGCCGAAGGGCACCGCCATGAAAACCAATGTTCTGGCCACTCCGAGATAGGAATGGCCGTCCCGCCAGGAAAACTCCCGGAGCTGGATCCGCAGCCGGGAGAGCAGCGTCCGGCCACGCTTGGTCGTCGTGGTGCCCTTCGCACTGACCACGTAGGTGGTGAACACCTCACCGAGGTTGGCGAGGCGATGCTTGCGGCCAATGCGAGCGAACAGGTCGAAGTCTTCGGCCGCCTTGTAGCGATCGGAATAGTGACCAACCTCGTTCAGTACGCTCGCGCGCATCATGACGGCGGGATGCAACAACCCTGGAACGTAACGCTGCTTGCGCAGGATGGCGCCGTGCTCGGTCGGCAGCCGCATCGTGAACAGGTAGTTGCCGTCGTCATCCACGCACTCGGCCCAGCTCCCAACGATGCCGACATTCGGGTTGGCGTCGAGAAACGCGGCCTGGGCCGCGAACCGCCCCCTGATCGCGATATCGCCGGCGTCGAGCCGGGCGACGTAGCGGAACCCGGCGCGCAGGACCGCATCGAGGCCGGCGTTGAGGGCGTGCTCGATACCGCGATTGGGCTCGAGCCGCAACAATGTGATCGGATGATCTCCGCAACGCCCGGACGCCCGGACGGGTTCGCGGCTCCCGTCATCCACTATGACGACATCGAAAGCGTCGGGATCGTCGGCGAGTGCGGCGAGTGTTTTCGTGATGCCGTTCTGATCGTTGAACACCGGCACCAGGACGCAGACCGACGGCATGGTTGGCATGCGCCTAGGCTGGCGGCGTCTGCGACGATGGGGGATGCTCGACCGTGATGCCAGAAGATGACGGCCGACGCCCGACGTTCGCCCCGTAGGCGCCGCCGCTGTAGGATCGGTACGACGTCAAGGGATTTCCGGCGGGCTCCGCCTGGTTGACGATCAGCGCCGGGACGTTGATGCCGCGTGCCCTCATATCGGTCACGGCGCCCCTGACAAGGTCTGAAGGCGTGGTCTTCCACTTCGACAGCATCAGGCACTCGTCGGCCTGGAAGCCGACGAACAAGGCATCCGCCGCTACAGCCAGCGGAGGCGTGTCCAGGATCACGTAGTCGAAATGGGCGGCCAGTGAATTGATCAGCGACGCGAACCGGTGCGAGGACAAGATCGCTTGCGGAAGCCGGCGTCCGGCACCGAACCGGACACGGCTCGGCAATCCGTGGCCGCCCTCTTGCAGCGTCGCGCCGAGATCGCCGTAGTCCGGCAACCGCCGTGTCACGGCCGCGTCACCGTCGCTCCGCCCGGGGCCCTCCTTGGGCATTTTGCGCAGGTCGCAGTCGACCACCACGGCGGTCTCGCCGGCGACCGCCATCGCGCTGGCAAGTGCGAGGCAGAACGAGCTCTTGCCCTCCGCGGGCAGGGCCGACGCGACCATGACGACCCGCCTGCCGGCACCCTCGAAGCGCGCGAGCAGCGCGGCCCGGATCCAGTGCAATGCTTCGGCATAGGCCGAGGTCGGACACTCGAGCACGTAGCGCGACGGGGACGTCCGCAGCTGCGGTATCCTCGGGACGAACGTCACGTCGAGGGCGTCGTCGAGCGCCTGTCGACCCAGAACCAGCGGATCGTGGGCTTGTTTACGGCGGCCCCGAACGACCGCGATCGACATGCCCACGAGCATCCCGCTGAGGCCACCGAACCCGGCCAACGTTCCGGCGCCCAGCCCGGTCGGCGTCAAGGGGATCTGCGCGGCGGAAAGCAGCCGGATGTTCGCCTCGGGAAGATGCTGCCGTGCCGCCAGGTCGCGCTGGCGCAGGAGGAAGCGGTCATACACCGCGGCGATCGCCTGAGTTACCCGCTCGGCCTGGCGCAGCTTGGCAAAGGCCTCGCCACTCTGCGTGATCGCCTGCTCCTGGCCGTGCAGCGTCTGCACGATGGCCGATTCCTGTGCTCGCGTGGCGGCGACGTCGGCCTGCAGGCTGCTCACGATTCGGCTGACCTCCGCCGAAATCGACCGTTGCGCTTCCGCGAGTTCGCCCCTGACGGCGCGCACCGCCGGATTGGTGCTGCCAAGGGTTGCCGAGAGCTGCGCGCTGCGGTCCCGCAATTCCGCTTCCCGCTCGCGAAGTTGCTGGATCAACCGGGAGTTGAGCACTTCAGCGGCGGCGGTCCCGCCATTGCCGTTCGGCGCGTTGGCCGCCGCTTCCAAGCGTGCCTCCGCCTGCATGCGTTTGGTGCGCGCCGCCATCAACTCGGCCAGCAGTCCGGACGCCTGTTGTTCGGTCAACGCTCCCGACCGGAGTTCCTGCAACCGGACCTGTTCCCGCATTTCCTGTGCCGTCCGCTCGGCGGCATGGAGCTCGACGGTGAGCGATTTCAGCTTGCTTTCCAGACTGCCGATCGCCTCGCCGCTGTTCTGGGTCTTCTGTTCCGCCCGATAGGCGAGATATTCATTCACGACAGCGTTGGCCACCGCGGCGGCGAGCTGCGGCTGGGCGGACGCGTATCGCACCCGGATGATATAGGACCGACCGTCGTTACGAACTTCGAGCTTTCGCGCGACGAAGGCGCCCATCGTTCGGTTATTCCGAACCTCCTCCGTCTCCGTCGCCGCCGTTGATGAGGCAGCGCGACGCGTAAACGTGTCGCACAGCAAGACAACGGGCGCTCGAAGCATTTCGGGGATGGCGGTAGCGACGGCGGGCTTGCCGTCTTGGCTCGGACACAGCGATGGACCTGCCCCCGCCTTCGCGAGCGCGGCATCGGCCAGCACGGCGCGCAAATCGGGCGGGAGCTTCTGGATGGCCCGCTCAATCATCGTCGGCGACTGGATCGTCTCGACGGCCGTTCTGGTCACCGCCGGGTCCGGCGGCAACTCCGGCCGGTCCGTCCCCACTTCGTCCGCGGCTCGGGATCCAGGGGGCTCGGCGACGAGTTCCGCCTCTGCGACGTATGCGGGGGGCATCCAACGCCACAGGAGGCCCCCGCCCAGAAGTCCAGCGAATGCGGCCAAAACCACGATCAGTTTCTGACGGCGGACAGCCGTGACGAGATCGCCGACGCCGAACGACCCCCTCGCAGGTGCGGCTAGCAGTTCAGTCACCGCGTATGACGCTGGAGCATGGACCGGTGGACCTCAACAAGCCCCGCGACGCTGTAGCACGCTGACTACAGTTGAGGCCAGGATCGAAAGATCGTTGCGCAAGGAAGGTTCCCGGACATAGGCCACGTCCAGGGCTATGCGTTTGTCGTAGTCGGCGTCGCTGCGGCCGCTCACCTGCCAAGGCCCGGTGATGCCAGGGCGCACCGAGAGGTACTCGCCGACCGCATTGGCAGGCGAGTAGAATTTCTCTAATTCCTCCCGCACGACAGGGCGTGGACCGACGAAGCTCATCTGGCCTGCCAGCACGTTCAGCAACTGTGGCAGTTCGTCTACGCTGGACAACCGAAGCAATCGACCGAGCGGCGTTATGCGCGTGTCGCGCCGCAACTTGCGCCGCGTTATCCACTCTACGCGAGCTGCCGGGTCTTGTTCGAGCAGTTCGGCAAGCCGGCGCCCGGCATCGGTATACATGCTGCGGAATTTCAAGCAGCCGAACTCACGACCGCCACGCCCGACGCGATGGTGGGTGAAAAACACCGGTCCGCCATCAACCGAGACCGCAACAGCGACAAGCAGAAAAACCGGCGCGGCGCACAGGAGCAAGATCACGGCACCGACAAAGTCCATGAGACGCTTGATGACCGGGCGCAGTGCTGCCCAAAGCCTCACGTCTCCGCCGGCAGCCATGCGGCGGTTCAAGACAGCGGAGAGAGTCGAAGCCGCGAATACCGGTTTTGCATGCATCCTCACTGATCCAGACGATTCTCACCGCCAAGCAGGGTCGTGCTGCATTGCAGCGAATTTGCCGTTTCAGCAAGACCAAAAAACCGTAAAGCGGTAAAATGCAACCGATGATGAATGTAATCCCGACAACCTTAGATGGCACGCTCGGCCGGATGATCTATTCTTAGGGTTGTATCGAATGTAGCGGCACGGATGATCGCGTGTCGATAGTGTCGCTAATCAATAAAGCACAGGGCGCGGACCGCCTAGCTGCGGATTCTCTAGTCGCTGAATCGTGCGCTCACCGTTACACTTCAACGCAAATCAGCAATTCACCCGACGCCGCTTGATCGGTGATCGCCGATCGACGTGCGGTTCCGCCGAGTGAAGAACACCTTTCGTAACAACTCCGTCATTCGGCTCTTTACCATCGAGCGTAGGGACATGGTGCCCAACCATGTTCCCTCCCAATGATGGATACATACCGTGCTGTCCGACATGTTCGATTGCAGCGGTTTTTGTCTGAGCGGCAAGGGGCTGTAGGGGTTGTACGGATAGAAGCAATCCTCCGGCAACAGCACCGGCTTTTCCCCCGAACTCGATCGGACGAGCGCCGTTAGCAACTCCGGTAGCGGCTGAAACGTGAGTTCGCCCGCGCGCGCTTCAGCGTCGAGCTTGTCGAGCGCGAGTTTCAGGAACGGATGACCTTTCACCGACCCGATAACTCCGGCACCGACGCTGCCAGGCGCCTGCAGGCCGAAGAAAAGCTGATTGTGCAAGAGTTCATCGAACGATTTCAGCACTTCGACGTCGGTATCCAGATAGATACCCCCTTGATGGTAGAGAACGGACAGGCGCACATAATCCGCGACGAACGCGTATTGCCGCGACCTATATGCCTGGTCGACATAGCTGATTGCCCGATCGAGAGTCGTCTCGTCCCAGATCGTGATCGAATAGCCCGGCAACACCTCCCGCCAGGTCCGCATGCAGTTGCGGCTAAGTTCGCTCATCGGGGCGTTTCCATACCAGCAAGCGTGAATTGTTCTTGGGATCATCGCTTCTCGCGTCATCCGATTTCATTTCAGCGGCCTGCTGCCACAAACGATCGTGATCTCGGCAACGAGCTGTGGAATTCATCTTACGTGAACCGACCGGCTCACGATAGACAGTCGCGCGGCCCGGGTCCGCGCAGGCGACTCGTTTCGGCCAAGCGGGTGCGATGTGCGCCAAGCCCAATCCGAAGCGGTTTACGACACGATGGGCTGCTGGTGTTCGCCCTGAGGCCCGATTGCATCACCGCGGTCGCATGCACTGCGATCACTCGCTTGGCCGACCCCTGCCTCGGGAGAATAAACGATGAACCGCCTTCCGCGCAGAAGCCTGCTGGCCATCGTCATGCAACTCGCGACGGCAGCCGGGGGCGCGGCGGTGGCCCGGCCCGCGCCAGTGGCTTCGGGTCAGCTCGGCTTGGCGGTCCCGCTCCACGAACTAGTTGACAGCTTCGGCGGGGACATGAGCGCGACTTTTGCGCAGTACGCGAGGTTGGGTGTTCGCTGGGTCCGGACTGACTTCTGGTGGAATCAGGTTCAGCCGGCCGCAAATGGCGGCTATGCCTTCTCGGCGCTTGACCGGGTGGTGACCAACGCCAATCGGCACGGCATCAAGATCGTGGCGGAATTGCAGGGGCTCCCGCAGTGGGTGAGCGGCACGGGCGGCGTGGCCTCCGCCGCCAACAAATCTGCGTACGTCAGCTTCGCGGCAGCCGCGGCGAGGCACTTTCGCGGCAAGGTCCGCTACTGGGAGATCTGGAACGAGCCGAATTTGCAGGGTTTCTGGGGCGCGCAGCCCGACGCGGCCGATTACACACGGCTCCTCAAGGCCGCCTACACGGCGATAAAGGCCGTGGACCCCGATACCGTCGTCATCACGGGTGGCTTGTCACCCGCGCCCGAGACCGCCGGCGACCATGTCGGCGCTGTTGAGTTCTTCAAGCAGATGTACGCGAATGGGGCGCACGGATTCTTCGATGCCGTCGGTTTTCACCCCTACTCGTGGCCGCTGATGCCCGGCGATCCCGCCTCGTGGAACGGCTTTCGAATTATGAGGACGGACATCCGCGACACCATGGTTGCAAACGGCGACGGGGCAAAGCGGGTCTGGATAACGGAGTTCGGCGCACCGACGAACGGCTCCCGTGCTGTCACGGAAAGGCAACAGGCGGCGAATCTCGAACAAGCGTCCGAGTTCGCGCACGCGACGCCGTGGGCTGGGCCGCTGTTCTGGTACACCTATCAGGACCGCGGGGGCAGTACGGCTGACACCGAGAACTGGTTCGGCCTTGTCGGCCCAAAAGGCGAGCACAAACTCTCCTACCGCGCATATCGCGACATCGCCGGGGATCGTCTGAAAGCGGGGAGGAGCGGTAAGGCCGAAACGCGAGACGGTGAGGCGTCCTCGCGTTCGAGGCCAACTGATCCAGGCCTGTGAAACGCGGCGGAAAAACTATTCTTACAACCGGTCCAGTCGGTCCTTGTGCTGGATTACAACTCAGAAGATTAAACTTGATCGTCTCTTGACGAGACTTGCAGTGCGGTTCAGCATTGAACTCGAACAGGAAGTGCTAATTTGTCAAGATCGGCAGCGATATTGTCACGAGTAATGTCGGGACAGCGTGTCGGCACTCCCTTACGCGGTGAAGGAGGTCACGCCGTCATCCGCCTTAAGATCCTACAGGTGGTGGAAGCGGCGGCGACCGGCGTCGGCCGACACGTGCTTGACCTGACGGAAGGCCTGCTGAGGCGAGGACACTCCGTTCATCTCGTGTACTCTCCGACGCGCGGCGACGCGATGTTTGCCGAGCGGCTGCAGCGCCTGCCGGGCGTCGGCTACTCGGCCGTGCGGATGCGCAGCGCCCCGAACCCCGCCGACCTTGGGGCGATGCAGGCCATCCGGCGGGTCATGGCCAAGTTCGGCCCATTCGACGTCGTTCATTGCCACAGTTCGAAGGCGGGCTTCGTTGCGCGCATCGCCGCCTGCGGATCAGGCAGCAGGGTGGTGTATTCGCCGCACGCGATCTACACGATGTCTCCCGGACTGACGAAGGTGACACGGCTGATCTACCGGACGGCCGAGATCGCCCTCGCGCAATTGACCGACAGGATCATCGCCGTCAGCAGGGCGGAGTTCGACGAGTGTCGCGCCATCGGTATCCCAGCAAGGCGCCTCGCACTCGTGCCGAATACGGTGAGCCGACACGACAGCCTCCCGCGCGACGCGGCCCGGCATCGGCTCGGCCTGGACCCGGAGGAGGTGGCGGTCGCCTTCGTCGGCAGGCTGACCCTACAGAAAGGTATCGACCGCATGCTGGCGGCGTTCGTGGCGCTGCCGCCGGCAACGCCGGCTCGACTTGTGGTCATCGGCGATGGTGCTCTGGCGACGGCGGCGCATACCCAAGCGGAGGCGCTCGGCATTGCCCCACGCGTCTTATGGCTCGGCGCGACGCCCGCCGAGCCGCTCCTCCGCGCATTCGACCTGTTCGCCATGCCGAGTCGCTACGAGGCGGCAAGCTACAGCCTGCTTGAGGCCATGGCGGCCGGCCTGCCCGTGGTCGCTACGGCGACCGGCAGCGCGTGCGACCTGATCGCCGACGGAGAAAACGGGTTCAAGGTGCCGGTCGAGGACACCGCGGGCTTTGCCCAGCGTTTGGCCGAACTGGTGACAAACCCCGCCCGGCTGCGTGCGATGGCCGATGAAGCGGCACGACCGAGGCGGGAAACGTCGGGCGAGGAAAGCATGGTAAACGACATCCTCGACGTCTATGGCAGCATCATTGCTGTCAGCCCTTCCGTATCGCGTGCCGAGCCAGCCATGCCGACGGGCCGGTCAGGCTGAGTCCGAAGCGAGCCGGACGGTGCAACTGAGTCCTACGCGAGAGGGCCGGCGTTTGAGAAGGAACACCTGGTGCTCAATCCGGCGCGATCAGGCGGACTGAGCGGGGATGCTCCGACGAAGGCACTTCCCGCGCTGCGGAGAAGGTCGCGGCCATGATTCCGGCCCGTAAGCTCGCCGCCGGCATCCTATCCAATTCCGCGGCTGCATGGGCAAGGCAGGCGTCCACGCTGGTCCTTTACACGATCGCGGCACGCCTGCTTGATTCGCATCAGATCGGGGTTTTCGCGCTGGCGAGCGCGCTGACGCTGGTCATCGAGTACGGCGTGTTCGATCCGATCTCGGAGACCGTCGTGCAGCGCGAGGTGCTGGAAGCCGGACATGTCGGCGCGGCCCTGCTCATGGTCGGTGTCGCCGCGGCCGGGTCGATCGTCCTCGCCCTGCTGTTGTCTGGCTGGCTGTCCAGGGTCTTCGGCGTGCCGCAACTCGAGCAGATCCTTCCGTGGATGTCGGGCGGCGTGGCCGTGGTCTGCCTCTCCGCGGTGCATGCCGGTATTCTCCGGCGGCAAGGCCGCTTCCACCTGATATCCTTGCTGTCCGCCGTGTCGGCCTTGACCGCCTGCGGGCTCGGTATTGCCCTCATGGTCCTGGGTTGGGGGGTGTGGTCGCTCGTCATCTATTTCGTGGCGGAAAAGCTGTTGCTTGCGGCGAGCATGACGGCGTGGGCCATCCGGCATCCCGCGTCCCGCTTCTCGCGGCGGCACGTCGGCCATCTCGCCGCCTACGCGGCGGCCATATCGGGCCAGCGAATGGCGTTCTTTCTACGCAACCAGATGGATCGACTTCTCATCGCATGGCTCTGGGGCCCGGATGTGCTCGGTGCCTACCAACTCGCAGCCAGGATCCTGGAGGCGGTTTCGGCGACGCTGCTGGCGCCCGCCTCGAAGCTGCTGTTCGTGAGCTACGCCCAACTCCAGGGCAACGCCGTCCAGCTTCGGGCCACCTTCCTCAGGAGTCTCGAGGCCGTCGCGTTTGTCGCCTTCCCGGCGTACGCCGGGCTTTCCGCCGTCGGCCCGGACATCGTTCGTATCCTGTTCGGGAAGAGTTGGCACGAAAGCGAGCTGATCTTGCAGGTCCTGGCGGTTGGCGGCATCCCGCTCGTTGCCAGCGTGATGTCGGGGGCGGTCCTGTCGGCCGTCGGGCGGGCGCGAACGTTTCTCCTCATCGAACTCGCGGCGGCTGTCTTGGGAGCGTTCGTGCTCGCGGCTTTGTCGCGGTTCGGTATCGTTTGGATCGCGGCGGCGCTGGTGATCCGGGAGACCGTGATCGTGCTGATCTACATGATCGTCGTGCGCGAGACGTTGCTGACCGGGCTCGCACGCTATTTCGGAGCTTTCGGTCAGTGCCTGGCAGTCACCCTCGCCATGCTCGCGTTCACGCTGGCGATGCGACATTGGGTCGTGCCGGGCTTGCCGGCGCCCGCCTCGCTCGCCACGATCGCGGTTTCGGGCGCAGCCTTTTACAGCGCGATCATGTTTGCGACGCGACGAACCCAGCTCGTCAGGGCGATGACATTACTGCGGGACCAACTACCGCGTTCGGAGGGCGCATGACGATTTCTGCGCCGATCTCGCCGTGGAAGGGACTTCGAGCCAGGACGAGAGCGGAATGACGCAGAACGAACCGATACCCCGGAAGATCCACTACTGCTGGTATGGGAACGCTCCGGTCAGCGATCTCGGCCGCCGCTGCATCCAGACCTGGCGGGAGACTATGCCACAGTACTCGGTCGAGGCCTGGGACGAGCGCAGGCTGCCCGCGACCAGTCCCTATGCCAAGATAGCCTACCGACAGAAGAAATTCGCGTTCGTAGCCGACTACATGCGTCTGCAAATCCTCTATCAAGAGGGCGGGATCTATCTGGACACGGATGTCGAGGTGGTCAGGCCGTTCGACGAGCTGTTGGATCAATCGCTGTTCTTCGGTCTGCAATCCCCAGGAAGCGTCGGCGTGAGCGTCATCGGGGCGACAAAGGGACATCCGTTCTTGTTGACCGTTCTCGAGGCGCTTGACCGGGAGGCGAGCTCCGGCAGGCCGGCGTTCCAACCATTGCCGGAGCTCGTTACGGCGATGGTCGCCTCGGCGGCGGGAGACGTCCCCAAATTGTTCGACGAGGACTATTTCTACCCCTACAACCCCTACAGCCCTGTCCCGGTCAAACGCAAACCGCTGCAGTCGAATATGTCGGAGAGAACATTCTGTGTTCATCACTGGGAAGGGACGTGGCTTGGAGGAATGTCCCTGCGCATGATGGTCGCCCTGAGACTCAAGGACGTTATGCGCAAGGCCCAGGCCGGTCTGCACCCGTCCCGCGCAAGCGATCTCACCCGAGCCGGCAGCACCGCGAAGAGCTCCGGCAGGGATTGAGACATGGCTCCAAGATCGTAAACGCATTGCCCTTTTCGGACATCCGGGAGCATCGATAGCGATGGCGATACGGTCCAGCGTGTTGGCACAGATCACGCAAGTCGCGGCGGAGCAGCACAAGGATTTGGCGCCGCTGACCGACGACCTGCCGCTCTTGGAATCCGGGTTGGACTCGTTGTGTCTTGCGGTGGTGGTGGTCCGGCTTGAGGACGAGCTCGGCATCGACCCGTTCGGCGGGATGGGCGAAGACACCGTGTTCCCCGTGACGGTCGGCGACTTCATCGCGCTTTACGAAGGTGCCGCAGTCTAGCCGCCCGACGCTCTGGGAGCTCACGGCAGCGAGCGGCCTGCCGGCGCAGCGCGTGGTCGCCGCGCTCGGTCGCCGGATCGCATTGGCGGATCTGCAGAGCGGTACGAGCCTAGACTCAAGCGCCTTGGCAGGCCGGTCCGTCCTCATCCGGACAGCGCAGCAATTACCGGCGGTCCTGTCGTTGCTCGAGCTGGACGGTGTCGCTCGTCGGCTCGTGCTGGTCCCGCCTGATGTTTCACCGGCGCACTTGGACGCCGTCATCGCCACCGCCGAGATCGACGCGGTGATCACCGACGATGAAGCGCCCAATGCCGGCCTGCGTTGCCTGACCTGCAACCTGGACCTGATGCCACGCGTCGCTGAACGGGTGGCGCTGTGCGACACCGAGTGGGTGCTGTTCACGTCCGGCACGACGGGCGCGCCGAAGCTCCTGTCGCATACCCTGCCGGGCCTCACCGGCCCGATCGCGCCCGCGTCGAGCGGAGCCGTGTGGAGCACCTTCTACGACATCCGGCGCTACGGCGGGCTGCAGATCCAGCTTCGCGCGCTGCTCGGCGGCGGGTCCATGGTGTTGTCGGACGCGTCGGAGCCGACGGCGGCGTTCCTGGCTCGGGCCGGCGACGCGGGCGTGACGCACATCTCCGGCACGCCTTCGCATTGGCGCCGCGTCCTGATGAGCGGGCATGCGACGCGCTTCGCCCCAGCCTACGTGCGCCTATCCGGGGAGATTGCCGACCAAGCCGTGCTGGACCGGCTGCGCGCCACCTATCCGGCGGCCCGCGTGGCGCACGCGTTCGCCTCCACCGAGGCTGGCGTCGCCTTCGACGTGACCGACGGGCGCGCCGGGTTCCCCGCCGCCTGGGTCGGCGCGCCGGGGCCGGTTGAACTCCGAGTGGCCGAGGACACCCTGCGCATCCGCTCCGCCCGCACCGCCACGGGCTATGTCGGCGATGGCTTGCCGCTGGCCGACGCGGGCGGGTTCGTCGACACCGGAGACATCGTGGCCTTGCGTGACGACCGCTACCATTTCCTCGGGCGGGTCGGCGGCGTGATCAACGTGGGCGGTCAGAAAGTTTATCCCGAGGAGGTCGAGGCGGTGCTGAACGCTCACCCCGCCGTGCTCGCCGCGCGCGTGCGCCCCCAACCGAGCCCTATCACGGGGGCGCTTGTGGCCGCCGAGGTGGTCGTCGGCGGCCCGGAAGACGCCGGCTTGCGCGACGCGATCCTCGCGGCCTGCCGTACCCAACTCGCGCCGCACAAGGTGCCCGCCCTCCTGCGGATCGTCCCGGCGTTGGACGTGCTGGCTTCCGGCAAGCTCGCCCGACGCAATGCGTAACGTCATCGTCACCGGCGGCAGCCGGGGCCTTGGCCTCGGGATCGCGCGGCGCTTGGCCGAAGCGGGTTTTCGCGTGGTCGCCGTCGCACGCGAGGAGGGCGAAGCTCTTGCCGCGGCGCGCGCGGCGTCCGGCGACCGGCTGCATTTTCGCGCCGCGGACCTCGCCGAGCTCGCGGCGCTTCCCGGGTTGGTGCGCGGGCTGCGGCGCGACTTCGGACCGATCTATGGCTTGGTGAACAATGCCGGCCTCGGGACGACGGGCCTGCTCGCGAACATGCCGGATGGAGCAATCGAGAGCCTGGTCCGGCTCAACGTGATCTCCCCCATCACCATGACGAAATACGCGGTGCGCTCGATGATGGCCGCGGGCGCCGGGCGCATCGTGATGGTGTCCTCGGTTGCCGGCATGACGGGCTACAGCGGCCTGTCGGTCTACAGCGCGACCAAGGCGGCGTTGCTCGGGTTCGCCCGCTCGCTCGCGCGGGAGGTGGGTCCGCTCGACATCACCGCGAACGTTGTGGCGCCGGGCTTCATCGACACCGCCATGACGCGGGAGATGGGCGACTCGGGCCGGGCGCAGGTCGCCCGGCGCAGCGCGCTCAAGCGGATGCCGGAGGTGGAGGACGTGGCCGCCGCGGTAGAGTACTTGTTCAGTCCCGGCGCGCGCAACGTCACCGGCACGGTGCTGACGGTGGATGCCGGGAACACGGCCTAGAGCCGCAGGCTTCCGTCCATGATGCCCGTGAACAGCACGGCGTCAAGCGGCACGTAGCCGCCGGTGGCCCGATCCAGCAGAAACAACAAGTCGCTCGTCTTGCCGGGATCGAAGCCATCGCGTTGCAGGTCGGCCTTCACCGGCTTGAACGTCGCCGTCGTCGCCAGCGCGGAGCGCAGCCGGAGAAAAACCGGCCTCGCATACACCGGCAGCCGGTCCGCGACATGCGCGTGCAGGCTGTCCACCCGGAAGGCGTCGCCGACAGTGATGGCGGCCATGCCGGCCCGCCCCTCCGTCCCCGGCACCGACACGCCGTAAACCACCACATCGACGACGCCGGGGCAGGCCCCGAGGACGTCGGCCACCTCCATCGTGGCCACGTTCTCACCTTTCCAGCGGAACGTGTCGCCGATGCGGTCGACGAAGGTGAAGAACCCAGCCTGGTCCCGCCGCATCAGGTCCCCGGTGCGGAACCAAGCATCGCCCGCGCCGAACACGTCGCGCAGCACTTTGGCCGCCGAGGCGCCGGGGTCGGTGTAGAGGCCGTTCTCCGGCACCGGCCCAATGGCCTCGCCGATCTCATCCGTCACGCAACACTCGCAGCGACCGGCGGCATCCCGCAGCGCCATGCCGGTCTCGGGGTCGCAGCGGATAAGCGCCACCGGGAAACGGTGGGCGAGGTAAGGCGGAACGCGGCCGATCGCGCCCGGCCGCTGCTCGGCGTTGTAGAGCGACACGCTGCCCTCGGTCGCCGCGTAGTATTCCAGCACCCGCGGCACGGCGAAGCGCTGCGTGAAGCGGGTCCAGACCTCGGCTTGCATGCCGTTGCCGCAAGCAAGGCGCAGCGCGTGCGCGCGTTCAAGCGGATGGGAGGGGCTGTTGACGAGATAGCGGCACAGCTCGCCGATGTATTGGAACACCGTGCAACGGCCATCGACGACGTCGTCCCAGAACTGCGATGCCGAGAAACCGGGCCGGACCACTACGGACCCGCCCCGCACCAGCATCGCGCCGACCGCCACGATACCGCCGATGCTGTGATACATCGGCAGGCAGTCGTACATCCGGTCGTCCGGCGCGATGTCCATCATGCCCGCGAACCAGAAACTCCATTCCAGCACGCGGGCATGGCTGATGTTGACCGCCTTCGGCAGCCCCGTCGTGCCCGAGGTGTAGATGTGCAACGCACGGTCCGTCAGCCTGGGCGTCTGCTTCGGCACGACAGGATCGGTCGACAGCTCGGCGACCTCGATGCGCGACCATCCTTCGCGATCGGTCCCTTGCAGCCACCAGCCGATATCCGCCGACAGCTGCGGGCGCACAGCGTCGAGCGTATCGGCGAACGACGCGTGCGCCAGCACGTGACGAGGGGCGACCGTGGCGATGGCGTGGCTCAGCGCGGCCTGCCGCAGCCCGGTGTTCAACAGCGCCACCGTGCCGCCCACTCCGCTGATGCCGAGCCAGATGGCCGGGTAGTCGACGCAGTTCGGCATGAGGAGGCAAACCACGTCGCCGAAACGCAGTCCCTGCTCCAGGGCCCAGCGCGCGTACTGGTTTCCCCGTGCGGCCAGCTCATCATAGGTGAGCAGCTCCGACTGCGAGATGAGCGCAGGTCGCGGGCCGAAGCGCTCGGCCAGCTCCGGCAGGCACTGCGGCAACGCACGCCCGGCTTCGGCCAGTCCCGAGATGGCGGTCAGCGCACGAACCCAGGCTTTCGATGCTCCGGACACTTGCCCCTCAAAGCTTGATCGCCGGATGGCGCCGGCCGTCGTTCACCCCTGCCCATCCTTGCTGGTCGTGGCGGGGATCGAGCGACGTTGTACGCAAGCCATGGCGGAGACAACCCGGCTGTCCGACTGCCTGCGTGCATCGGCCGACGTCGCGCTGGCGGAACGCACCGGCACGCGATAGATTCGTTCTTAACCGCCGCTTCGGGCGGACTGCTAGCGAGTTGGTGGGAAAGTGGGGCCATCGCTTGATCAAGCTGCCGAGCGGCCCGGCGGTGTTGATGGCGCGCCGCAACCGGCCTCTCCCCCAAATGGTACGTCCCGCTCCGGACTGGTCCGCTGCCGTGAGATTGGCCTTGCCGACGTCGCGGGCGTCATCGACCTTCTGACCCGCGGGTTCAGCGCGGAGCGCTCACGCAGCTTCTGGGTCCGCGCGCTCGCGCGCCTGGCCGACCGCACTGTGCCGACCGGATGTCCGCAATTTGGCATTCTTCTGGAAAGCGGAGGCATTCCGGTAGGCGTTCTCCTCCTCATCTTCGCGGATGTGCGGACAAACGGGAGACCGACCATCCGTTGCAATGTGTCCAGCTGGTATGTGGAGCCCGAGTACCGGGCGTTCGGCTCCATACTGGTCTCACAAGCGCTAAAACGCTTTCCCGCGACGTATCTGAACGTCACGCCTGCCCCTCACACGTTGCCTCTTCTGCGGGCGCAGGGCTACACGCGCCACTCCGAGGGAGTGTTCGTTTCGATTCCCGTGCTCGGCGTCAAGGCAAACGGCTCCGTAGCGGCGGTTGTCGATGGGCTAGTTCCTTGCGAAGACGACCTGCTCTCGTTCGAGCCCGCGTTGCTGGCCGCACACGCGCGCTGGGGGTGTTTGAGCCTGGTTTGCAAGCTCCCGGACGGGGCGCTGCCTTTCGTCTTCGCGCTGCGTCACAAGTTCGGCGTGCTTCCGACGGCGGTTCTGATCTACTGCCGCAATATCGATGGCCTGGTTAAGGCATCGGGCGTGCTGGGCCGGTTCCTGGCAAGACGCGGCATTTTCCTGGTCACGGTCGACGCCAACGGCCCAGTCCCAGGACTGACCGGCAAGTATCTGGACAGCAGGCCGAAGTTCTTCAAAGGCCCCAATCAGCCGGCGATCGGTGATCTCGCGTACACGGAAGTCGCTTTGTTCGGCGTGTAGTCGACAGAACGCATTTGGAAATGGGGCTTTGCCGGCCCGTAAAACGTATGGCCCGCCCCGTCCACAAGCGATTTCAGCGATGTGATCCGAGCAGTCTGCGTCAACGTATCCGGCCTGTGGGCGAAGCCCCGGCCAAGATGGAGATCCGCGCGGTCTGGTCCTCATAA